>OFEK01000594.1_pt1 | contig 35183 bp, 28 predicted proteins | sample 1521131 | NCBI WGS metagenome assembly OFEK01 (sample SAMN05720209, study PRJEB24109) | activated sludge metagenome | isolation source: Anaerobic digester | place: China | collected 2015-12-16
TTTCTGGATGATACTTGGGATTAACCTTTTAGTAGGAATAGTTGCCAGCCTGGCCAGCCTCATCCTGGGTATATTAGCCGGGATACCTTTACTCGGACCGATAATACTAAGCGTTATACCAACAGCATCAACATTCATAATAATAGTATTCCATATGATGTATTATAAGTGTGAAAACAATCAACCCTCCGCAACTTAATTGAGATATGGGATATAGATTTTTTAATATGCTAAAATCTATTCTATATCCCTCTTCTCACTTCTATACTTAGGAGTGTCCCCAGTAAATCTATGCTTTAATATAATATATACTATTTAATCAGTATTTAATCAGGCACCTGGTAATCCTGCCGGTATACATCCTATGATAGTCTTTTTTTACATAATTTTTATCTATATCAGGATCTATAAAATTCTCCGGTACCAAATCCTGATAATATATTTTTTTACATACAATAACAAGCCGTGCTTCATTAAAATATACAATACCTTCTTCATCCTTAATTGGAGTTAATCCTGCTGCTGAAGCTTTATCCACATCTCTTCCTGAATGGGCACCACAATACTGAAGGGCTTTTTTATAATTCTTATCAAAAAATGAAAGTGTATAATTCTCATATTTTTCAATGAAATTGTAAGTATATCTTTGCGGCCTTATAAAGCAAAATGATACAGGATCGCCCCAAAGTACACCAAGCCCTCCCCAACTTGCAGTCATAGTATTATAATCTTCAATTTTACCTGCGGTAATAAGCATCCAATCATCGCCAATTAATTGGAAAACATTATCAGGTATATCCACAGGCTTAATTTCCTTAAAACTACTACTCATACAATTAATCCTCCTAATACATTAATTATTCTCATATATCATTCTCTTATATTTTACACATAATTGCTTAATATTTCCACTATTCAGGCAATTTTTACGGGTATTTCTATTTACTGGTGAAGCTCCGGGAAAATGAGCTCTGGCCGGTGGATTTTCAGTAAAGCTTTGAAAGTATATAATGCAGCAATTTAGAAGGTATTAACCGCTTAATAAAAACTACAAGTTTGTACCCCGCCCCCACTGTTATCCTGACAGGTGGGTTTTTTTTGTCTATAATCTTTAAAATTGTTCTTGCAACTGTCTCTGGGCCGGGCCCGTTTCTTTCATCCTTAATCATTGTATTTACCGACTTAAAAAACTTCTCTTTATATATGGAGCTTTCATTTGCGCCTTTTACAAACTGTCTGTTATCGGTAAATCCTGTACTTGTGTCTCCTGGTTCTGCTATAACCACTTTTATTCCAAATGGCTCCAATTCAATACGTAAAGCTTCACTCATAGATTCCAGAGCAAATTTGCTGGCACTGTACATAGATTGAAAGGGTATGGGTATTATACCTGCAACAGAACTGATATTGATAATTAATCCATTTTTATTCTTCCCATTTTCCCTATTGTTTCTTCTCATTATCGGGATTACGTTTCTACATACTCTGATTACGCCGAAGAAATTTGTATCAAATTGTTCAAAAGCTTCCTCTGCCGTAGTATCTTCAACAGAACCGGCAATACCATACCCCGCATTATTAATCAATATATCTATATGTCCCTCTTTTTTCATAACATAATCTATTGCTTTTTTTACTGAATCCTCTGACCGAACATCCAATTGTATGATTTCAACATATGCATTATTTCCCGATGATTTTGAGAGAATCCTATTATTTCCCGTCTGAGGTTTCCTGGAAGTCCCATACACCCTATAACCCTTCTCCATTAACGCTTGGGCTATTGATTTACCAATACCCGAGGATGCCCCTGTTATTAAGACTACATTTCCATAAATCATTTACATTCCCCCTTCTTATTGCAGCTATAGCTATAGCCATAGCCGTACAATGCAATATGTATATTGTAAAGCTCTTTTTTATTATATATCAATAATTCAAAAATACAAATACATACTTTCAGATGGGGTGCATTTACTGAATTTGAAGAAAAATATATACCAAATACTGTTTTTGTGATAAAATAAAGTTGTTTATGCGTTATTTGAAAGGAGAGAACTTTACAATGGACATTTTCCAAAAATGTTATAATTATACTGATGCAAGAGAAGTTATGAAAGCAGGTATTTATCCATATTTTCATATGCTTGAATCAGGACAGGATACAGAAGTTATAATTAACGGCAAAAGGACAATAATGATAGGTTCAAACAATTATCTTGGGCTCACTTCAGATCCAAGAGTTATAAATGCCGCACGGGAGGCATTAGATAAATATGGTACTGGTTGTTCAGGATCCCGTTTTTTGAATGGCACACTCAAACTGCATGTAGAACTTGAAAACCGCTTGGCGCAGTTTGTCAATAAAGAGGCAGCACTAACATTCAGTACTGGTTTTCAAACCAATCTGGGAATAATATCTGCTATTGCAGGAAGAAATGATTATATTGTATGTGATAGCGAAAATCATGCAAGCATAGTTGATGGCTGCAGGTTAAGTTTCGCTAAGGTTATAAAATACGAACACAACAATATGGAAGATCTTGAGAGAATCCTTAAAAACATACCTGACACTAATGGTAAATTGATAGTAACTGATGGAGTATTCAGCATGGGAGGTGATATATGCAATCTTCCTGAAATTGTGAATCTGGCGGAAAAATATGAAGCCCGTATTATGGTTGATGATGCCCATAGTCTTGGTGTTCTTGGTGAGCATGGAAGAGGCACTGCTGAATACTTTGATTTGGAAGATAAAGTAGATATCATAATGGGTACTTTCAGCAAGTCTCTTGCAAGTCTTGGAGGTTTTATTGCAGCAAAAGAAGAAGTTATACACTATGTAAAGCATATTTCAAGGCCCTTTATATTTAGTGCGTCTATTCCTCCTTCAAATGCCGCTGCTGCTCTTGAAGCTATTAATATAATCGAAGCTGAACCACAAAGAGTTAAAGCACTCTCAGATATTGCAAATTACATGAGAGAAGGTTTTAAAAAACCAGGCATAACTATTGGTGAATCCCAAACTCCCATCATTCCTGTAATGACCTGGGATAATGAAAGAACGTTTTTGATAACAAAACTATTATTAGATGAAGGAGTATATGTGAACCCTGTTGTTTCTCCGGCAGTAAAACCAGGTCAGTGCCTGCTGAGGACAAGTTATACTGCAACCCATACTACAGAACAGCTTGATTTTGCTCTTAATGCATTTGAGAACGTTTTCAGCAAGGTTAAGAAACAAAGTATATGAAAATCGAAAATAAAAAATAAGTGATAAGTAATAAGTAATATATAATAAGTAATACGATAATTTAGAAGTCCCGTGTCAGAAAAAAGCAGAGGTCAGATTTAAGGAGTACTTCAAAACTCCTATTATTACAAACCTGACCTCTGTTATTGTTCTCTGAATTAACAGGATATAATAAAATGAGTTGTTTAGCTTTAAATTCCCATTATATTGAAACCACAATCAACATGGATAATCTCTCCTGTAATAGCCCTTGACAGATCACTCAGCAGAAAAAGAGCTGAATCTCCAAGCTCATTCTGATCAATTCCCCTTCTTAGGGGTGCCCGTTGTTCAACTACACCAAGAATATTTCCGAAATCTTTAATCGCCTTTGATGAAATTGTTTTGATAGCTCCGGCAGAAATTGCATTAATTCTTATTCCAAGAGGTCCCAGGTCGTTTGCCAGGTATCTTACACATGCTTCCAGTGCAGCTTTGGCAACCCCCATAACATTATATCCAGAAAACACCCTCTCAGAACCCATGTATGTTAATGTTACAATGCTTCCGCCTTCTGTCATAAGCTCTGCTGCCCTCTTACTTACAGCAACAAGAGAATAGGCACTTATATCCAGAGCATGAGCAAATCCTTCCCTTGAAGTATTTATAAAATTATTGTGAATATCCTCACTATTAGCGTGCGCAATAGCGTGCACAAGACCATGAATAACTCCGTGTTCATTTTTTAGAGTTTTAAACAAAGCATCAATATCTTTATCTGATGAAATATCGCATTTGTAAATAAAGGAATTATCTATTTGCGAAGCTAAGGAGCTGGCTTCCTTCTCTTCTCTTTCTCCCTGATATGTAAAAATTATATTTGCGCCTTCATCAGCAGCTGACTTTACAATACCCCATGCAATACTCCATTTATTTCTTACACCCATAATAACAATATTTTTGCCTTTTAAAAGATCACCCATTTTTAACTATCCTTTCACAGATGCATGTGTCCTCGACAATGTATATGTCTCCGACACAACGTAATATTATTTTTATAGCACTAATCGTCGGATGCATATTATATTTTTATAGAAATTATTAGAGGAATCATTAGTGCAGGCTATAAAAACTGCAATGATATCTTCTGGAATATTTTCTTCAAGAACTAAAAATATGCTCATGATCATCAGGTACTATACATTCATAAATAATAACATAGAAAGCCTGTAATTTACAACATTAATTTTTGGGCCATGGAAAGCAATTGGCTTTTACTATTAATTTCCGGATTTTGAATGGCAGCATCAAGAAGAATATTTAATACATCACCAATCTTTTTACCTTCTTCAAACCCGATTTCCAAAAGATCTTCACCATTTACTGCCAGGTCCTTGAGATTCATGCACTCGCCTTTTTCTCTGGAGTTATCGTAAATATCCCTTATTTGCCTGATTTCATCAGTGAAATTATAAGCTTCTCTAATTTTTATAAGCTCTTCAAACAATTCCCCGCCCATTATAGATACCGCTTTCCTGACAGATTTAGGTTCAGGCCTTATGTCTATATTATAGTATTTCATAATGTTGCATATTTTATCCATGGATCTTTTATCAAATTTAAGATGCTTAAGGACTGCATAACTGCTTGATGTAACTTTTCCCAAATAATCCGAATAAATGTCTGAGTTTTCTGTTTTATTAACAATTGCTGTTCTTTTTTCATAATCTATGACCTGTCCCACCACTTCGTATAAGAACACAGCCCACCTCACTATTGAGCTATTTTCCAATTTCTCTATAATATCAAAAATCTGACTACTCTCTTTATGAAAAATTTTATCCATTATTTCATGCCTGCAATTAAAGCATATATCAAGTTCAGAAAAGATTAGTTCAAAAAGACCTGTATCATATAGTAAAATAAACTTTGACGGTGCTGGAGATATTAATATTTTCGTTAATTCGTCCCTGATTCTTTCAACACTTATATTCTTTATAAGGGCTTTCTTATTTTCAATACTCTTCAATACATCATTATGAATCCGAAAATCTAATTGGGCAGAAAAACGTATTGCTCTCAACATTCTCAGAGCATCTTCTTCAAACCTTTTATCAGCATCTCCTACAGTACGAATAATACACGACTGTAAATCAGCAATACCATTAAAAGGATCAATGAATCCCTGTGCAGGATGATAAGCAACAGCATTAATAGTTAAATCCCTCCTGCCCAGATCCTTCTCAAGAGACGAAGTGTATTCTACCTGCTCAGGTCTGCGATGATCCAGATATCTTCCATCAATTCTAAATGTGGTAACTTCAAAGCACTTGCCTTCTTCAACTACTGTAACTGTACCATGCTTTATTCCTGTGTCTATTGTTTTATCAAACAACCCTTTAATTTCACAAGGCGTTGCATTAGTAGCTATATCCCAATCTTCAGGAACTGAATTTAACAAGCTGTCCCTGATACATCCTCCAACCATGTATGCCTCAAGCCCATTATTATTTAATAATGTAATAATTTTTATTGCACCTTCAGGCATTTTAATCACGCCTGTATTAATAATTCTGCCTGTATTAATAATCATATCAGTATTAACCGTATTATAAGCATTATCAGTATTATCAGCATTATCAGTATTATCAGCATTATCAGCATTATCAGCTTTATCAGCTTTATCAGCTTTACCTGCTCTTTTCTCCAGTATGCAGATAATATAAGTACATAGCAGCATTATGAAGGCTGTTAGCAAAAGAATATATTGCTTGTTTTGCATCTCTGTTCCTAAGATTTTAATAATACACCCTTCTGTGCGTTTTATAAATTCTTTCCCAAGCAAAACACCTAAAAGAGCGGCCAAGTTGTTCATAGCTGAATAAAACCCAATAAAATTTGTCTGATTTCCTGAAGGTATATTCACATATGGAATATTGGAAAATGTCAGGTTAATTCCTGCTGCTATTATAAAAGCATAAATTATGGAAATTGGATATATATATATAGTCCTTTTAGTAATAAAGCAAAGACAAATATAGTATATGGTATATAACCCCATTGATATATATAAGGCTTTAAACCATGAAGTTCTTTGAATTATCCTGGACCATACCGGTGTAAAAAATATTAGTACTGGAATATTCAACATGTTCAGGAAATTTAAAAATGAGTATTTTACTTCCAGATCTTTCAGCAGGTATATACTGAAATATGGACCGGGTATACTTGCCGAAAAACTCCATAAACAAGCTATAGCAACTGTAATAAGGTATTTCTTTTCCTTAATGGGATCTACAAATATACTTACTAAATTAATCCTTGAATTTAGTCTTTCATTTGGATATTCTTTAATCTTGCCCTGGAAATATAAATCTATTATTGCTGTAATTATTGCTATTATTCTTAGTATTGTAAATCCTGCAAGTTCATTACCCATTAATTTAAAATGATCTACAAGTCCACTGGCAATTAAAATTACAGTATAAACTATTATTCCGCTTGTAACTCTGTAAAAAGAGAAGAAACTGGCACGTACTTTCTCAGGAATGCTTTTTATATGCCATACACCAAAACCAGGAGCAAGTATTGCACTTATAGTATTCAAAAGCAATATAATATATATTGTTGCAGTAAGCTTTGCAGTATCTGGAAAGCCAAGGTAAGGTATAAAGCCAATGACAATAATGTTGAAAAAATATATAAGGCCTCTACCTGCAATAAGGATTTTCTTTCTTTCTTGAAATCTTTCAAGAAAGAGCGGAGATAAAACCTGAAGAAGATTACCAATCAAGCCAGCCATGGTAACCAATCCCATATATGAATCATCTGCACTCATTAATAAAAGAAAACCTGTAAAAAAAATACCTCCTATGAGATTATTGGTAGTTTCTGCAGCATATGAGGCAAGAGCAATATTTTTACGGTTAACTGCTTTATCATCGTTAGGATTGTATGCTATAAATGAAGATATTTTTAATGCAATTCTATCAGTTATTCTTTGAAATTTCTTATTCATATAGACCCCATAGTAACTAATTATTTACCTGTTTTTCATTATATTATATCAGTATTAATTACTTAACCCATCTGTGTAAGTCTTTAAAATTATCTTTTAAGGAACTATACAAAGATTTGTAAATCTTATGCAGTTCAGAATACCTGCTAAAATTATTCATATCAGGACTCTGTCTGCTTTTTACCTGGATAACTGTATCGCATGCCTCCTGTATACTGGAATAGATTCCCGCACCTGTACCTGCAAGGAGTGCGGCACCGAACGCAGGACCTTCACTGGAATTAATAGTGAAAATGTCAGTGCCAAAAATGTCAGCTTGCAATTGTCTCCATAACCTGCTTTTCCCACCACCGCCTGAAGCCCTTATTTCTTTAGCTTCTACTCCCATATTAACCATAATATCCAGACAGTCTTTAAGGCTGAAAACTACGCCTTCCATAATCGCTCGTATCATATATGGCTTTTCATGCTTTGCTGACAATCCAAAAAATACTCCTCTTGCATCTGGATCAAGGTGCGGAGTTCTTTCTCCCATTAAGTAAGGAAGATACAAAAGACCTCCACTTCCAGGTAAAACATTTTCAGCTTCCTGATCAATGAGAACGTAAGGGTCAATTTTCATCAATTCAGCAGTACGCATTTCCTCTATACAGAAATTATCCCTGAACCATTTAAGTGAAAGTCCTGCTCCCTGAGTTACACCCATCACATGCCATGTATCAGGTATAGCATGGCAGAAAGTATGTACTCTGCCCATAGGATCTATAGTAACCCTGTCGGTGTATGCAAATACAACCCCTGAAGTACCTATTGTTGAAGATATAACACCTTTTTTTACGATACCATTTCCTATGGCACCTGCCGCCTGATCTCCACCACCACCAGCTACAGGGGTTCCTTCTCTTAGTCCTGTTAATCGTGCAGCATTTTTGGTAATTTCCCCAGATATTTCTTGTGATTCATATAACTTACCCAGCCACTCTTTTTCAATACCCAGCCTCTCCAGAACCTCGCAACTCCATGTTCTTGCAGGAACATTCATCAGCTGCATACCGCTGGCATCTGACACTTCGGTTGCATACTCTCCTGTTAACTTATATCTAATATAATCCTTTGGAAGGAGAATTTTTTTAATTTTTTCAAAAATATGAGGCTCGTTGTTTTTTACCCACATTATCTTGGACGCGGTAAAGCCAGTAAGAGCTGGATTTGCAGTAATTTCTACAAGCCTTTTGCTTCCAACCAGATCCGTTATCTGTTCACATTCTAAAGAAGTCCTTTGATCACACCAAATAATAGCTTTTCTCAAAACATTATTGTTTTCATCCAATAGTACTGCTCCATGCATTTGTCCTGAAAGGCCTACAGCTTTTACCTCATCCGGGCTTATTCCGCTTTTTGAAATTACTTCACTTACTGTTAAATATGTAGCTTCCCACCAGTCTTCAGGGTCCTGTTCAGCCCATCCTATATTAGGCTGATAAAGCTGATATTCCCTTAATGCACCGGCTATTATTCCACCATATTCATCAAACAATACGGTTTTTGTACCTGAGGTACCTACATCAATACCTATTATGTATGCCACAGAATCCCTCCCTAACCTCACTGATATTAAATAACTTATATATTGTCATAAAAAACAGCCAGAATGACTAAAAAAACAGTATAAACCTATTATTGATAAGTATATACTGTTTCTGAAGTTATTTCAATTATTTTTGCCTTAAAACAGCCCTATTTCATTTTTAACCCTTTCTTTGCAAATCATTAATCTGTCAAAATCCATGGCTGGAGAATAATACTTTTCCATCTCGAAATGGATACTTTTTGCTTTAATTATTGATTTAACAGCCCTTTTTATTAAAAGATCAATCTGCTTTTCATTTTCAATAACATCATTACCACATACTTCCATTGTAACTTTTTTAGAAAAGTCTTCAAAGTTAAAGTACTTATCAATAGTTAACTTTGTGCTATGATATTTATTAATTGTTGTCAATGAAATATCAAGTTCTGGTATTACAATATGCTCGAGCTTATTTGGTATAAGGCCGCAGTAAAAGCATTCAACATCATAACCTCTTGCAGTTGATTCTTCTTTTATTTTTTCAAGCAATATATTTATACCCATACCTGGATCTCCAACCAAACCATATATTCTACTTGTGTTTAGTATGGAATCTAAATAATTTATTACACCATCCGGTGTTATTGCACTAGCAAATAAACGTCTTACAGTACCCTCTTTTTTTAGCATCTCTTCATTTCCGGTTTTGGGATTTTCACTGCTGAAAAACAAATCTTCTATCAATTCAAAGGTTATTTTATTTAGTTTTCTATTATCCATATATTTTTTGTTAATAATCTCTGTATCCTGGTATATAACAGCAGCTGCTCCTAGATATCTGTAAGCTCCTGCAAAATTGAGTTTAATCTCTTTTCTCTCTCTTAGCACTCTATCTCTATAGTTTTTTAATTTATTTTTGTCCCAATATTCTCCCAGGTTAATTATTTCATCTACAACTCCAGGATATTCCGGATCAATTGTATGAGGTGCAGTTCCATCTACCATTGCAATCTTCAATGAAGGAATTGAAACTCCATCAAGGCTGTTGCTGTCGCTTGAACAGTGAAAATATTCCACATCATAATCATGATTCATAGCTTCAGAACCAATATATTTCATAAAAGTAGACTTACCGGTGCCGGGACCACCCTTTAATATATATAACCTATTAGCATCACTTAAGTTTATTATGTAATTAAAATAGCTGAAAAATCCATGTGATGTATTCCCGCCGGCAAATATGTGCCTTATTTTAAATTTTTGCATGAATCCACCTCCATCAAGTAATTAATACAGAATAGTATATGCAAAAATAAAAAATAAGTGCACGGGCAAACTTATTAAGGTTATCCTGGTTTATTGATTAGTTTGGAACATTGCCCGTTTTCGCCTCATAGATACACTAAGAATTATTCCTATGGACATATAGTTTGTGACCATTGCACTTCCACCTTGGCTTACAAAAGGCAGAGGGAGTCCTGTAACCGGAAAAAGCCTGAGACACATTCCAATATTTTGAATAAATTGAAATGCAATCATTCCTGTTATCCCGATAACTAAAAATGTTCCAAAATGATCCCTCGAATTACGTGCTACATAAATACACCTGAATATGATAATGAATACTAAACATATTATTAACACTGACCCAATAAATCCCAGTTCTTCACCAATAACGCTAAATATCATATCAGATTCTTTTACCGGAACTGATCCTATCTGTGTCTGTATACCTTTATATAAACCACTTCCATATAATCGGCCTGAACCTATTGCCAGTTGAGCTTTGTCAAGCTGCAAGCTTGATCCTAAAGGATCTGAGCCGGGAGATATAAATTCAAGAATTCTTTTCTTACGTTTATCATTCAAAGCAAAAAACCAGATTAATGGTGAGCTGGTAATTAAAGCTGCGAATGAAATTACAATATATTTATATTTAATTCCGCAAATATATACCATTAAAACCAAAGCTACCAAAAATATCATTGTCATCCCATAATCAGGCTGTATTAATATAAGCCCTACGGGAATGGCTGAATAAACTATAAACTTCAATATATCTCTGTTTATATCCTGCCCTTCTTTTATACGTTCAAGAAAAATAGATGCCATTATTACAGTAGAAATTTTCGCTATTTCTGAAGGCTGAAAAGAGATCCTCAAACTTCCTATTATGGGAATAAGGACCCAGCTTCGGCTGCCCCATTCCTCATATCCTACTCCCCATTTCAGAACATACAAAAGCATGGCAACACTTGCAAAGTATAATACAAGCCCCATTGATTTTAAGATTTTATAGTCCAGACTTGCAATTACCAGTGCGGCTATTACCCCAAGTATAATACTCACAATCTGAGTTCTCATTATTCCTGTACCGCCGGGCATAGTCCTTGTAGCACTACTTAAAACTACCAGTCCCGTTATTGTAAGAACTATTACACATGTAAACAAAAAATAATCAAATTGTTTAATGTAGTTTACTCCCTTGGTCTCTTCAACAAAATACATAAATACCCTTTATTCTTTGTTTTCATTTATTTCATTAGTTTCATTGCTCTTATCTATTTCATTAGTTTTATTGCTCTCATCTATTTCGCCAGTTTCAGTGCTTTCATCTATTTCGCCAGTTTCAGTGCTTTCATCTATTTCGCCAGTTTCAGTGCTTTCATCTATTTCGCCAGTTTCAGTGCTTTCGTCTTCCTGAAGCTCCTTTAGTATTCCACCATAGCTGCTTGTTCCAAGTTGCCCTGTTTTTCCAGCTGTAGATAGAACATGTCTTTTGCGTTTTATATAAAATAAAACAGAAAAAGCTATTACAAAAATTATCGATAAAAGCCTCGATATTCTTATATTTCCAGCCATAAGGCTGTCTGTTCTGAGTTCCTCTATCCATGCTCTTCCAATACCATACAATATAGCATACATGAATAAAACTTCCCCATTCGCTTTCTTACGCTTTCTGAACCAGATAAGTATAAGAAAAACTCCCAAATCCCATAATGATTCATAAAGAAATGTTGGGTGAACAGGTTTTTCAGGATTAATATTAATTCCCATCTGTTTTAGCTTTTCCATATTAAGAGCAAGTTCGTATTTGATAGCATCACCCGTCATTCCCCATGGAAGATCGGTATTTACTCCATATGCCTCCTGATTGACGAAATTGCCCCACCTTCCTATAGCTTGTGCCATGGGCAGATATGGTATACCAAAATCAAGCAATTCCAGGAAATTGATTTTTTTTACTCTTGTATATATAAAAACTGCCAGCAGTGCTCCAAGTATGCCTCCATAAATGGCTAGTCCGCCTTTCCTGGTGTTTATTATATCCAGCAGATTTCCTCTAAAATCGTCCCAGCTGAATGCAACATAATAAAGTCTTGCACCAATTATTGAAGCCGGTGTAAGGTAAAGAACCGCATCAATAAAATTATCCGGGTCGATATTATACTTCCTGCAATGCTTAAGTGCCAGCAGTACAGCAAGAAGAAAAGCAAAAGCAATAATAATCCCATACCAATATATAGGTATATTAAATATCCAAAAAGCAATCCTGTTTATTAAAAACCTAAGCCCTAATTTAGGGAACTCTATTGTACCACCCATTACATTTCCCCCTATCTCATTAAAATGGTGTTATGACAGACATTGCAAATCTATCCCTGGTAAAATGTTCCTTCATAACACTGTTAACATATTCAAAGTTTATTTTATCATAAATATCAAAATAATCAAATATATAAATTCCTTTGAAATAAGCGGAAATAAAATTCCCTGAAATATTTTCCACAGAGTTGAATCCTCTAACGGTCCTGCCGTACATTGCCTTTTTAACTCTTTCATAATCATTTTGGCTAATGCCATTATAAATAAAACTGTCAATGCACTCTAAAATTCTTTCTTTTACTTTCAAAGGATTCTGAGACTCACCATTTATTACTGAATAGGCATAATTTTCTTCGGCAACATAATCAAATTCGAAATCATTATTTATAAGTCCATCTTCATAAAGACTGATAAATAAATTTGAACTTCTGCCTATAATTATTTCCAGAAGAATTTTCATGGCATTTTCTCTTTTCAAAAGCTCTTTACCACCAGCACTGAAATTAAAATTATCTTTAAAACCCATCTGGAATAATGGGATTGAAACCTGCATCTTTTCCTCAATATAAGGCTCATTTATATTTTGAGGTTCTTCAGGAAATATTCTTTTTGCTATCAATTTATTTTCACTGTTTAATATGCTGTTTTCAATTTGTGAGAATACACTATCCGTCTCAACATCACCAACAACAGAAACAACCATATTTGACATGTTGTAAAAGTTATTGTAACACATATACAAGTTGTCTTTTGTTATTCTGTCAATGCTTTCTTGTGTACCTAAAATTTCATTTCTCACATAATTATTCTTGTATAATACCTTTAAGAAATTAAAAAAGCTTCTCCATCGGGGGTTATCTGCATACATATCAATTTCCTGTTTTATAATACTTTTTTCTTTTTCTACGCTTTGTTCAGTAAAAAATGGGTTCTGGACAAAGCTCAGTAACAAGTTAAAATTTTCAGTGAACCTATCGGTACATGAAAACAAATAGACAGTTTGGTTAAAACTTGTGTAGGCATTAGGTTCGGAACCTAATGCGGAAAACTTGTCCATTATGCTTCCTTCTTTTTGGTCAAATAGTTTATGTTCGAGGAAATGGGCAATACCTTGAGGCACTTTGATAACATCATCACTATTATGTTGAATAAAATCAGTATTTATTGAACCATAATATGCTGCAAAAACTGCATACTTTTTTGAGTATCCTTTTTTAGGTATAACAAAAGCATTTAAACCGCTTTTATGTGAATACTTGTGCATAGTCTCACCTATATTTTTAAACTCAATTGTTTCATAATTCATTTAACCATACCTCCTGCATGTAATAAGTAGATAAGTTCCGGCTGAATTTTACCTGCAACTCTTTTAATATCATCAGTTGTAACCTTTCTAATTTTTGCCAGTAAAGAGTCGAAATCATCACTTGTGTTTCCCAGAACCTGACTTAAATAATAATCTACTATCTGCAATTGATTATCTTTTAAAGAATTAATTCCTGTTTCAATTGATGTTAAAGCAGATTCATACTCGCTTGGGGAAATATTTCCCGACTTGATGCTATCTACCTGCTGAAGGATTAATTCTACAGCTTTATCATTATTCTGAGCATCAATACCGCAGGAAACCACAAACATTCCTTTAAACTTATCAAATTGTGAAAAAATATAATATGCCAGACCTGCACCTTCCCTTACATATTTAAATAGTTTTGAATTAATACCTCCACCCAAGATATTGTCACAGAAAAGCAGAGGATAATAATCCGGATCTGAAGAGCAAGTGTTGGTTAAGAAACCAATAGATAATTTTGCCTGGGTTATATTTAGAACTTCATTAACCTCCCTGATTTTTCCGGTATTGCTGATGCTGTTACTATAATCAGGAACGTTACTGTCAGTACTGATATTGACAAGGCAATTATTCTTATTACTCCCGGTTCTTATACTAATTATTTTGTTTTTTACAGCTTCCATCTTTTGTGTTGAAATATCACCAGTTACATATACTTTCAGAGGGTAACTGTCCATAACCCCTTTATAATGCTCATAAAGATTAATTTCATTTATTTCATCGAGACCTGTAACATCACCATATTCGTAGATTCCGAAAGGTTCATCCCTGCACAATTCCTCAAAGCATTTTTCTATGGCATATTTTACTTTATCATTAACTCTGCTTTCAATTAACCTTTTCAAATTATCCTTTTCCTGATTGACAGATTCTGCCATAAATGAACCATTATCAATTACAGGATCAGCAACTATATCAAGGAGCAATTCAAAAGATTCCTCAAACAAATCTTTTGAATTTTTTTCGCTTGTTTTTTTAGTTATATATTTGTCAGATATACATTCACTGTAAAAGAAAATAATTTGATATTCGCCTTTTTTTATTACTCCGCAGTCAAAGGAAGCCCCATACAGCTCCTCCAGATGCCGAGATATTTTGTCCATTTCCGGGAACTTTTTGCATCCCCTTCTTAAAATAGCTGGTATCATTGCATTTTTTGATACTGTTTCTTTTTTTAAGCTATCTATGAAAAAGAAAGTTACAGTATTGGTTTTGAATTTTTCGGTGGGAATATAATATATTTCTGTGTTTAAAAACGAATGGAACATATTTACCGTCCTTTCCTAATAATTTTTTACTTATCAGTATGCAGCACACTTTTCAGCATAAGCCTAAGTATTTTTGCTGCTAGAAGTCTGCTTGGAAAGCCTGAGCTATCAAAGCGGACTACCAGACGGATTTATTATTTCCATTTTTTCATACAATATGTTTTTCAAACAGATTTCTAGCTGTTGATACATCAGCTTTTATCTGTTTTACCAGTTCCTCATGGCTCTTAAATTTCTTTTCATCTCTTATTTTCCTGATAAAAAATACCTCAATAGGCTTTTGGTAAATATCTCCTTCAAAATCAAGTATATGAGTTTCAATGCTGACTTTTGAAGTAGAGGTTTTAACTGTAGGTTTTACTCCAAGGTTTGTTATACTATTATAAATTTTACCGTCTAAAAGTGTTTTTGATATATATACTCCAAAAGATGGCAAAAGAAGGTATTCTTCAGGAGTGATATTGGCAGTAGGGAAACCAAGCTTTGTTCCAATACGGTAGCCTGTTTCAACCCTCCCCATTATTGAGTAATGTCTCCCAAGCATAAAAAGTGCTTTTTCCATATCCCCTCTGGAAAGATATTCTCGAATTAATGTACTGCTTACGACTTCGTTATTTACTTTTATGGGTGGAACTATTATAACTTTAAAATTATACTTCTCTCCTAATTGCCTTAATAGACGAGCGTCTCCCTGACCTTTATATCCAAAAGTATAATCAAAGCCGGCTACAGCCAGCTTAATCCCAAGTTTATCTACCAAAACACATTTGACAAATTCCACAGGTTCCATTTTAGAAAAAGTTTCATCAAATTCCTGGTAAAATAAATAATCTACAGAAGTATATTCAAGTATTTGCATTTTTTTTTCCGGAGTCATTAACAGGGGAGTAAAATGGTCTTTCTTTAAAATATTATCAGGATGTTTTGAAAACGTATATATCATTGACTGCAAGCTGCTTATTTTGCATTCATTTTTTAATATATTTGTCAACGCCATATGCCCTATATGAAGTCCGTCAAAATTACCAAGACCTACACCCATATCTTCACCAATAGACATATCATTAATAGTACTTAATACTTTCATAATTTTCTCCTCTATTGAAACATCTTTTTAGGCTTAATAAGATGCTTTCCATCTTTTTTTACTATTTCTCCAAGTGCTACAAACTTCATATTGCTGTCATATACCCTTAATAAGCTTCCAGCAACATAGTCCACATGATTAAAATCAAAATCTTCTATATTTATAAACGAACCATTTTTAAAATTATTTTCATTTTTCTTATCAAGACATATGCATGTGCATTCTTTAAATATTTCATCTACAGGTATAAGCATATGGTGTATTCTGTCATTTTCCACTGCCTCAAGAATATCTTCCAGAGTATTTGAACAATCTATATCAAATATTCCTGTCCTTTTTCTTATCAAAAAAGACATATGTCCGCCACAACCCAGGCAATCTCCAATATCCGAACATAATGTCCTTATATATGTACCCTTTGAACAACAAACATCAAACAGTATTTTATTTTGGTTAATACTTACTATATTAATAGAACGAATAACTACTTTTCTTGGTTCCCTTTCTATGACGCCGCCTTCCCTGGCAATATCATACAGTCGTCTGCCATCAACTCTTACTGCAGAATACATAGGAGGTACTTGTTCAATTTCTCCTATAAAACTTTTAATGACTTCGGCTATTTCATCTACAGATACATTTACCTGTTGGCTTCTCTCTACTTTCCCCAATGAGTCCTGCGTATCTGTGGAAATACCAAGAGTAAGTTCAGCCCTATATATTTTATCCATATTCATAACAAACTCAATTGCTTTTGTTGCATTACCTGCGCAAATGATTAGAACACCTGCAGCACCCGGGTCAAGGGTGCCGGCATGTCCAATTTTTTTCACTTTTAATATTCCTCTTAAATATGCAATAACATCAAATGATGTCATACCTGGAGGTTTCAATACATTCAACAATCCATTTATTTTTTGCACTTCCAACCTATCACCTTTGTTATTATGTATTTATGTTCATCTGATATTTTGTATTTATGATCATCACTTTTTAGATCCTTTGTTGGCTTTCTCTTCAAGAGCCTCTATAAGTTCTTTTAATATTAAATTCCTGACATCATTTAAATTGCCCATTATGGTACAACCTGCAGCTTTTTTATGACCTCCCCCATTGTATCTGGAGGCAATTTTTGAAACATCAATATATGAATTGGATCTCATACTTATTTTTATTTCATCATTTGGTTTTAGCTTGAATAAAGCGGCAACTTCAACAGTATTTATATTGCGACCCAGGTTAACCAGACCTTCTGATTCTTCTTCAACAGCCCCGGCTTCCTCTATCATTTTTTCAGTAACAGTTATAAACGCAATTTTTTTTTGCTCGTACAACTCAAGTGAATTTATTGCCATTCCCATTAATTTGAGTTTACCTTCCGATATAGAGTCAAAAACCCGGAAAGAAACATCCGCAATATTAATTCCATAACCAATCAGGTCGGAAGTAATTAAATGCGTCAGTGGTGTCGTATTGCTGTATCTGAACCCTCCTGTATCTGTAGTTATTGCAACATACAAACATAATGCAATATCTCTATCAATGTCAGAACCCATCATTTTTATCAATTGATAGATAATTTCACCGGTAGCAGAAGCTTCTTCATTAACATAGTTTATATTGCCAAATAATGTGTTGGTTGCATGGTGATCAATATTAATCTTCAACTCTGCATTATTAAATATTTCAGCTCTTTTCCCGAGCCTTTCCATATCACCCGTATCTATAGCTATTACCGTTTCATAAACATCAGTAATATTATTATCAGCATTTTTCACAGGAGTACGATGTTTATCCGAGTACACCTCAACAATTTCCCGGTCTGGCAAAAAACTATACATTCGAGGAATTGCCTCTTCAATGTATAGTTTTATATCTTTGCCGTTCCCCCGATTTTGCCGTTTTAGCGCAAGGGCCAATGCAAGCCCTGACCCTAGTGCGTCTCCATCGGCAGATATATGAGGAAGTATTATTATACTTTTCGATTTCTTCAAAGCACTAATTATATCATGCAATGTCACATAACCTCCAGCTGCTAATATCTAATTACCTTTGTCATCATCTGTAAAATTAATATCATCAGCTACATCATCTGTTTCTTCATCAGTCATATCATCAGTTTCATTATTTTTTTCATCATTCTTTATAACATCATTAATTAGTTTACTGATATAAATGCCATGTTCAATTGAATTATCAATTCAAACTTTAGTTCAGGTGTATTCCTTAATTTTATTCTCTGGCCTATTTCACGTCTTATAAAACCTGCAGCATTTTTTAACCCTTGCAGTGCTGCTTTCTTTTCTTCGTCATTTCCCAATATGCTAATATATACTTTTGCATATCTTAAGTCACGAGTTACATTCACTGATGTTACACTTACAAATTCCGGCAAACGCGGATCCTTTAGCTCACCTTGAATTATATTGCTGATTTCCCTTTTTACTTCCTCTGATATTCTATTTATTCTATCAACCATAGATCAATCACTCCTTAATTCATTGCAGCTCATTGCGGCGATTTTCATATTTTCCCTCATATCATGGCCTAAATAATGTAAGGCGGATTTTCCTATTTGTTTTCTACCTCTTCCATGGCATAAGCTTCAACAATATCCCCTTCTTTAATATCATTAAACCTCTCAATGAGTATTCCGCATTCATAACCCTGAGCAACTTCCTTGGCGTCATCTTTGAACCTCTTTAATGATGCTAGTTTGCCCTCGTATACCACAATGCCATCTCTAACAATACGAACTCCGGAATTTCTTGTAATCTTCCCATCGGTGACATAAGAACCACCTATTGTGCCTATTCCCGAGGCTTTAAAGATCTGTCTTATTTCTGCATGACCCTGAATAACCTCTTTAAGCTTTGGTTCCAGCATCCCTTTCATTGCTGCTTCTATATCGTTAATAGCATCATAAATTATTCTGTATAATCTAATATCCACGCCTGAATTCTCTGCAGTTTCACTTACATTAGGACCCGGTCTGACATTAAAACCAATAATAATGGCATTTGATACTTCTGCCAGTTTTACATCAGTTTCCGTTACAGCACCTACCCCACCGTGAATTATATTAATTCGTACTTCCTCATTGTTCAGTTTTTCCATAGATTGCTTTACTGCTTCAACTGAACCCTGAACATCAGCTTTTATTATAATATTGAGTTCCTTTACCTGTCCTTGCTTAATTTGGTTAAACAAATCTTCCAGAGAAATCATTGAATTTGATTTAAGCTGTTCTTCCCTATGCTGCTGTTTTCTTTTATCTACCAGTGTTTTCGAAAGCTTTTCGTCTTTCACTGCATAAAACAATTCACCACTCTCCGGAACTTCAGGTAACCCAAGAATTTCTACAGGCGTAGAAGGCCCTGCAGTTTTAATGCTATGCCCTCTATCATCAGTCATTGCCCTTATTCTTCCGAATATTGTTCCCGTGATAATCGAATCACCTACATTTAAAGTACCTCTTTGTATCAAAAGTGTGGCAACGGGACCTCTATTCCTATCCAGTTGTGCTTCAATTATAGTACCCTTTGCCTGCTTATCAGGGTTGGACTTTAATTCCATTATATCTGCAGTAAGTAAAACCATTTCAAGAAGCAAATCAATATTCTGATGCTTTTTAGCAGATAAAGGTACCATAATAATATCTCCGCCCCAATCCTCTGCGACAAGACCATATTCTGTCAACTGCTGCTTTATTCTGTCAGGATTTGCAGCAGGTTTATCAATCTTATTAATCGCCACAATTATTGTTACCCCGGCAGCTTTAGCATGGTTGATGGCCTCAATAGTTTGGGGCATTACACCATCGTCGGCAGCAACAACAAGTATTGCAATATCGGTTATTTGAGCTCCCCTGGCTCTCATGGCGGTAAAAGCCTCATGCCCTGGTGTATCCAGGAATGTAATGTTCCTATCGTTTATCTTTACAGTATAAGCACCAATATGCTGTGTAATTCCACCCTCTTCGCTTTGAATAACATTGGTCTTTCTAATAGCGTCAAGAAGTGATGTCTTACCATGGTCTACATGACCCATTACAACAACTACCGGTGGTCTTGGTACAAGATCTTTTTCATCATCCTGTTCATCATCAAACAAAATATCCTCTTCGTTTATAACAACTTCTTTCTCTACTTTAACCCCATACTCATCGGCAATTATTACAGCAGTATCATAGTCAACATCCTGATTTAGCGTAGCCATAACACCCATGTTCATTAACTTTTTAATCACATCCGCTGCTGTTTTCTTTAAGTTCTCAGCCAGTTCCTTTACAGTAATTGATTCGCCTATCTTTATTGATGTAAGGACTGCTCTTTCAACAGCAGCTTTTGATGCATCGCTGTTTTTTCTCTGTTCTCTCCTTTGCCTTGCAGGTTTTCTTGTTTTTCTTTCTGCAGTTGAATCCAAAAGTTCGTCAATTACCAGTTCATCTTCCTGCAACAGCTGAGATACACCCTTTGAAGAATCCAGTACAATATTGCGAGGTTTAAACTTCTTTTTGTCTTCTATGGGTTTTGTTTTTGGTATTTCTCTTTTCTGTTCACGCTTGATGTCTTTATCTAAATCCTTATTCTGATACTCGCGCTTATTCTCATCTATACGTACATCTTCTTCATTTTTTGGAGTTTCCAAAATTTCTTTTGGTATATTCAATTTATTAGGTCTATTTCCCTTGTAGACTTCTCTTTTCACTGAATCCCCAATGTTTGTTTTTTTCTCTTCTTGTCTGATGTTATTAGTATATTTGTTCTTATCACTACTCCTGTTAGTATTATCAGCATGCCTATCCAAACTATTTTTTCCCGGATTAGAACGGCTTTCAGGTTTTTCTTTCATTTTATTATCCCCGGATATGGTTTTGGTATAATTCTTATCATTAAACTTTCCTCTAGGCCTTTCATCCCATTTCCTGGTTTTATCCGATTTTCCCTTTTCAACAACTCCACTGGATTTATTTGTCTCGTTTACCATGACTTCACCGTTCGCTCTACTCTCTTTAGTACCCTTATCTTTTATATTAGTTTGTTTTAACGCTTCCGTTTTTCTTTCATCCTGCATGGTTTTCTTATCATTATAATTCCTTTTTATATTAGTTGCTTGTTCCTTCCCTGTTATTACTTCATCTTTCCCTTCATATTTTATATTGCTCTGATCAGAAATTCCGATTCCTTTAATATTTGCTTTAGTCTTTGATTCAATTTTGGGTTCAATATTTCCCTCAACTTTTTTATCATGTATTATTTCCGATTTTAATTGAGACTTATCCTCAGATTTTAACTCGGGTTTAACTTCAAGCTTCACTTCAGGTTTTGTCTCAAGCATTGCCTCAGGTTTTTTCTCAGGCTTTTTCTCAGGTTTCACCTCAGGTTTTACTTCAGGTTTTAATTCAGGTTTCACTTCAGGTTTTAATTCAAGTTTCACTTCAGGTTTTAATTCAGGTTTTTGTCCGGCACTTGTCTCTCCAATACTCCCTGAATCTGTTTTTTTGTTTACAGGGGGAATTGCATAGCCTGTATCTCTAACAAAACCTGCCCTTAAACCTGATCCTGCAGTACTAACTTTTATTCCGCTATATTTTCTTCCACCACGAGGTTCACCTTTATCTCTTTCATACTGCCCATTTCTTTTTCTACGGTCGTTATCCCTGAAATTGCCAACATTGTCTCTACGTTTTCTATCATTATCCGAGTCAACAAAAACTTCTGTTGTTTTAATTATTCTCGGTGAGTCTTTTACATCCTGTTTTTTTTGTTCAATTTTCGGTTGGGGTGTAAAAGCAGAATTGTTTTTTTTGTCGGCATCTTTCTTTTCTTCTGCATGGGAAACTATTCCTATATGTTTATATAGTGCTTGAACTTCATTCCCTTCCAAATAACTCATATGATTCTTTACATCTATATTAATTTCAGATAACTTTTCTATGAGTCTTTTACTAGTTGTATTTAATTCCTTTGCAAGTTCATATATTCTAACTTTTTCCATTGTCTAAACACCCCCAATTCCTGAACTTTGATCATCTATCAGTTTTATGAGCTGCTTTGAGAACTCCACATCAAGAATTCCAATCACTGCCCTCATATCCTTACCTATATATTTACCCAATAATATTTTCTCTCCAAAAATCCTAAAATCAACTCCTTTATACTTACACAAATCCTTAAACTTTCTTTTTGTATTATCTGATGCATCCCTGGAAACAATTATTAACTTAACAAAGCCTTCCTTGACTGCTTTTTCACATCTTTCTTCACCCGAAACAACTTTACCTGCCTTAGCCGCCAGTCCTAAGAAAGCATATGGTCTAAATTTCATCAGAACCCTCCATTTGTTTCCTTAAAATATCAAAAACTTCAGGACTTATAACCATTTCAAAAGTTTTCTCCAATTTCTTTGCCTTTATTGCATTTTCCAGGCAGGATATATTATGACAGATATATGCACCTCTGCCATTCTTCCTTCCTGTAAAATCCACGAAAATATCATTTTCTTTATTTTTTACAACCCTTATTAGTTCTTTTTTAGGTTTGCTTTCTTTACAGCCAATACACATGCGCATAGGTACTTTTTTCAATTTCATAAATTGTACCACACTCCTGAAAATCCATAAATTATTTATTCCTATCTTTCATTATCTGAATCACTATCCGGTTCAGAATCGGATTCATGAACAGAATCAAATTCAGAATCTGTTTCAGGTTCAGGGACATAATTTGAATCAAAATTCAGCAGCTGCTTTTCTATTTCAGCTCTTAATTGAGATTCACTCTTTATATCAATTTTCCAACCTGTCAATTTTGCAGAAAGTCTAGCATTTTGACCTTCCTTACCAATTGCAAGAGACAACTGATAATCGGGAACTATTACCCTTGCGCTCTTTTCATTTTCATAAATATCAACTCTTAAAACTTTTGCAGGGCTCAAACTGCTTGATATGAATTCCGCAGGGTTAATACTCCATTTTATTATATCAATTTTTTCACCTCTAAGCTCATTTACAACTTCTTGTACCCTTATACCTTTGTGCCCTACACATGCGCCGACCGGGTCTACATTCTCATCTCTTGAAAAAACTGCAATTTTAGTTCTGGAACCTGGTTCTCTTGAAATACCTTTAATCTCTACAACTCCATCATGTATTTCCGGCACTTCAAGTTCAAACAATCTCTTTACAAGCCCCGGATGAGTTCTTGATACAAATATCTGAGGACCTTTTGTAGTTTTCTTAACCTCTACTACATACGCTTTCAGTCTTTCATTAAAATTATAATCTTCGCCGGAAGTCTGTTCAGAAGACAGCAATATAGCTTCTGCCTTCCCCAAGTCGATAATTACGTTTCTTCTCTCATGCCTTTGAACCAATCCGCTAACAATATCTCCCTCTTTATTGTAAAACTCCTCAAAGACAAGGCTCCTTTCAGCCTCCTTTATTCTCTGCACTACTACCTGTTTTGCAGCTTGAGCAGCAATTCTTCCAAATTTTCTGGGAGTCACTTCAATTTCCACCATATCATCTTCATCTACACGGCTGTTTATTTTTTGGGCTGCTTCAATAGATATCTCCAATAAATCATTTTCCGGTTCAACTACAACTTTTTTTAGTGCAAGTACCTTTACTCCTCCTGTATTACGATCTATATTTATTCTAACATTTTGGACCGGTCCAAAATTCTTTTTGTAGGCAGACATCAGTGCAGCCTCGATAGCATCTATCAATAAATCTTTTTCTATTCCCTTTTCTTTTTCCAACTGTTCCAAAGCATGGATTAGTTCTGCATTCATCTCTGATAACAACCTCCTTGAGATTAAAACTTTATTGCCCTTTTTACTAAAGCTACTTCATCTTTACCAAATGATAATACCTGACCTTTGCTTAGTTTTATCGTAATTCTATTGTCTATTAGTCCCAGTAGTTCCCCTTCGAATATTTTTTCACCGCCAACAGCACTGAAAAGCTTTACTTCAACAACTTCCCCTTTATATTTTTCAAAATCCTTATCTTTTTTAAGCGGCCTCCCAAGTCCAGGAGATGAGACTTCCAATATATAGCTTTGCTTTATTGGATCAACCCTGTCAAGTTCATCGCTTAGCTCTTCGCTCACACTCTGGCAGTCATCAATATTTATTCCACCCGGTTTATCTATATAAACTCTCAAATACCAGTCCTTACCTTCTTTAATATATTCTACATCAACCAATTCAAAAGCCCATTTTTTTGTTATTGGCAATACAAGCTCTGTCACTTGGTCTTCAATCCTTCTTTTGGTCATATCAAACCCTCCAAAAGTAAAACTTTATCAACTTTTGGTGCAAAAGTATTTTCTAGTAATTGTTCAATGCACCTAAAATAATATGAAAGAGTGGGACTTTCCCACTCTTTTATAAAGATACTCGTGTTAAATGCTTGGTTTAAATACTAAAATACATTATAACACTATTGTTTCAAATTAGCAAACATATTATTAACAATTTCCAAAATTTTTTAACCCATTTTTTAACCCACTTTTTTAAACAATTTTTAAAACAGGCTTATCTGACTGCTTTCAGGTAAATCATCAAGACATCCATGCTGTTTTAAAATATCAATCACTGTTTTACTTACTTTTGCCCTTATTCGCAGGTCTTCAATAGAGCTGAACTTTTCTTCCTTCCTGGCCTCAACAATGTTCTGTGCAGCCGTTATTCCAAGCCCCGGCAATCCATTAAGGGGCGGTCTGATACTCCCGCCATCTATAGTGAACTTCTTAGCTTCCGATTTATATAAATCAACAGGAATAAAGTTTATCCCCCTTGAATACATTTCATTTACAACTTCCAATAAGGTTAGGATGCTTTTATCCTTCTGTGTCACATTATTGCCTTTATCCTCAAGTTCCATTATTTTTTCTTTTATAATGTCATGATTCTGAGTCATTACTTCGGCATCAAATTCATCAGCTTTTACAGTAAAATATGTTGTATAGAATTCAACAGGATAATTAACTTTGAACCAGGCTATCCTGAAGGCCATCATAACATATGCCGCAGCATGAGCTTTAGGAAACATATACTTTATTTTTTTACATGAATCTATATACCATGCGGGTACGTTATTAGCTTTCATAATATCTTCATATTCAGGTTTCAAGCCTTTCCCTTTTCTTACATCTTCCATAATTTTGAATGAAGTTATAGGCGGCAGCCCAGCATATAGAAGATAAAGCATGATATCGTCTCTTGTACAAATAACCTCTGAAAGGCTGGCAATGTTTGCCTTTATTAAATCCTGGGCATTATTGATCCATACATCAGTGCCATGAGACAAACCTGATATTCTAATAAGTTCAGACATGGTTTTAGGCCTTGTTTCTACAAGCATCTGCCTTACAAACCTGGTTCCAAACTCAGGTATGCCCAAAGTTCCTACTTCACTGTTAACATCTTCCGGTGTAACCCCCAATGAACTTGTACTACTGAATAGTTTCATTGTTTCAGGATCACCGATGGGAATTGTTCTGGCATCAATCCCTGTTAGGTCTTCCAGCATTCTTATGGTGGTAGGATCATCATGTCCTAAAATGTCCAGTTTTAATATACTGCCATGGAGGAAGTTATAATCAAAATGTGTTGTTATAGTGTTTGACCCTGTATCATCCGCAGGATGCTGTATGGGAGTAAAATCATATATTTCCTTATCCTGAGGTATTATCATTACACCGCCAGGATGCTGGCCCGTAGTTCTTTTAATCCCTGTGCAGCCTTTTATAAGGCGGTTCAATTCTGCAGTTGTAGTAACAATACCCCTTTCGTCAAGGTAATTTTTCGCAAACCCGTAAGCAGTCTTCTCGGCCACAGAGGCAATGGTACCTGCCCTGAAAACATGTCCTTCTCCAAATAGTTCTTCTACAAATTTGTGTGCAGTAGGCTGGTATTGACCTGAAAAGTTTAGGTCGATATCCGGCTCTTTATCTCCGTTAAACCCCAGGAAAGTTTCAAATGGAATATCATATCCGTCTCTTTTAAGATTTTCTCCACATTGAGGGCAGCTTTTCCCTGAAAGGTCATACCCACAGTCTATACTACCATCAGTTATAAATTCTGAATACTTGCATTTATTGCATACATAATGAGCATGCAATGGGTTAACTTCCGTGATTCCTGTAAGATATGCCACAAACGAGGAGCCTACTGAGCCCCTTGAGCCTACCAGATATCCGTCACTTAATGATTTACGCACCAGTTTTATTGCTATCAGGTACATTACGGAAAACCCATTTTTAATTATTGACTCCAGTTCTTTTTCAAGCCTGTCCTCAACTATTTCAGGTAAAGGATCACCGTACTTTTCCTTTGCATGATTAATTGAGAGTTCTTTAATTTCATATTCAGCACCCTCTATTTGGGGTGGAAAAGTTCCTTTCGGAACTGGTGCAATAGTTTCAAGCATGTCATTAATCTTATTGGGATTTGATATTACCACTTCATAAGCCTTTTCTTCCCCAAGGTACTCAAACTCTGCAAGCATCTCGTCTGTAGTCCTTAAATACAGTGGTGCCTGTTTATCCGCATCACTATATCCCTGACCTGCCATTAATATCCGCCTGTACACTTCATCCTCCGGATCCAAAAAATGCACATCACAGGTTGCAACTACAGGTTTTTGAAGCTTTTCTCCGAGCTTTACAATTTCCATGTTTATCTTTTTAAGCTCTTCCCTGTTTTTTACTCGTCCGTTTTCTACCAAAAACTGATTATTGCCCAATGGCTGTATCTCAAGATAATCATAAAAAGAAACAATTCTGTTTATCTCTTCTTCACTCTTGTTATCCAGTACAGCGTTATATAACTCGCCTGCTTCACATGCCGTCCCAAGTATTAAGCCTTCTCTATACTGCAATATCATGCTTTTAAACATTCTTGGTTTTTTATAGTAATATTCCAGGTGAGATTTTGATATAAGCTTGTAAAGATTCTTCAAGCCCTTATTATTCTGCACAAGTATTATTGCATGATATGCATGAGCTTTTGTATAATCACAGTTTTCATCCGCTGTATCATCCACTAAATAACACTCAACTCCGTATATGATTTTTATATTGCTTTTCCCGGCCATTGCGGATGCACCGGGATATGCCTGAATTACTCCATGGTCAGTTATTGCAATAGCTTTATGACCCCATTCTGAAGCTCTTTTTACCAGTGCTTCCACCGATGTAACCCCATCCATTGCACTCATCTGAGTATGTAAATGCAGTTCAACCCTTTTCACCTTTGCAGTATCCATGCGCTTTTGTTTTTTTCCCATCAGAACAATATCTGATGCCATTATTGCTACATCTCTTGAGAACTTGTCATACTGTGCCTCTCCACGCACCTTTACTGTTATTCCTTCTTTTATTCTATTTTTAACCCCATCTATCTTGTCCTTTTTTACAAAGAATTTAACAGTAAGTGAATTGGTATTATCGGTTATGTCAAATGTACATATAAACCTTTCTCCCCTTATTTCCCTGAATTCAACCTTCAGGATGTCTCCTCCAATAGAAACTTTACCTGAATCCTGGTTGATTTCCTTCATTTTTAAAAGAGAATCATTAAAATCTTTTCCAAAAATAATTGAAGATTGGGTTTCATTTTTATCGGCTACTGAAGCCTGGTTACTGCCTGTTGCATTTTTATATATCGAATTGCTTTTATTATCAGCAGACATAATGATAATGTTATTTAATACTTTTTGTTCTTCCGTCTTTTTCTTTTCAATATACTTTTTTTTGTAGTTTTCATCAATTATACAATCAATAAACTCTACTTTAATTCTTGTGGAAAAGGCTTCTTCAATCAAAGTTTCCATGTGCTTTGCACATCCCTGAGCTTTTAGTATATCTGCACCTTTGGTTTTAAGGTAAACAGTCAGTTTACGTTCTGATAAACTCCATTTGCAGCCTGAAAGCAGTCCACGACTTGTGGCTAATTTTCTGCAAGTACTGAAAACAATACTTTCCCAATAAGAGTTAAGAAGAGCTTCGATAGATTCCGATATAATATATTTTACTTTTACTTCTACAGAATCAATATTAAAGTATCCAGCGAATCTATCTTCTATATCAGCCAGCACCTGTGCTGGAATCAATTTATCTGACTTCATTTTAATTTCTAGTAATTTTGACCTTTTATAATAATTAATAGTTTGTACTTTCACATTACCAGGTAAACCTTCAGTATCATGACCTATTGCTAACTCTTTAGAAAAAATTTTTGAAAAGCTGTCATTTAAAGCAACATTCTGCACAATTCATACCCCTTATCTTAAGTGTTCTATAGATAACGCACAAAATATACTATATTATATAATTTTGTGCGCTTATGTTATCTCAATTAATACGCAAAAATCTAATTTGTTTCTTGTCAAATCATTTTTGCGCTATGGGTGCATATTTTATTTTTGAAGAAATTATTGGAAGAAGCATTAGTGAAGGTACTGTAGAGCCTTTTAATCGGAGCGAAGGAGGAGCAAAATCAGTGTTTGAACAAAATAATTACAATTTTTTTATTCGAATTATTTTGTGAGTTTGATTTTGCCCGTAGCTGAATTTAAAGGCTCTAAGTACTGTAACGATAGCTTCTGGAATATATTTCTTCAAAAATTTTAATGCACCCTTGCGTTATATATATTTAAAATTGCTTATCGCTCATCGCCTTTTGCCAATTTTAACCCTTTAAAAATCTGCTTGTACATTGTCAGCCTTTTACGGAAACCGGCGGTAAATCCGTATTTTTCCTCCTTGGTTATGTGGGTCATGTTATCAAGTTTTACTTCCCTGACCCTTATATTATGCTTTTTTGCATACCTGGTTAAAGCTATTTCAATTCCATAGCCGGTTATTTCCATTCTTTCCACACTTCCTATGACTGATTTTTTAACTGCCCTTTGTCCTGAGAGCTGAGGTGTTATTTTTTGGGCGAGGTCCGTAGAGACTCTCCCTTTACTGAAAACCCCTATAGTCATTTCGCATTCATTTCGTATGACAGGCTCCAAAAGATTTCTTATATGCATTTCATCTAAACCTATTAAATCTGCATCGAGCAAAAGAATAATATCACCTTTACTCATTTCAAGTCCATTTTTAACTGCTGCACCTTTCCCCATGTTTTCAGGGAGAACAATTACCGTGGCCCCATGTTCCTTTGCTACTAAGGCTGTCATATCTTCTGAACCATCACTCACAACAATAATCTCATCAATTATATCCACATTCTTAAGTTTATCAATGATTTTGCCGACGGTTCTTTCCTCATTATATGCAGGGATTATAGCACTAATAAGCATATACTCTCTCCTTTGTGTGGTACTTGGCACCACCAGAATTTTGTCTGATTGGTTAAATTTGCATTTTTCTAATTTCCTCAAGTAGTTCATCTACAATTCTTTCCTCAGGTATTTTCCGTATTATTTCACCTCTTTTAAAAAGCAATGCTTCTCTCTTCCCACCTGCGATACCTATATCTGCCTCTCTGGCTTCACCAGGGCCGTTTACTCCGCAGCCCATTATAGCGATTTTAATTTTCTTATTGCAGTTTTCAAGTTTTTTTTCTACTTTGTTTGCTATATCCGCCAGGTTAATGGAACATCTGCCGCATGTGGGGCATGATATGATTTCTACGCCATTTTCTTCAAGTTTTAGAGCTTTTAAAATTTCATGACCCATTTTTACTTCCTCTATAGGATCACCTGTCAGAGATACTCTTATTGTATCACCAATTCCCTCTGCTAAAAGGCACCCGATACCAATAGCAGATTTCACTGTTCCTTTGAATATTGTACCTGCTTCAGTTACACCCAAATGCAAAGGATAATCTGTTTTTTCAGACATTAACCTATATGCTGCAATTGTCATGGGAACATTTGATACTTTAATGGAAATTACAATATCATCAAATTTGCAGTTTTCAAGTATTCTAACATGGTTTAAAGCACTTTCCACCATTCCTTCAGGTGTTATTCCACCATACTTTTGAATTATGCTTTTCTCTACAGAGCCGGAATTAACTCCTATACGGATTGGTATATGCCTTGACTTTGCCATCTCTACTACCTGTCTTACTCTTTCCTCCCCGCCAATATTCCCGGGATTAAGCCTTATTTTATCAGCACCGTTTTCCATGCTGCTTAAAGCAAGTCTATAATCAAAATGAATATCTGCTACAAGAGGAATTTTTATTGATTTTTTTATGGACTTTATAGCTGCAGCAGCCTCATTGTCAGGTACTGCAACTCTTATTATATCACATCCTGCATCCTCAAGTCTCTGTATTTGTGCAATAGTTTCGGAAATATTACGGGTATCGGTATTAGTCATGGACTGTATTGTAACAGGTGCATCCCCACCAATAAAAAGGTCACCTGCCCTGACTTTTTTTGTTTTCTTCCTCTTTATATAATCAGCCCCTCCATATTTATTCACTTTGAGCTCCATCCCCCCCTCTTATATGGCATCAGTAGAAAAATTTTCCAACCTTCTTGCGTTTCAGCGAGGCGAGACATATGCTTACGTCTGAAAACCGAAACGGTATCAGCCGCCTATTGAGGTGGAAGACATCTATCGCCTCATTATAAGCCTGAGAGTATCATTATATATTGTAAATATTGCAAGAGCAATTAATATAACAAACCCTATCATGGATATAAATGCTTCCTTTTCAGGTGGTATGGGCTTCTTTCTAATACCCTCTATCAGGAGCAAAAGCAGCTTGTTTCCATCAAGGGCAGGAAAAGGAATTAAATTCGTAGCACCGATAGCTATGCTGATAAAGGCAGTTATATTAAGCAGGTAAAGCAATTTGCTCAGAAAAGTCGTTCCTTGCTCTACTGCATCTCCGATTGAGCTGACTATTCCTACAGGTCCCGTCATCTCATTCAGAGACACTCTGCCTGTTATAAGCCATCCAAGGCTATAAGCCACATTTCTTGCTGTTGAATATGCAAAAAGAATAGAATGTTTTAATACACCGGGGAAGCTCCCTTTCTGCAGTTCAAATTCTATTCCTAAATAGTACTGTTCCGGCAACCTGCTAACGTAAGGGACTATATCCAGCACTATCTCAGAACCGTTCCTTACTACTGTCATTTTTACAGGGTTCCCCTTGTTATCAGCCATAAAATGGTCAATGTCCTTTTTCGATGATATAGGAGATTGATTTAACTTTTTTATAACATCTCCATCCTGCAAGCCGGCTTTTGCCGCTGGTGTATCAGATGCAACAGCACCGACAACATTAGATAATTCTCCATTAATCTGTTTAGCATTAAAGCCAAACAAGTACCTTTCCTGTTCCGGAATTACTGTAGGTGATATGCTTGTTGTAAATCTTTGTCCACCACGGTTATATTCCACTTCTGCAGGTCTTCCCTTGTAAACATATAAAAACTGGATAAGGTCCATTGGTTGATAAACACTCTTCCCATCATACTTGAGTATTATATCTCCTTCCTTAAGAGCAGCATTGTAAGCAGGGGATTTCTCCTCAACATTGCTTAATCTGTTGGTAGTGAATCCTGTTACGGAAAATACTATGCAAAGAACAATTACTGCTATAACCAGGTTTGCCAGAGGACCGGCAGCTATTACAGCAGCTCTTGTCCATATAGGCTTTTTATTGAAAGCTCTTTCACTGTCTGATTCTTCCTCCTCACCTTCCATTTTTACATAGGCAAGTATGGGAAGCAACCTTAAAGAGTATGTGGTCTCGCCCTTCTTTATGCTAAAAAGTTTTGGTCCAACAAAAAGTGAAAATTCCAATACCTTAATATCTGTTAACTTCGCCACAAAAAAATGACCAAGTTCATGGACGATAACTATAAAATTAAATGCAATAAAAGCTAAAATTAAATTCATATATTCAATTACCCCCTATAGTAAATATGCCCGAGCTTCTGCTCTAGCCCATTCATCCACTTCTATTATATCATCAATAGACGGGTTTTTATTCACCTTATGGTTATCCATTGCTTTATTTATAATATAAGGGATGCATTTAAACTCTATTTTCCCATCCAAAAACAATTTTACAGCAACCTCATTCGCAGCATTCATAACTGCAGGCATTGTGCCGGATGCACTTATAGCTTTAAAGGCCAGCCCCAGGCATGGAAAGTTTATGTAGTCGGGTTCTTCGAAAGTGAGCTCTCTGTATTTTAGGAAGTCGAGCTTTGAAAAGTTATTATCCCTTCTTTCAGGATAAGTCAATGCAAATTGTATTGGTATTCTCATATCAGCCTTTCCCAATTGAGCAATAACCGCTCCGTCTATGTATTCAACCATTGAATGTATTATGCTCTGAGGATGTACTAAAACCTGTATTTTATCAGGATTTATATTAAATAGCCATTTTGCTTCAATAACTTCGAGGCCTTTATTCATCATAGTAGCAGAATCTATAGTTATCTTTGCCCCCATATTCCAATTAGGGTGTTTCAGTGCCTCTTCAGGTTTTACCTTTGCCAGTTCTTCAGCTTTTCTTCCTCTAAACGGACCCCCTGAGGCTGTTAAAATTAATCTTGATATATCTTTTTTTCTGTTTCCCATGATACACTGAAATATGGCAGAATGCTCACTATCAACAGGAATAATATCCACTTTGTATTTTTTTGCTTCTTCCATTACAATTTCACCGGCAGCTACCAGTGTCTCTTTATTTGCCAGGGCTATATTCTTCCCGTGTCGTATAGCTTCAAGGGTCGGCAAAAGCCCGGTTACCCCAACTACGGAATTTAAAACCAGATCTGCATTTTTCAGTGTCGATACCCTTTTTAAACCTTCCATACCATAACATACATCTATACCAGTTCCTTTAAGTCTTGTACGCAACTCATCAGCCAATTTTTCATCTTTAACGGAAACCACTTCAGGTTGGAATTCACGAGCCTGACTTTCCAGTAAATCAATATTTGTTCCCGCTGCCATACCTATAACTTCTATATTATGTTTACCATTTTCCAGGCTTCTATCATTCATGTTCCTGTTATCCAGGTTCCCATAAACAGCGCTCTTGTTATTTGTGCTTCTACTATTCAAATTTCTAACCACATCTAGAGTCTGAACTCCTATTGATCCGGTAGAACCTAATACTGATATTCTTTTGATCATCTATTTCCTCCATTCAAAAGTGGTACTCCCATAGAGCAGAAAACAAAAATCAGTGGCTGGTAATAAAAAATATAATATAAAAATACACAACAGGTGCCGTAAAAAGCACACTGTCGAATCTGTCAAGAACACCGCCATGTCCTGGTATTATATATCCATAGTCTTTTATCTTTGTATACCTTTTTATGGACGATGCAACCAGGTCCCCTATCTGTGATATTATGCCACAAAGCGTACCAATTATTATATAATGGTAAAAGGGGATATAGCTCAAATATTTTTGCAATAACAGGCCATATACAGCTATTGTCAGAATACAGCCAATTATACCTGATATAGAGCCGGCAATTGTTTTTTTTGGGCTTATTACGGGTGCAAGCTTTTTGTTTCCCAGAGTCTTTCCCCCAAAATAGGCAAAGGTATCGGTTGACCAGGCTCCAATAAAAATAAGCCATATAAGGTATGCTCCATGTTCAAGGTTTCTTGTTAAAACAATAAAAGCAAATAAAAATACAACATAAAATATACCATATAAAGTTACTGATATATCTGCCATATTATATTTGCTATGTATGAAAACCGGCAGACTATAAAGTATTAAAATAAAAGCAAAAATCCCAAATAAAATATATTCCAAATATTTTGTCATAATAGCAGACTTACCTGTTAGTCCAATTACATGAAAGTTTGTAGTTATTAAATTTGCAAACCCAATTAATAATATAATAAGGCACATTAAGTAACCCGCTATTTTTACAGGCTTATATCCGGCATTGGACATGGAACTGTAAAATTCATGAATTGCTGCAATTGAAAGTACAAAAACAGCGACAGCCAGAGTTTCATCGGATATAACCACTGCAGCCGTCAATAGCGACAATCCGATTACTGCACTAATTACTCTTGTCTTTAGCAATTATATTCCCCCATATCGTCTTTTCCTCTTTTGATAATCCTTTATTGCCTCTGCTAAGTCTTTTTTACTAAAATCAGGCCATAACTCATTACAATACCAGAACTCCGAATAAGCTGACTGCCATAAAAGAAAATTGCTCATTCTCCTCTCCCCTGCACTTCTTATTATTAAATCAGGGTCAGGTATATCCGCTGTGCATAACCTGTCTGATATTGTACTTATATCAATATCGTCAACTTCTATTTTTTTATCTTCAACATCCTTTAATACCTGCTTGACAGCTAATAATATTTCATCTCTGCCACCATAATTAAGAGCAATATTCAGCTGCAATCCGGTATCATCTTTTGTCAGATCCTCAACCTTATATATCTCTTCTCTTAGTTTTTCAGAAAGTCTTGTTCTATCTCCAATTACTTTTATACTTATATTGCTGCCTGCTAATTCCTGCTGAGCTTTTGATAAAAACTCCTGTAGAAGATCCATCAATGCATCAACCTCGTCTTTGGGCCTTCTCCAGTTCTCAGTAGAAAAAGCATATACTGTAAGGTATTTTATGCCAATTTCGGCACTGAATTTTACAATTTCCTTTAGCGTATTGGAACCCTCCCTATGGCCTGCACTTCTGGGCATTCCTTTTTTACTCGCCCATCTACCATTGCCATCAGGTATTATAGCTATATGAACAGGTAACTTATTTTTATCAATAGCAACTTCATCTTTTTTTAAAAACCCTTTGAGGAAAAACATTCCGTCCTCCAAAAACCGTATTTTTATCATTCTTATATTATAATATATTAAGCAATAATTTGAAACAAATTTTTTCATAATGAAGAGGAAGTATAAATTCCCCTTTCATATAAAAATTTGCTCCCCATTTAAGAGGAGCAAATAGAATTTATTATATCATGAATTTCGAAGAAATTGCATGATATAATTGTGCATGTGCGTTTTTTGCGAAGCAAAAATATTCGCACGCACATAAATTCCGCCG
>OFEK01000600.1_pt1 | contig 34826 bp, 29 predicted proteins | sample 1521131 | NCBI WGS metagenome assembly OFEK01 (sample SAMN05720209, study PRJEB24109) | activated sludge metagenome | isolation source: Anaerobic digester | place: China | collected 2015-12-16
GGAACAGCTGTCGATTCAGTCTTCATTGAGTGCGAAATAATACCTGGCGGCCCTCAGGGGCTTGATAAGGGCAGTGTCTGGCAGGAGGTCGCAACAAAGACCTTTCCGGTTGCCCCATTGACCAGCAACTACCTCCTTTCGGCCTATGTCTGCCCAGGCTCAGGTTCAGCCAGAATTGGTTTTCTCATGACCGACGAAGTAGGTATCCAAACGGGCTATAGTGGCATTGAAGTCGGCGAGAACGGTAATGCCAGCCTTATTGGCGCAACCGGAGCAGTGCTTGAAAAACATCTGGTTGAATATGCCCCCGGTGTAGAATTGCCATGGTACAGAGTATTTATACAGTTTTCCTACGGTTTCGACTCTGCAGTTGCAAGCAAAACATACATTCTTCTGCAGAATACCGGCCCGGAAGGCCTCGGACATGCGGCATGGTTCGATGGCATTCAACTTGAGAAGGCCAAACTCAATCAAACAAAACCAACATCGTGGAGCGACAGAGCCAAAATCATTGCGCCGGGCCAGGCATCAGATCTCTCAGGCAGAAACAGCTATTACGAGTGGTAAAACTCTTTAACGGGCGATAAAAAAAGCAGGCCCGGTTAGCTCCCGGGCCTGCGTCAGCTTAGAAAAGACTTTGGGTCAGTAGTGATACTGCAGCATGCTCTGCAGGCGGTAGTCGTAGCCGAAGAACATGTCGTTGCTCAGTGCGATCGGGGCGGCAAGGGTCAGTGACATGCCGGGCTTCACGTGATAACGCATGCCCAGGGTCAGGTCAGTGCTTCTGCCGTTGTTAACGCGATTGTAAAAGTTCACTTCGCCCATGAAGGTGAAAGATTCGTTGGCGCTGTAATCAAACCCGGCGTTCACGAAAACGCCTTCGTGGTTGGTATTGCCATCGCCTGCCTGATAACCGCCGTTGAGGTGAATATTGCCACCTTCCTTGCGCTTGCTCGAAAGGCCGGCAAAGATTTCCCAGGCGTTGTTGGTATCAGTGTTGCCGATATCGATGTCGCTGGTCGGAAAAATCGCGCCCAGGCCAAGTGCCGAAGCCATTTCATCATTCTGCGAAGTGAATTTGAGGCGCAGCGAGGCGTCGCCCATGCCCGAGTCAGAACCATCTCTGAAGTTATAGGTGATCGGCGCAAAGACATCGTAAGATTCGAACGGCAGTTTGAATGCCACTTCGAAGTTCTCGCCGGCATAGGTCATCAGCATCGGAAATTCCCAGTAATCGGCATCTTCACCGCTTCGCAGACGATTGCCGTCGCGGCGGGTGATTTTGTTCCAGACCATGCCAAAACCGGTCGAAAAGAGATTTTCACCGAGCGGATAGGCGGCAAAGGTGTTGACCAGACCGGTCAGACCATTGAAAGTCACATGATTGTCGTCAGATGCCTTGCGAACCTTACGTTCACCCGGCAGAATGATCTGCGGCAGACCAGATTCAGAGTAAAGCACGGCATCATCACTCTGAGTTACCGGGGGCAGCGGCAGGGCATTGACCGGTGCCGGGTTCGGAGCGGTCTGGGGCGGAGAGGAGATATAGCGGGTGCGCTGACGGTAGGTCACGCCCTGTCCTTTTTCATAGCTGGTTCCCGGAACCTGCAATTCCTGGCCGACTTTGATCTTCGCGGCGTTGCTGATACCGTTGGCTCTGGCAATTTCTTTCCATTTCGTGGTTGTACCAAAAAATTTCTTCGAAATCGAACCGAGGGTATCGCCTTTCTTGACAGTATAGGTCTGATAACCGGTCGAAACCGGATCTTCTTCGACCCAGCTGCTGTCGGCACTGGTCGAAGGCTCAGCTTCGTAGTAGTATCCGGTCTCGGGCGGCGGGGCCATCGAGTAGCCTTCCGGAATCTGGTAATCATACTGGCCAAAGGCCGAAGTTGCCAGAGCAAGAACCAGAAAACCAGTCAGAAGGTATGAATTATGCCGTTTATTCATGGAACTTCTGTTCCTTTCAGTTTTAAGAAACCATAAATGTTTCATAGAATCGGGTTGATACACTTTCCCGTTTTCTTCTATCGGTCGAATTGTGAGAATCTTTAATCAACCCGCAATTTTTTTATGCGATCCCCAGGTCTTTATTTTGCCGCCCTATGTGACCATGGCAATATTCACTCCACCCGGAAAAAATGTTTAAACAAAGATAAACCACTGCTGCGGCAAAATTGAATCCGTGGTTTTATCGTCATCCCACGCACGCAAAATCTTGTCTTAAACAGCTCATATCCTTGCTTCAATCTACTCTCAGACGCCGTAAAACTTGACTTTATCTTCTGTGCAGGTTAAAATCTGCCCCGAGAATCGTTCTTACTGCAACAGATTCATCCAAATAAACAGAGAAAAAGATTTGATGAAACATATCGGGGACTTCCTTCTTGAACACAAGCTGCTCAAACCAGAACAGCTTGAAAAGGGTCTCCAGGTCAGCGCAAAACAAAATGTCCGCCTCGGGGAAGCCCTGATAGACCTTGGCTTTATCAGTGAAGAAGACCTTCAGGATGCCCTTTCCCGCCAGTTCGGCATCGCCCGTCTCGGCCCCGAAGAAATAGTTATCGAGCCCACGGTTATTCACGAAATTCCGGTGCAGATAGCTAAAAAACACACCCTGATTCCTGTTCACCAGAAAGCCGGTGCTCTGGTAGTAGCCACTTGCGACCCGCTGAACACCTCGATTCTGGGCGAACTCGAAACAAGACTCAAAAGACGTGTATTGATGATGCTGGCCGGGCGCAACCAGATTCTTCGCGCCATCGAGCGATATTACACCGGTCGTGAGGGCCTGCAGGAAAGCATGGCCCAGATTCAGTCGTTCGACACCGAATCGCTTTTTGAGTCGGTCGAACCTGATGAATCAATGCTGCAGAGCGGTCCGATCGTTAAATTTGTCAATCAGGTCCTCATCGGCGCAGCCAGAGAGCGGGCCTCAGATATTCACGTCGAGCGCGACGGCCTCGGTTTTCATATACGCTATCGCATCGACGGCATTCTCAAGACCATGTTCAGGCCAAAAATGAGCCTGCATCCGATGATCGTTTCGCGCATCAAGGTAATGGCCAAGCTCGACGTCAGCGAACACAGAATTCCTCAGGACGGCCGCATCATGATGAATATCGAAGGGCAGGCCGTAGACTTTCGTGTCGCCATCTGCCCCTGCATCGACGGCGAAAATGCGGTTTTACGAATTCTCAACAACGAAAAGCAGGCCCCTGACCTCAACACCCTTGGCTTTGCCGATGAAAGCGTCGAAAAACTCAACTATCTGCTCGGTCATCACTTCGGCTTGATTCTTGTTGCTGGCCAGACCGGTTCCGGCAAAACCACAACGCTTTATTCGATTCTGCAGAAGCTCAACAAAGAGGGGGTTAAAATTATCACCCTCGAAGACCCGGTCGAAATCAGAATGCCGATGCTCAATCAGATACAGGTTAACCCCAAGGTAAATCTGACCTTTGCCTCTGGCCTGCGCTCGATCCTCCGCATGGACCCTGACATCGTTCTCGTCGGTGAGATCCGCGACGAAGAAACCGCCGTGCTGGCAGTAAACGCCGCAATGACCGGGCATCTGGTTTTCTCGACAGTTCACTGCGGCGTAGCATCGGAAGTGCCGGTGCGCATCGGTGAAATCGGCATTGAACCCTATCTGACCGCCAACGTTCTGCTCGGCATGATCGCTCAGCGACTCGTAAGGCTCAACTGCCCACATTGCCTTGAGCCAGAAGATCTTCCCGACAATCTGCGGAAAAAGCTGAACATCGATTTTCAGACCTGGCATGGCAAGGGGTGCGCCGCCTGTGCCGGCATCGGGTATCGCGGCAGATCATGTATTGAAGAAGTTCTTGTCGTTAATCCCGAGATTCGCAAACTCATAATCGAGCGTGCCACCAGCCAGGAAATCCAGGAAGAAGCCGAAAAGATGGGTATGGTTTCGCTGCTCGAGGCGGGTCGTGACAGGTTAAAAAGCAGGCTGACCAGTGGTGCCGAGCTTGCCAGAGTAATATAAGAAAATGCTGATCGGAGAGAAGTAACGTGCCCAAATATTCATATCAGGCTAAAAATGCCGACGGAAAACTCATCAGAGGAACCATAGATTCAACCGACGAATCTTCTGCCATAAATGAACTGGGCAACCAGGGGCTGCTGGTTTCGTCACTCGAAGAAGTGACGGGTGGCGCTCTCGACGCCGAGATCAGCTTTTTTTCAGGCGTTTCGGCCGAAACCATGTCGACTTTTCTGCTGCAGCTTTCAATAATGATCAAGTGCGGTGTCAATCTTGCCGAAGCCCTGCAATCACTCGAACATGGTGAGGAAAACGTCACTTTCAAAAAAATTCTTGGCGAGGTGCGCGCCAAAGTATATGGCGGGCAGTCATTTTCTGAGGCCCTGGCCGCTCACCCTGATGTTTTTGACCGCTTTCTTGTGGCGATGATAAGGGTTGGTGAAACCGGCGGGGTGCTTGAGCAGGTGTTGGCCAAGCTGTCTTCTTCGAGCAAGCGCCAGATGGCGTTGCGCAACCAGATTCTCGGGGCTCTGGCTTACCCGGCGGTCCTGTTTTCGGTGGCCGGGGTTGTACTGCTTATTCTTATGGGTTTTGCGGTGCCGCGGTTCGCTGAACTGTTTCTCAAAGCCGGCATTGAACTGCCGATAACCACCCGTATCCTCATCACTGTCAGCGACTTTGTTTCCGGCAATCTCTATCAGGTTATCGCCGGTGTCTTTCTTCTGATTGTTGTTTTTGTCGCCAGTCTTTTCACGAACGAGGGAAGAAAAACCGTCGGCGAACTTGCCCTGCAGATGCCGATCATGCACCCGGTCATGCAGCGTTATTACGTGGTGCAGATAGCCGAAGCCATGAGTCTGCTTCTCGCAGCCGGGGTGCCGCTGCGCGAGCTGCTGCTGGCTATCGAAGGCACAATGACACTGCCGACACCAAAAGCGGTTGTCAGCCGCATGCGCGAGTTTATCGACCAGGGCGGAAGTCTGAAACAGGCCCTCGAAGACGGTCCGATTTTTCCGACCATGGCGGTCAAACTTATTGAAACCGGCGAAGTGACCGGTAGCCTCGACTCGATGTTTGGCGAAGTGGCTTCGTATTACGATGACCAGCTGCAGACAGCTATCAAATCTGCTTTAAGTATGCTTGAGCCGATTCTGATCGCCATGATGGCCGTTGTCGTAGGTTTTATCATGCTTTCAATCTTTATTCCGTTATTTAAAATGAGCTTTATCAAACCAAAATGATAAATGTGAAACAGCTTTTGAGGAACGTGAAAGGGGCGTAAAATGCAGACAAGTCTTCCGGGCCGACACCCGGGTGTAACCTTGATGGAACTGCTGCTCGTGGTGGCTGTGCTCGCCGTTGTGGCGCCAATAACCGTTCCGGTTGTTTCATCATACATGGAAGGCTCGAAAGACCTGGCAGTAACCCATAAGATGGTAGATCTGGTGGCACACGCCCGCTCAATGGGGCTCATGGGCAGAAATACCGAAGCAACCATCAGCTTTGTAAATGCTTCGAGCGCTTACGATGCCGGCGGCAACAAGAATAATCTGCCGGCCGGCTTTACACTCGGCGACTTCAAAGTTGGCGGCGCCAACAGCACAGCCCTGTCGGTGGTTTTCGGCATCGACGGCAATATTGCCTGTAACGGTTCCAGCGCAGGGTCAGCCAGCGTCGACATCAAACGTAACGGTGTTAAAATCAGCACAATTCACATGAACGGCGTCGGCATACCAGTGCCCGAAATGACAGCCTCGGTTAATCCGGCAAACCCTTCCGGGTCAGGCAGCACCCGCTGCAGGTGGTTTTAAGCATGAACAGCAGAAAAGGCATAACTCTTATGGAGCTTCTGGTCGCAATTCCGATGCTGGCAATAATTGCGCTGTCAATCTCCTACACGCTTGGGTCATCCAGTCGCCTTACCGCCACCCAGATTGCCAGGGTCAAGTGCCAGATAGCAGCCTCAAACCTGCTGACACTTATTAAAGCTGCCAGCGGCACCGCTTCACTCGACACTTTTGCTGTCCATGTCGATGGCGGTGAGCTTAAAAAAACTTCGGTGGCGCACCCGGATGGCAGCATAAGACTTACTGCCGACGCTGCAATTCTTCCCAACACCGACTCGGCCCATGGCACCATGCCGAATGTTTTCAGGATTAGAGTTTATGCTCCGGCTTTCGATATGAGATCAGAGATAAAAACCTACTTCGGTTATTGAGAGGAACACAGATGAAAAGAGGCTTAACCCTGTTCGAACTGATGCTGGTAGTCGGAATCATTGGCATTCTTGCCGCTTCCAGTGCCCCTTTCATGGCAAGAACCATCAGCTGGTTCTACGAAATTGCCCGCTCTGAGACCGCAATAAACCAGCTTTATGATACCGGCATGGTGATGACCCGCGCCATTACCCAGAATCAAAGTCTACTGGCCAGTTTTACGCTTGACGCCGGCATTCTGAAGTTTGATGGCAAGGCGATTCAGGAAGGTGTCAGCTCGAGCTGGGCAACCAGAAACGATCTTGGCGGGGTGGTTACAATAAATCTGGCAACCACCGGCAATCCATCTGAGACATTACGTTTCGTCGTTCTGCCAATCAGGTAAAATTATGAAAAAAGATTATATGTCGTTAAGCATGAGTCGGCGTGGCGTTCTGCTGCCCATCGTCGTGTTTCTGATTCTTGGCATTGCAGCCGTTTTTCCGTTGCTTACTTCAATGAGTCAGACCACGTTGAGCCGCACCCAATACAGCGAAGAATGGGCCCGAATTCAATGGGCGATCGAGGGCGCCAACCAGAAACAGCTGCAGTCCACAACAACGGTTGTCGACCCCTATTCAGGTGTGGTGACGACAATAGCAACCTTCACCTACCCTGAGAGCGGCGGCAGCTTCGATGTTGCAGTGGCAATATCAGAAGGTCGCACTCTGCTTGGCAGGCACCGAAATCTGTCGGCAACCGCCAAAGCTTACCGTAACGGCGTTGACGCGGGCTACAACCTTTCAGGGCTCGCTGCAGCGACAGTTTCCGTGCCGGGTGTTGCTGCCGGCGGCGAACACAGCTTTGCCTGGAAAAAAGACGGCACCCTCTATTCGTGGGGCAGAAACAGCAATGGTCAGCTTGGCCTTGCCGATGCATCAGACAGAAGCACAGCGCAGCAGACACAAAACGGCGCATGTCCGAGCAACACCCTGCCATATTACACACAGGGCTGGATGGTCGCCGGCGGCGGCTCACATACCGTTGCACTTGACTACTTCGGAAAAGTTTACAGCTGGGGCCGTAATAACCGCGGGCAACTTGGTCATTCAGGCACCACAAATGTGAATGTGCCACAGACTGTTATCAGCGGAGGCAGTCAGCTTCAGAACGTCAGCGACCTGACCGCCGGCGATGAGTTCTCGCTTGCCCTTACCACTTCCGGAAACGTCATGTCATGGGGTGACGACCTGAGGGGGCAACTGGGCTATAACCCCCCGGAAAAAATATTCACCTCTCCTCCGGCTTACATGGGTGCACCTCAGACGGTAGTCCGTCTTTCCGGCAGTGGCGCACTGTCGAGTATCGTCGGTATTGCAGCCGGTGCCAGGCATGCTTTAGCGATAGATATCGCCGGAAATGTTTTTGGATGGGGGGATAATGGCTACAACCAGCTCGGGGCAGCTTTCACTGACACCTACAGCCGCAAACCAATCAAAGTTAACGATACCATCGCAACCTGGGTGGCACAGGTTCCTTCTGCAGGCAACTCAAAAGATCCTGTTCTTACGCAATTTAATGTTTCTGTCGGTCATTTTATTGCAAGTTTTTCTGTCGATGTTGATCGGGATTACAATGAGGGGGGCTGGAACTACGATGTTATAAGGCTTACCAATATCAATACTCTTGCTAACACCGATATTTTGCCCACTTCCAGTACTGTCTCAGGCTCCAGATACACATGGAGTTATCTAAAAAATCAAACAACCACCGATTATTCCATAGCAGATGCAGGCACTTATACCGTCAGGATCATCAGAAGATATTATCCAAAATCACTTTTTAACTGGACGTGGGGAGAAGAAAATATCAACTCGAGGTGGTATAAGAGTACATCTACAGATGCAACTTTTACCAACAAAGGTGTTTTCAGTTTTTACGGCCAGCCGGTCGAAGAACCGACGAATTTTTTCGGTATAGCGGCGGGTGGCGACTTTTCTATGGCAGTACGCCGCGACGGGTCGACAACGAAACTTTATACCTGGGGCAGGAATAATCAGGGGCAGCTCGGGCATGGCGATACCGATCAGCGCAATCGCATGGCGCCGATTACAAGTTTTCCGCCCACCGGCGAAAAACTCAGAACCATTGCCGCCGGGCGTGAACATGGTCTGGCGCTTACTGAAAGCGGCAAGGTTTATTCGTGGGGTAACAATACCAATGGCCAGCTCGGCAGAACTACGTCGGGCACTACCAATAGAACGCCGGGGCAGATTCCTGCCACAAGTTTCAACAATAAAAAAATTACGGGCATAGCCGCCGGGTCGTATCATTCACTTGCGATAGACGAAGACGGCAAGGTTTATGGCTGGGGTCTGCAGAACAATGGCCGCGTTGGCAATGGTTCAACTTCAGGCAACAGAACGACACCGGCTCAATTAACAGGTTTCCCCTGATACGCAGGCCACGGTAAAAGGTGTGGCCCGGAATTTTCGACCCGAAAACCGGGGTTTGTGAAATAAAAAACAAATTATTGAAGTTTTTTAAAAAAGCACTTGCAATGGCTGATTTTATTGATAAATTATCAAGTTTTTATAGAAGGATCAAAAAGGAGATAAGTAACGATGTGGCAATCACCACGGGCTGAAGGTTTCGTGGAGCTTGAACAGGATTTTGCCAGACTGCTGAAACCGGCAGATGGCAAAAAATGGCTCAGCCAGACTGTTTCAGCCAACGACGGCAACCTCTGGGGCGCCCTCAAAAAAGAAATTCCCAGGTTCTTTGCCGGCTTGAATCAGCTTAATTTTATCTGTTCGGGGCAGGGTGGAGTAAGGTTCTGCGATTTCCCGCAGGAAGCCAGTGAATCAGAAATTCAGGGCAACCTGCAGTTGAAACGCAAAGAATACTTCAACGCGCGCGAAGAACTTCTTTTCAAAGTTCGCATGGGCTCACCCAAGGTCGATAAAACCCGTGAAGTGCTTGTTTCTTTTCTGCCAAAACAGATTCTGACAGACGCACAAAACCTCTGCCGCGAATGCGGTTTTACCATGGGCCGTCTGACAACCTCCATCGACACTCTGGTTGGCGCTTACCTGCGCCAGCTGCAGCGCCCGGTTGCCGATACCTGTGTCATTCTTCAGGTCGGCTATTCCTATGTAAACATTCTGGCCGTAAAAGGGCAGGAGATTATCAGTGTTCGCTCACTACTCACCGGCAGCCTGCGCGAACTTGAGAACCTTCTCTTCTCTGGCTTTTCGCTGCCTAAAGCAGATGTCTGGAAAGTCATCAGCGGTGCAAAAATGACCGACGTTCCCGCCATCGATGACGCCATAAGAACTAATCGCCTTGAGCTTTTGACTCATATTGGCAGCGTGTTCGCCGAACTGCGCAGCAAAAAAATGATCAGTGAGAAAACTGTCTTCTATGTTTCCAACAGCATGGTTGAAGAACCACAGCTGGGCATGATGGCAGCCGAAAGATTCGGAATCCAGGTCGAGCTTCTTGCCGGCATGCAGAACGACGAATCGGTAGACAGCCCCGAAAGCGCCCGGGCTGTGTGGCTCAGTGGCGCGCAGATGCCTGCCGTCGCCAACCTTGTTCCGCCGGTATCCAGAACTGCGATTCATCTTGCCGTTCCGACCAGAGCTGCGGTGCTTGCTGCCCTGGTTATGGCCGCCGCCCCGCTGCCTTTTCTGAACATCATCAAGATGCGCTCAGAACATGAACTGGCCTTCTGGCAGCAAAAACACCAACCTATTGAAGCACTTGAAGCTGAGTTCAAGGCCGCCTCAGATGAACAGGCCAGGCTTGCTGCACTGGCCGGCGAAATCACCGCTGATATTGACCGGCGCGGTTTTGTCACCAGCCTGGTCAGGCATCTGACCGAAGAATTGCCACCTTTCAGCCGCCTTGAGAAGATTGAATTTAACCTTAAAGAAGAAACACTCTTCGTCAACGGCTACACGGTCGATACCGAAACTGCCCTGCGCTATCTCGACCGGGTCAAACTTTTTGCCGGTATTGGCGAACCTGAAATAAACCTTGGTGATGTCGACAGCCGCCGGGTCAGGTTCGAAATCACGGCCAGAAAAGAAAAGAAGGGCAAATAACATGGAAAAATTGCTTAAAGCCATAATTGTGATCGGGCTGCTCATCATGCCCTGGAGCTACTATTACATGCCCCGCATAAACGCCGTAAAAGCCGACAAACAGATGACGGCCAATCTCAAGGGCAGCATCGGAAGGTTTGCAGACGGCAGAGAGGCCATGTTCAGGTCACTCCTGCAGCTGCAACAGGAAAACATCGGCAAAGAAAAGCACCGGCTCGAATTCATGCTGCCGTCATTTGCCAAGGCACGCGCCAATCTGATGGCACCCTTCGAAAACCTGAGAAACGCCGTGCCGGGTGACTGGCATGTGGTTCCTGAGGGTAAGTTCAGAAACAGCGGGCCGCTGGTATTCTGGCCGTTCAAATTCACCTACACCGGCTCGGCCGCCGACGCTGTAAAAGCACTGGCGAGCATGGAAGCTTCAACGCAGTTCATGCTTCTGCGACAGTTCGAAATGAAAACCCGCGAGAACATGGTCGATCTCAGTGGTATTGTTGAACTGGTTTTTCACAATACCGGCGAAGAGATCGTCGCTGATGGAGGCGTAAAATGACCCTCTGGATGAAAACGGCTGTGGTTTTTTCTGTCTCTCTGCTTCTGTTTTTCGGCTATACGGTTCACAAGATCAATGCGACCGAATTTTTACCCGAGCCCTCTTATCTGGCACCACTGAATACACCAATGCCGCTGGTGCGAAAAGACGTCAGTTTTGAAAAGCTGGTTGAGAATCTGCCAACCGAAAGGCAGTATTTCAGGCAGGTTTTCTTTGAGATCATGAACCTGCGGGGCATGCAGAAGAACAGGTTTGGCACCTGGCTTGCCATCTTTGCCGATGAAAAAGGCAATCTGGTGCGCATCGGGCCCGGCGACACCTATGATGGCGTGAAGGTCGAATCTACTTCAGCTACCGGCTGTCTTGTCCGCTACGGCAATGTTGAAAGAAGCTTTGAGCTTCCGTAATGCCTGCTTCTGCGATTTTTATCGATATCATTAAAGCGTAAGGAATTTGCAAGGGAGTTACACATGCAATCGAATACATTTGAGAAGAGCGTGTCGCCATCAGCTGCCAGAGGTGGCAGTCGTACCGCCAGAACCGGGGTGCGTGTTCTGGCCATGGCATTTGCTGCTACCGCACTGCTGTTACCGATAACCGGTGATCACGCGGTATTGCAGGCCCAGTCGGGCAGCCTGCAGAATGCCGAGATCGGGCCGAGAATAACTATCAATGTCAGAGATATTTCTGCCGAAGCGGCAATCGGCCTGATTGCCGACCACTTCGGCTACCGACCGGAAATTCAGATACCGTTGGATGAAAAAGTCAGCCTCGATCTTGAAAATGCCACTTTCGAACAGGCAATGATGGCAGCTATCGGCAAACAGCCGGTTGACTACATGACCGAAAATAACCGCCTGCATGTTTTCAAACCCCGCGAAACCTGGTCAAGATTTTCTGATATGGGCCCTGACGGCATGACAAGAGGTGGCGCACCGGCTAAACCAGCAGAACCCAAAGTTTCGCGAATCGTGCCGCTTGGCAAACGCAAAGCCGAAGATCTTCAGAAGCTTCTTAAAGAGCTTAACCCGACGATCAGCGTTGTGTTTGACTCGCCAACCAACTCACTGATACTGCTCGGCGAAGAAAGTCAGGTGAATGAAGCCGAGTCTTTGTGCCAGAGTCTTGACGAAATGCCGGTAACAGAACGGCAGGCGGCTTCGGCACCGTTAGTGCTCAGGCAGCAGTATATCACCCAGGTATTTGAACTCGAGCATGCTGACATGGTCGAAGTCGAAAAAGAACTTGGCACCGTTATTCAGCGCCAGGAATCTGGCACCAGCGGCAACAACAGTACTACCGGCACCACACAATTGCGCGATAAAGACGGCAAGCCAATCGAGACCGAATATTTCGTTATCGACAAAGCCAGAAGAATTGTTCTGGTGCACACCACCGAAGAAAAATTCGCGGTGGTCAAAAAGTATTTCGATTCAATCAATAAACCACTGCCCCAGGTGTTGATCGAAACCCAGATTGTTGCCGTCGACTCTGATTTCGAGCGCAATCTCGGCATCAAATGGAACACTGATGTTGCTTATCGCGGCCCGGGCAACCCCTGGAGCAGCGCCGGCGACCCGCCGGCCGTCACCCCGGATCAGGCGATTCTTCCGGGCCCACAGGCATTTCAGTTTGGCAAATGGGATCTGCGCAGCCTGCAGGGTCTGCTGAACACTGCCGAAACCAACAATAAGGCCCAGGTTCTTTCAAGACCGCGCATTATGGCCCTTACCGGCCGCCAGGCCAGTATTCACGTGGGTACCGAACTTCCTTACACCACCTCGACCACAATTACCGACGGTGGCAACGTGACCCAGAACGTTGAATTCAAACAGATTGGCGTTAAGCTTGACGTAACCCCGACCATCCACACCCTCAACAAAACCATCAGGCTGCACCTGATTCCTGAAGTTTCTGACTCGATCGGTCAGGCTGCCAACGGCGCCCCGATTATTTCAACCCGTCGGTCAGAAACGACTGTTGAGCTTAAAGATGGCGACACCATGGTCATCGGCGGCCTGATCAGCAGCGAAGACAGCAAGGGTGGCGGCGGTGTGCCGATGCTGCGCAATATTCCGGTAATCGGCAAGCTTTTCCAGTTCTCGAAAAAGACCAAAAAGAAAACCAACCTGATCATTCTTCTCACCACCAGACTCGTGAATGAAGGATTCGAGAACACCGTTAAACCGGCTGTGGTTGAACAGATTTCGGTTCTGCACGGTCACCCGGCGATTAAAGGTATTGAAGGTGACATCGCCAGCATTACCGAAGTGATCAATCCTGATGCGCCGGCGGTCGAAACTGTTGCTGAACCGGCTGACAAGCCCGCCGCTGTGACTGCCGCCAAGACAGTGGTCGAAGAATCCGGTATCCCTGGTCGCGAAGAGAAACTTAAGGGCAAAGAATATCTGCAGAAGCGTCTGCGTCAGGTCCAGGAAACTCTTCACAGCCGCAGTACGGCGCAGACGCCGAAAAAGTGAGGAAAAAAATGAAAAATATCGACATTAAATCGGCTTCTTTGCTGGTCTTTGCTTTAATACTCGCCTGCATAACTCAGTTCATGACCGGATGCAGTCCCTCCAGCGGGGACTACGGCGTCTTTGATCTGCGCTCCGACAAGCCTGACGTGCTGTCAGTTCCGCAAACAACCGCAGCTCTTAGTGGCAAAGTCGTTGACAGTGTCACTAAAACCGGACAGGCAGGCATAAATATCAGTCTTTTTTCAACAGCCCCGGTTTTTCAGAACAAAATGAATTCAACCCCTGACGGCAGTTTTCTCTTCAAAGGTATCGCGCCCGGCACCTATCTGCTCGAAGCTGCAGCCGGGTCGGCACTCTTCGACACTGCCACCTATACCGTTCTGGTAAACTCAGACGGCACTGTTCTGCCGGCGAACATCGCTCTGGCAGTCTACCCGAAAGGCTTCACAGCTGAAAAGCTTGTCGACATACATGGCCAGGTAACCGCTTCAACCACAACCATTCTCGAAGCTGATGTGACTGTTGAGCTTTTCAAGGTCGTTGATACCGTCAAACAGGCCCCGGCAATTTCCACCGCCTATACCCAGGCCAAAGGCCTGTTCCTCTTCCCGCAGCAGAAACCCGGCATTTACAAAATTGAGCTTACCAAAGCAGCAAGAAAAGACGTTTATGATGTCGTAATCAATGAAAAGGGTGAAGCAGTTCCGGCAATTCCTCTCGAACTTATTCTCCGTGACTGATAAAAAACGTCGTAACACCAAAAATCTTAACTGCCCCGCATTGGCGGGGCAGTTTTCATGTACGAAACTTTTACGCAGGCGAAGTTATGAAATAACAGAAGCCCTCATAAACAAAGGCAAAAGCGCCGTTTCAAACGTTCATGTTTTCATTTGCCACTTGACTTTTATGGCCGGGAAGAGTAGCATCAGCCCGTTCTTCAATGTTTTTTTTAATCTTTAGGAGGGTACTCTCTGATGAAAAGAAGATCTGGTTTTACCTTGATGGAACTCTTACTCGTAGTCGCCGTTCTGGCAATCGTCGCTGCCGCCGCAGCACCAACTTTTTTTGGTGGCGCAAAACAGGCAATGGATGAAGCCAGAAAAAGCACTTTTATGGCTGCCTGGTCTCAGGTCATGTCACAGGGAAGCATGACTACGAGTATTGAAATGGCCAAAGGAACTGCAGCCACCTCTGTTGACTTAACCTCTATTAAGGCTGGTTATAAAAAATTGAGTGACGCACCAGCAACTTTAACCGTGCTTCTGGAGGGTACTACGCTGAAGGTAAAAGAAGAAAGCTCCGCCGGCAATTATACTGACTCCGCAGCTGCCTGGGAAGCTCTAAAATAATAAGATTACGTTTGAAAGGGGCTGCCTCAAGGTCGAGGCAGCCCCTTTTGTTTTTATGAAATCTTTTAGAGATACGGCTGACAATTCAATGCAACTGGTTATAATGTAGTGGCCTGGCAAATTTGAATCTGCAAAATCGTTGAATTTGTATGTTCAATACTCATAGACAGCAATGGATCTGGAGAACTCAGTAAATAGCCCGAAAAAGTGAAATACAAATAATCACAAAACATATAAAATTTGAGTATATCAGAGTTGGCGTTTGCATTGGTGCTGGTGGTGTGGCAGAATGGGACCGGTCGAAATAATTAACTGAACCGGGTTAGACAAAGAATGAAAATCGAGGCAACTGGCGAGGCTTTACGAAAGATTTTAAGCGGGGCTTTGAAAAAGTGCGGGCTGTTCGGCGGGCTGACTGACGTCTGCCTGAACGGTGTTATCGATCTGGCTGGCGGCCTGCAGGTTTATGACGACGGCGAACTGATTATTGCCGGCGGCTCGGCCCCCGAATTTTTTCTGGTCATCATCGAGGGCGAGGCTTCGGTCAAGGTCGGTGAACCACCGAACCTCATAGAAGTGGCACGACCGGGAGCCGGTCAGATGATCGGCGAAATGTCGGTAATTCTCAATGAAGCGCACACCGCCGCCGTTTATGCGCGCGGTACCCTTAAGGCGCTCTGCTTTACCTCTGACGTTTTCTATAACAAGCTGCTGCTGATTCACGAAGTGGATGTGGCACTGATGAGGGTGCTTGGCGAGAAGCTCAAGCAGACTTCGCAATACCCCTCTTACCAGAGAGGCGAAAAAGAGCTGCCGATTCCTGATATGTCTCTGTTGAAGCTTCTACCAATTGAGTTCATGCAGTGGCACCGCCTGGCACCGATCAGACAAAAAGGCAATGTACTGCTGATCGGCTACAGCGAAAGCATCAACCCGACTCTGCTCAATTCGATTGCCAGACTGCTGCCAGGTATGGAAATCCGCCCGGTCTGCATCGATTCTGAATACTTCAACCGCATCATGCAAAGCTATGCCGGCGAGATGATCAAGCTCAGCATTTCCAGCAATTCCGGAACCCGCCATATCGACGATCTGCTGCGCCGCCTTGTCGAAGTGGGTGGCTCAGACCTGCATCTGTCTGCCGGTCAGAAACCACGCTGGCGCATAAACGGCGAAATTCTTGAAATTGACGGCCCGGGTCGACTCGGGCCCGAAGAAGTGATCGAACTGTTGAGGCCGGTCGCCAGAAAAGACATTCTCGATGGATTTACCCGATCGTCAGACGGTGACTTTGCCTACTCGATGGGCAACAGCTGCCGGTTCAGAATCAACCTGCTGCGCGACCACAATGGCGTCAGTGCCGTTTTCAGGCACATTCCGAACGCGATTCTTTCTCTCGAAGCACTAAACATGCCGCCGATACTGCAAAAATTCTGTGACCAGCCCAAAGGTCTGGTGCTGGTGACCGGGCCGACCGGCAGCGGCAAATCAACCACTCTGGCAGCAATGATCGACTGGATAAACCATCGGCGCAAATGCCATATTCTGACCATCGAAGACCCGATAGAGTTTGTTCACCAGAGCCACCTGGCACTGGTAAATCAGCGTGAGGTCGGCACCCACACAGAGAACTTTGCCCGGGCACTGCGGGCCGGGCTGCGCGAAGACCCTGACGTCGTACTGGTCGGTGAAATGCGGGATAACGAAACCATTGCCATGGCCCTTGAAACGGCCAATACCGGCCACCTGGTGTTTGCCACCCTGCATACGTCTACGGCAACCAGTACCATTGACCGCATTGTCGATAATTTTCCCGGCGAAATGCAGGGCCAGATACGCATGTCGCTGGCAGACAACCTGATCGGCGTGGTATCTCAGACTCTTTGCCGCAGAATTGTCGGCGGGCGCATTCCGGCCCTCGAAATAATGGTTATGGACTACGCCATGGCCAATCTGATACGCACCGCCAAGACCCACATGCTGCCGAACTCCATGCTGACAGCACAGGCCAATGGTAATCGACTGCTTAACGACGACCTGGCACGCCTCGTATTCAATGGCCTGATCACTCCGCACGAAGCCATGAGCAAGACCCGTGACAAGGCCGAGCTCGAAAAAAAGCTGTCTTCGTTCAGAGGTGGTTCAACCGTCAGCCACGACCAGAGAATCATCGCCAACCTCAGAAAATGATTATCAGGCGGCGGCCGCAAAGCTCTTGAGCTTTCGGCCGGCATGTTCTAATATCAGGTGCAATCTTAAAAATCATGAATACTGAAAAGAGGATATGAAAGATGGAACTCTCGCAACTGCTGGCAGTGGCCATGACGAAAAATGCTTCAGATATTATTCTGACAGTCGGGCGGGCACCGATGCTGCGTATAAACGGCAGCCTGACCGCCGAAGGTTCGGCACCGCTGTCGGCGGCAGAAACCGAAAAACTGGTTTTTTCGATTCTTACTGACGAACAGAAAAAAGAATTTCTTACCGATAACGAGCTTGATCTGGCGATAGCTTTTGCCGACTCAGGCCGCTTCAGAGTTAACGTGTTCAGGCAGCAGGGCCATGTCGGGGCGGCTTTCAGACCGATCATGAGCCAGATTCCGACAATCGAAAGCCTGCAGCTGCCGCCGGTGGTCTCGCAGCTGTGCAGTGCCCCCAGCGGGCTTGTTTGCGTTACCGGCCCGACCGGCAGCGGCAAATCAACAACGCTGGCGGCAATGATCAATTACATCAACCGCAGTCGGCCATGCCACATTGTTACGGTTGAAGACCCGATCGAATTTATTCACCCGCACCAGATGTCGTTGATTGAACAGCGTGAAATCGGCAAAGACACCAGCAGTTACAGCACTGCACTCAAATACGTTCTGCGCCAGTGCCCCGATGTGATTCTGGTTGGTGAGATGCGCGACCTCGAAACCATTGCTGCGGCCCTGACCATAGCAGAAACCGGTCATCTCGTCTTTTCGACACTGCACACACAGTCGTCTGCCAAAACCATCGACAGAATCATCGATGTTTTTCCACCTTATCAACAGCAGCAGATTCGTGCGCAGCTCGCCTCTACGTTGCGCGGCGTCATTTCTCAGGTGCTTCTGCCTCGCCAGGACGGTCGTGGCCGCGTGGCCGCCCGTGAGATAATGGTCGTAACACCGGCCGTATCGAATCTTATCCGCGAGGGTAAAATTTATCAGATTCCGACGGCCATTCAAACCGGCTCGGCGGTTGGCATGCAATCAATGGATCAGTCATTGAACCAGCTCAAGATGGGCGGTATGATTTCGAATGAGATTTATCAATCGAGAATCAGCCGTACCACCCCCGGAACCCCGGGCCAGAATTGAGGGAGGCACGCATGGAAATCAGTGTTGATCTGATCAGACATCTTCCTTTATTTGCGCGGCTTTCAGACAATAATATCTCTGCCATACTGCCATTCTTCAGGCTGGCCGAATACCCCGACGCCGGAGCAGTTATTTTTCGTGAAGGCGAGCCAGGTAATGCCCTGTTCATGATTCTTGATGGCGAAGTCGAGATTCGCAAAAGCATCGACAGCGTTTCTGACAAATCTCTGGCAACCCTGCCGGCCGGCACCTTTTTTGGGGAAATGGCGCTTCTGACCGGCGAAACCAGATCGGCGACGGCAATCAGCCGTGGTGCAAGGCTCATACAGTTTCCGCGCGATGAATTTTTAAAACTTATGACGCAAAACCCCGAAGCGGCCTCGTTGCTTTTGGGGGGGCTGGTCAGCATCCTTTCCGAGCGTCTCAGGTCGACCAGTCTCGAGGTGGTGACGCTTTATGAAACCGGGCGCATCATCAGCTCGACCCGCAACCACCTCGAACTGGCATCAGGCATTTTGAACCGGCTGGTCAAAGCTCTCGGTGCCACTGGCGGCCTGGTTCTGCTTTTTAACGAGATTGTCGACTGTTTTGAGTGCCATGCCGCGGCACCACAGATGCCGGTGACCACAGCTTTCAATATGGGCTGCGAACTGGTTATGCAGATTTGTGAACTGAAAGAACCGGTCAGACAGAACCGCGCCGGCGGTCTTTCACCACAGGACACCGAACTGGGTATCGATTGCCCTTCAGTATTGATCGCCCCGCTGATTACCGATCATCTCGATTACCGCAGCGGTGAAACGCAAAAAAGAGTTACCGGCGCCATAATTCTGACCAACGCCTCAAAAGATCATTTTACTCTGCCGCATCTTACGCTGCTGCAGGGTGTAGCCGGGCAGGTCAGCCAGGCGCTTATAAGCAGCCAGCTATTACAGGAAAATGAGTCTCGGCGGGCTTACGAACAGGTTTATGTAACCCCTGATTTTTAATGCGGTGTCAGCAGTCTGAAAATGCCATAGGCTGAGAAATAGCTCAAAATTCTCAATCTATGGCATTTTTCTTCGCTACACCCGGTTTTGCGCGCCAGAAATGCAATCCCGGCGGTGAGCCACACCAGCAGCAACAGCAGAAACAACATTTCAAAAAGCGGCAGCGGCATCTGACCTGGCGCACCGGCACAAGTGAACCCTGCAAGACTGCTGATAAAAGGGCTGGCAATTGTTGCGCCATGGCAGCAGCCGTTAAAGTGGCAGCGCATGCGCCAGAAAATCGAAGCAAGACACCAGGCCGGCACAATTTCTCCGGCAACTGCCGTTACCGACTTTTTATTAACAGTCGAAAAAATAATCAGGGTCAGAAAGGCAGCAACAACAGCACCAAGTATCGAAAAGCCTCCGCGATGGGCCGAAAAAAGATCAAAAGCCTGATTTAAAGAAATACCGTTAATCAGAGCATAAAAAAGGCGGGCACCGGCAACCCCGGCGAAAAGCATCAGAAGGGCAAGCGACAGAGCCTCTTCCCGGCTCAGGTTCATGCGCGAATGACTGCGGGTAACGCTGAGCAGAAAAACCAGATTCGCAAGCGAAATGTAAATATTACCGAGTTCCAATTAAACAACCTTTCAAACTGCCCTGATTATATCACGGTTCTCCGTCACGCCCACCTATTCTGCGTCATGCCTGCGCAAGCAAGCATCTTACATGCTACAGTTCAGATCAATGCTTGCGCAGGCATGGCAGCAAACGTCGACCGCCCTTCCCGCGAAAGTGGTAACCTTTAATCAACCAACAATTTTTTTATGCAACCCCCACGGGCTTTATTTTGCCTTCTGATGTAGTATGAAGTTTGACACATTCTTTCGGGCTGTGATAAGTTTTTGTGCACAGTTCAATTAATACGACAGGAACCGCTTAATGAAAAAAACCTTTGTAGTGGATACCAACGTCATTCTGCACAGCCACCAGGCGCTGTTTTCGTTTAAAGAACACGATGTAGTGATTCCACTCGGCGTAATTGAAGAACTCGACCGTTTTAAAAGCATCAACGACGAAAAGGGCCGTGAAGCCCGCCAGGCTTCGCGCGAACTCGACAACCTGCGGAACAAGGGCAATCTGTCAACCGGGGTAACCCTCGAAAGCGGCGGTACCCTGCAGATCATGATCGACTCTGAAGATGAGATGCCATACGGCTTTGGCCTCGACACCCACAAGGTCGACAATCGTATTCTTGCCTGCGCTCTGACCCTCAAAAAGGCTGGTCGCAACCCGATTCTGATCAGCAAAGACATCAACTGCCGCATCAAAGCCGATGCCCTTGGCATTGCAGCAGAAGATTTCGAAACCAATAAAATCGATATCGACGAACTTTACACCGGCTGGCGCGAACTGGTAATGCCCGTCAGCCGCATTGAAGCGTTTCTGCGTGACGAAGGGCTGGCATACGACCAGAACGACCTGTTCAGAAATGAATTCATTCTGCTCAAGGCCGCCGAGAACGAAAATAAAACCGCCCTTGCCAAATATGACGGCGTTCAGAAGAAACTTCTGCCGCTCTTTCATCTCAACTCAAAGCCATGGGGCGTTGAACCGATGAATCTGCAGCAGAAATTCGCCATCGAGCTACTGCTCTGTAACGAAATTCAGCTGGTAACCCTCGTGGGTCGCGCCGGCACCGGCAAAACCCTGCTGGCACTCGCCTGCGGTCTGCAGAAAACCATCGACGAGCATCTGTTCAGAAAACTGCTCGTCAGCCGCCCCATCATGCCACTCGGCAAAGATATAGGCTATCTGCCAGGCTCTAAAGACGAAAAGCTCAGTCACTGGATGCAGCCGATTTTCGACAATCTCGAATTTGTCATGGACCGCCTCTACAAGAATTCCGATGACGTCGACAAAAAGATCCGCTTCCTGATTGAATCTCAGAAGGTTCAGATCGAAGCGATCACCTACATCAGAGGCCGCAGTATCCCGAAACAGTATCTGATCGTCGACGAAGCCCAGAACCTGACCCCGCATGAGGTAAAGACGATCATCAGCCGCGCCGGCGAAGGCACCAAGGTCGTGCTGACCGGTGACCCTTATCAGATCGATAACCCTTACCTCGACAGTTCATCAAACGGCCTTAACTTCGTAATTGAGAAGTTTAAAGACCATAATCTGTTCGGTCATATCATTCTGCACAAATCCGAACGCTCTTCACTCTCTGCACTGGCTTCTGAACTGCTGCAAAACTGATAAAAAAAGAGGTGTCTGGCTGATGTTTCTGCCCAACAGACGAGCCGTAACCTTCATCGAGATAGTCATCGCCGTGGCCATTCTGGCGGTGGCTCTGATTCCTCTTTTCGGCCTGATCAGCCGGCAGACGGTCGAAACCGACAAAAACGCCGCCCAGGCCTTTGCGATTAACAAGGCATCAGAAGTGCTCAACACGATTCTCGATAATGTGCCGTTTGCAGCCCTGCGCCAGGGCAACCCCGGCTATGTGAAAACCGACGATCTGGCTGCCAACCCGAGGTTTTCACGCTATAACGACAGCTGGGCCAGAAAAATCATGCCGATTCTCTTCCCCGGCTCTCAAAAAGAGGCCGCCGGTTACCCATGCCGCGGTATCGTTACCGACTCACGCGGCATTCACTACCTTGTACATCTTCGTGTCGAAGACGTCGCATCAGAACGCAAACCGCCCAAATCCGAAAAAATACAGATCGGCAATTCTTTCCCCGATGGCAAACCCAAAGATTTTGCCGAATCTCCGGAGCTGACCTTCACCTTTCTGCGAAACCCAGGCATGATCTCCGATGGCTCCTGGGTTCAGGATTATTCTGAAGATCCCGAAGAAACCAGCAAACCATTCTCAGAACTCGATATTGGCTCTGGCAAGGGTGTATCTGAAGCCCCCGGCAATGTTTATCTCGATCAGGGCATGGAAGGCCTCGATGCGAACGCTCCCCGCTTCACCAACCCGACGGCTGAACGATACACGGCGAAGATGGTCACCGAAAAAGTCCTTCATGACGCACCCGAAAAATTTGCCTGGTGCTCGATGAAAAAACTCGTGGTGCAGGTGCAATGGAACCTGGATCAGCGCTATTTCAAAAACCCCGAAGAAAAGAATGGCCGCATCCAGAGAATCCATCTGATGACCATCAAGGGGGATATCGACGGATGAAAACCTTTAATCGCCGCCGTGGCGTCGCCATCGTCATCGCCCTGTTCTTCTGTTTCTGCATGCTGATTCTCTTTGTGTCGATGATGTTCAGACAATCGAGCACCGCCGGGCACAATCAGATAACCATTCAGGAGCGCCAGGCCTTTTTCGCCGCCAGAGCAGCGATGCAGCACTTTCTGCTGAAGGCAAAGCTTTTTCCCACCGAGCTTTATGATGCGGTCGAATTCGCTCAGGGTAAAAACCCGCTGTGCAATTTTACTGAGTTCGACGGTCTCAGCGAAAGCGGTCAGAACGCTTTTGAACCACTTGGCAGCCGCGCCGAACTCTATGTCAGAGTTCTGCCAACAAGAGAACTCGACAGCGACAAAAAGCCCAAGTATTTTTACTACCCGATTCCGGGCAAAAATGCCTTTGTAAGGCTTGGCAGCTACCACAACCCCGACTATCGTTTTCTTGCACCCGGCCTTGCGGCCTCAGACCCCGAAACCCGCTATATCAAGCCAGAGGCGCCGGCAGCTGAGCTGAAACCTGACAAATATCTCAAGTATTACATACGCGACTGCTGTAATATGACCTATGAAGGCACTCGACTGCAGCCGCCCGTCGAAATGGTTACCGACAAGACGATCAAAGACATCAATGATTTCGATATTGCCACCAGCGATGGCTACCCATATACGATGAACTACCGCGTCAATGAAGTGAAGATCCAGTCGATCAAGGGGTTGCGTAAATATGGCGAAGAAGCGATCGAGGTAAGCGTCGAAGGTCTGGTGAAAAATTTCCAGGGCAAGGTGACACCACAGACTCAGAGACGTGTGCAGAAGATCACCAGAAAGGGCTCGATCGACTGATGCTCAACATGCTTAAACCGGCCAGAAAAGCCTTTACCTTAATTGAAGTCATCATCGCCTGCGCGGTCATGGCCCTCTTCATGACCGGAGTTTATCAGCTGTTCATCGGTGGCAGCAAAACCGCCGGCCGCGCGCAGTGGATCAGCGGCACCGTCGATCAGATGCGCAACACCCTCAGTCTGCTGAGTAAAGAGATTCGCTCAGCCACCTACCCAACCACCCTGTTTTCAGACACTTTTTTCGACCCATGTGATAACCCCGACCCCAAAGTGCCTGCAGAATTCTACCTGCGTATTCTCAAAGACGGCAAACCTATCCTGACACCGAATAGCGGCGAACTCAAAATCATGACCTGGGTGGTCTGCGAGCCCGAAAAGCCCAAAAACCAGCCGGGCAAAATTGTTAAAAACGAACTTTATCTTGACTTTGTGCATCAGACAAGAGTTGCGCCGGTCGGCAACCTGCGTCTCAAATCGTCTGCCTTCGAATACACCACCGATGCAAAAAATGATTATGCCAAATCTGGCAAGCTTAATCTGACACCAATCGAAAGTGAAACACGCACAAAAGTGCTGGTCAACGACGTCCAGTCCGTGGAATTTTCGGTCGCCGGCACTCTGCCACCTGAAAAACCTGTGGACTTTTTTCCGATTTCCGTTAAAATACGTACTCTATACCCAAAAGATGAAAATGTTTTTAAGGAAAATTCAATCATGGCAACCCCGCAGGTTGGCATCGATACCTTTTAAACAGACCTATAAAAGTTAAACATGGCTAAACAGTGGCACCAACTAGAAAAGCTCGACCACAAGGCGCTTAAAAAGCTGCAGGTCGAGCGCGAAAAAGCGCAAAAGCTTGCACAGGACGCCGAAGAAAAAAAGCGACGCATGATAATCGGCGTGATTGTCATGGCGGCCTTGCTGGTTCTCGGCGTTTTTGTCGTTGTCATGCGAAAAAGGGCCGCCACTCTCGCTTTCCAGGAAGAACGCAACAAGCTTCTCTTCTCACGGGTAACCGAAATCACCGGCAAGGTCGAGGCCCGCCACATCGGCGCCTGGGAAGTCATCAAGGAAAAAATCGAATTCGACAAGGAATACTCTTTTAAAACGGCTCCCGAAGGTGCGATTACCGTGCAGATGCAGCTCGAAAACCAGGTTAAGCTGACCGGCAAGTCAGAAATGACGGTTATGCCCCCGGTGCTGGCCGAAAAAGAAAACAAAATCGAAAAAGAACCGGTCATCCTGAAGCGTGGCGAGCTCACCGCCGCCATTTCACTCGACGGCCGCGGCATTCTCTCGATAGAATCGTCAGATATTCAGGTAACTGGTTCTTCAGGCCTTTTCAAGGTTCTCTACGACGACGATAAAGACAAAGGCGAAGTTGTGGTCAAAAACGGCCTTGTCGAAGTCAGCAAAAAACGTGGTGGCGGCAAGCCAGTCAAGGTTTCCGGGTTTTACAAGGTTACCTTCGGCGGCGGCGATATCAGCACACCCACTCAGGCAAGCGTAATTCAGTACGACTGGCGCTGAGACCTCACACAAAACATGATACGCATTGTTAAAGCCAGGGTTCACAACCTTAAAGATCTCAGCATCTCGATTCCTACCAACTCTCTCACTGTAGTAACCGGTGTTTCTGGCTCAGGCAAGTCGTCTCTCGCATTCGACACCATTCACGCCGAAGGTCAGCGCCGCTACATGGAATCACTGTCTTCTTACGCCCGGCAGTTCCTGCAGCAGATGGAAAAGCCCGACGTCGAAGTCATCGAAGGTCTGTCGCCGACTATCGCCATTCAGCAGAAGTCGACATCGAGGAACCCGCGCTCGACTGTCGGCACCATAACCGAGCTCTACGACTATTTCCGCCTGCTGTTCGCCGCAATCGGCAAACCCCATTGCCCGAAATGCGCGCAACCGGTCGAAGCCGCCACTCCGCAGCAGATTGTCGAAAACCTGCTGAGCTACCCCGATCAGACCAAAATAACTCTACTGGCACCGGTCATCAGAAGCCGCAAAGGCGAATACGCCAAAGTGTTCGATGAACTGCGCCGCGAGGGTCTGTCGCGCGTCAGGGTCGATGGCGATATGTGGTCGCTCGATGACGAAATTCCCGAACTCGACCGCAATAAAAAGCACAATATCGAAGTGGCCGTCGACCGTATCAAACTGGCAGCGGCCGAACGCGAACAGAATACTGCGCGCATGAACGAGGCGGTCGAACTTTGCTTTAAACTGGCTGAAGGTCAGTTGCTTGTCATCATCGACAGCCCCGACAGCAAAAAACCGGTCGAAAAACTGTTCAGTGAAAACCTGCGCTGCGCCGTCTGTGACATCTCATTGCCCGAAATCAAGCCGCGTCTGTTTTCTTTCAACGCGCCTTACGGCTCGTGCCAGGCGTGTTCTGGCCTTGGCTTTCAGCTGATTGCCGACCCTGAGCTAGTGGTTCCTGACCCTGACCTGTCGATTGCCGAAGGGGCAATCGCCTCTGAAAACTTCATGGATGCAACCTTTTCGCGGCAATGGATGGAAGGCCTCGCGCAGTATTACAAATTTTCTCTTGACGTGCCTTTCAAAAATCTGCCTGATCAGGCGAAAAAGGTCATCTTCTTCGGTTCCGGTGACAAGGTTCTCAACATCAAATATCAGGGCCGCACAATGCAGGGCTCGCTGACCAAGCCTTTCGAAGGGGTTATTCCGACCCTGACGCGACGCTACCAGGAAACCCGCTCAGAAGGCGCCAAGAATTTTTACGAACGCTTCATGCGCACCCTGCCATGCCCCGGCTGTAACGGCCGACGCCTCAACGAAGTGGCGCTTTCGGTGCGCCTCGAAGGTGAGAACATCCATGAACTCTCGCAACACTCGGTCGGCCGGCTCGTCGACTTTTTCGCCGGGCTCAAACTCAACGAGCGCGAGCATTTTATCTGCAAAAAGATTCTCGAACAGATCAATAACCGCCTCAGGTTCCTGAAAGACGTCGGTCTCGACTATCTCGACCTGTCGCGGGCAGCCCACACCCTTTCAGGTGGCGAAGCCCAGCGCATCAGACTGGCGACCCAGATCGGCTCTGCCCTGGTTGGCATCACCTACGTTCTCGATGAACCGAGCATCGGCCTGCACCCGCGTGACAACCGGCGTCTGATCAACACTCTCAAAAAGCTTCGCGATATCGGCAATACCGTGCTGGTCGTCGAACACGACCGCGAAATCATGATAGAAGCAGATAATATCATCGACCTCGGCCCCGGAGCCGGCGTGCTTGGCGGGCAACTCGTCGTTGACGGGCCACCCGAAAAGGTAATGGCCGACCCCAACAGCATGACCGGCCGCTTTCTCACCGGCCAGGAATTCATCGTCGTCCCTGAGACAAGGCGAACGGGCAACGGGCGCCTGCTTTCATTGCGCGGCGCCACCCATAACAATCTCAAAAATATCAATGTCGATATTCCGCTCGGCAAACTCGTCGTCGTCACCGGCGTCTCAGGCTCAGGCAAATCGAGTCTGGTCACCGATACGCTGTTTCCGCTGCTCAACAATATCATCAACCGTTCTCATCTCGAAGTCGGGCCATATAAAGAGCTCATGGGTATCGAGGCAATCGACAAGGTTGTCAATATCGACCAGAACCCGATCGGGCGCACCCCAAGATCGAACCCGGCCACTTACACCGGCATTTTTACCCCGATTCGCGAGCTTTTCGCCCAGACGGTCGAAGCCAAAACGCGCGGTTATTCACCGGGACGCTTCAGCTTCAACGTCAAGGGTGGCCGCTGCGAAGTCTGCGAGGGGTCAGGCCAGATTCAGATCGAAATGCACTTTCTGCCCGATGTTTTTGTGACCTGCGAGCAGTGTAAAGGTACCCGCTTCAACGAAGAAACGCTCAAAATCAAATTCAAGGGGCTAAATATCGCCCAGGTTCTCGATCTGAGCGTCAATGACGCTGTCACTTTCTTCGATTCATTCGTTACCATCAGGCGTAAACTGCAGACGCTGCAGGATGTCGGCCTCGGCTACATCACCCTCGGGCAGGCGAGCACAACTCTTTCGGGCGGTGAGGCACAACGTATCAAGCTGGCGACCGAACTGTCGAAAGTAGCGACCGGTTCGACCTTTTACCTACTCGACGAGCCAACTACCGGCCTGCACTTTCAGGATGTCCGCTGCCTGCTCGACGTTCTCAACCGCCTGGTCGAGAAGGGCAACACCGTTCTGGTGGTCGAACACAACCTCGACGTCATCAAAACCGCCGATCATATCATCGATCTGGGGCCCGAAGGCGGCGAGGCCGGTGGCCGCGTTATCGCAACCGGAACCCCCGAAGAAATCGTTAAAAATGCTGATTCACTTACCGGGCAGTTCCTCGCTGAAGATATGCAGCGCACCGGTGGTCTGAACACTCATAAACAGAACGGACGCCGGAGAAAATAACATGGCAAAAATTAAAACCCGCTACGTGTGCCAGTCTTGTGGCCAGAGTTTTCCGAAGTGGCAGGGGCAATGCTCCGGCTGTGAAGAATGGAACACTCTGGCGCAGGAAGTCGAACAGCCTTCGGCGCGGCGGGTTCCCAACGCTCTTTCGGGCAGCATTTCGATCATACAGACTCTCGATGAAGTTGCAATCGAGCGGGCTGCCCGCTGGCAGACCGGCGTCGACATTTTCGACGAACTGATTGGCGGCGGTCTGGTGCCGGGTGGTATCACCCTGATCGGCGGCGAACCTGGCGTCGGCAAATCGACGTTCATGCTGCAGCTGATTTCTCGACTCGGCGTCAATATCAAGCCGCTGGCCTACGTTTCGGGCGAAGAATCGGCAACCCAGATCAAGCTGCGCGCCGAACGACTGCGGGTTGGCAATGGCAGCGACATCATTCTCGTGGCTGAGCAGAATCTCGATTCGGCGCTCAACGGGCTCGCTTCATATCTTCCGAGAATGCTGGTCGTCGACTCGATTCAGACGGTTTATACGCCGCAGATGGATGCGACACCGGGCTCGGTCACGCAGATACGCGAATGTGCGGCGATTCTCACCAAGTATGGCAAAGACCGCGGTCTGCCGGTTTTCATCGTCGGCCATGTCACCAAAGAAGGCGCCATTGCCGGGCCGAAGATTCTCGAACACATTGTCGACACGGTTCTTTATTTTGAAGGCGACGTCAATTCAAATTTCAGACTGCTGCGGGTTTTCAAGAACCGCTACGGTGCCACCGGCGAAGTCGCGGTTTTTCAGATGACCGATAAGGGCCTGAGCCCGGTCATCAACCCCTCAGATCTTTTTATCAGCCGCAAACGCAGTGATGCTCCCGGCGTCGTAGTAGTGCCCCTGCTGCAGGGAACCCGCTGCATCCTTACCGAGGTACAGGCGCTCGTCACCCAGTCGTTTCTGCCGATGCCCAGGCGCGTGGTTGCAGGCCTCGACAGCAACCGCCTGAGTCTGGTAATTGCAGTTCTCGAAAAGCATGCCGGTTTAAAATTCTATAATCGTGACGTTTTTGCGAACGTCGCCGGCGGGCTGAAACTGACCGAGCCGGGTGGCGACCTTGGGCTGGCAATGGCTCTGGTCAGCAGCCTGAACGATCAGGCGATGCCGCCTGATATTCTGCCGATCGGCGAAGTCACTCTGGCTGGCGAAATCAGGCCGGTCACGCAGATCTCCCGACGCATAGCCGAAGGCAGAAGGTTTGGTTTTAAAAGATTTGTGGTTTCGGGGTCTTGCGATTTACCGGAAGAAAAAGGCATAATTAAGGTCAGCTCTTTACGCGAGGCGGTTAAATCAGTTTTTGCGTAAAAAGTATAGAGATAGACAAATATAGGTGATATTATATAATACCGGAGGTAGAGATTGAAAAAGGCAGATACCGTAACATTCAAAGTAGACCCAAACCTTCTCGAAATCCTGCAGGCGATGCCGAACCGCTCAGAATTCATCAGATCAGCGATTCTTAACGCCCTTGACCATGTTTGCCCGCTTTGCAGCGGCGCTGGCGTGCTTTCACCCTCGCAGAAAAAGTGCTGGGACAAGTTTGCCGAAAAACATGAGATCAAAAAATGCTCCGAAACAGATCAACTGCTGTTTCTGTGCAATGTCGAATCAGACTAACGGCAAATCCATGCAAAAACCCTGGCAGTCCGGTCATGATATTCAGTCACAAGTTCTGCTGCCTGTCGGTATCTTATTAAACACAGGTTCCAGATTCTTCCGGTTAAATACAGGCCCTCGCTGCCAGGGCCAACGCCATTTTCGAACGCCCGCCCACACCTTTGCGATAACGCTGCTGACAGTTCTGGCAATTTTTCTGCTGGGCCTTTTGAGGCCGGCAGCTGCCGAGACAGCAACCAGCGGCGCCAGACTCGAGATTTTCGCCAGCATCCTTCCCCAGAAATTTTTTATCGAAAAGCTCGCCGGCGACCTCGCCAATGTCGAAGTCATGGTCGGGCCGGGCATGTCACCACACACCTACGAACCCCTGCCGCAGCAGATGAGTCGCATTTCGCGCGCCAGGCTGTTTTTTACCATCGGCGTGCCGTTCGAAAAAACGCTCGAAAAGAAGCTGCAGGCTGTCTGCCCGAATCTGAAGATCGTTGCAACCAACCGTAACGTAGAATACCGCATGATGGAAAGCAGCGAACAGACGCACGTTCACTCAGAAAGTTGCACGCACGGGCATGGCGAGCCTGACCCGCACATATGGCTCGACCCGCATCAGGTAATGATTCAGGCAGGCAGCATCGCTGAGGCTCTCAAAGAGAACCTGCCAGAACATCGGTCAGAGATCGAAGCCCGGCTGGCGAGCTTTACTGCCGAACTGCAGCGGCTCAGTGACGAACTGGCCACAATTCTTGCACCGGTCAAAGGCCAGACGATGCTGGTATTTCACCCGGCCTTCGGTTATTTTGCCGACCGTTTTGATCTCAGGCAGCTGGCTATCGAAATCGAGGGCAAGGAACCGGGCCCGCGGCAACTGGCCGAACTTATAAGAAAGTGCCGCAACAAAAATATTCATCTGATTTTTGTGCAGCAGCAGTTTCCGGTCGCGGCGGCCAATACGGTTGCCGAAGCTATCAATGGCGCTGTGGTGCCGATTGACCCGCTTGCCGAAGATTACTTCAACAACCTGCGTCACATCGCCACAGCGGTAAGTGAAGGCCTGACAAAGAAATGAGCAGCGCCGACATCGTTGTCAGGTTCAAAGACGTCAATTTTGCCTACGAAGACGGCATAACCGTTCTCGAAAACATCAACCTCGAGCTTGAAAAGGGTGAATTTGCCTGCATTGTCGGCCCGAACGGCGGCGGCAAAACAACGATGATCAGGCTGATGCTCGGGCTGCTCAAGCCGACTTCCGGGAGCATCGAGATTCTCGGCGGCAAACCGCGCGAACGCTGCCAGCATATCGGCTACGTGCCGCAGTTTTCAAAATTCGATGCAAGTTTTCCGGTCAGCGTTCTCGATGTGGTGCTGATGGGCTGCATGCAGCGCAGCTTTTTCATGGGTCGCTATTCAAAGACCCAGAAAGAGCAGGCGCAGAAGGCACTTGCCGACGTCGGTCTCAAAGACATGGCCTTTCGCAGTTTCGCCGACCTTTCAGGCGGGCAGAAGCAGCGAGCCCTGATCGCCAGAGCCCTGATGTCTGAACCGCAGCTGCTGCTGCTCGATGAGCCGACCGCCAGCGTCGACGTGCATGGCACCGAGCAGTTTTACCGCATGTTTTCAGAGATGAACGAAAAATTTACCATCATCATGGTTTCACACGATATCGGCTTCGTTTCAGCAAGCGTCAAAAGCGTTATCTGTGTTCGCAAAACCCTGCAGATACACCCGGTTTCTGAGTTGACCGGCGAATCGCTGCAGAAGATGTACGGCCTCGATGTTCACCTGATCAGGCACGACCACCGCTGCACCGAAAAGGGGCATGTATGTCCGCATTCATAAAAGACCTCATTGAACTGCCATTTCTGCAGAACGCGGTTCTTGCCGGCATTCTCTGCAGCATTGCCAGCGGCATCGTCGGCACCTGGGTAGTTCTGCGCCGTATCACCTACATCGCCGCCGCCATTTCACATTGCATTCTCGGTGGTCTCGGCGCCGCCCGCTATTTTTCGGTCGTTTACGACCTGCCCTGGCTGCGACCGGTTTATGGCGCAATTTTCACGGCTCTGGCGGCGGCGCTGACAATCGGCATCATCAGTCTGCGGGCGAAAGAACGTGAAGACACGGTGATCAGCGCTCTCTGGGCAATCGGCATGGCCGTGGGCGTTCTCTTTATCTTCAAAACCCCCGGTTACAACGAAGATCTGATGAGCTATCTGTTTGGCAACATTCTCATGGTTTCGCGCGAAGATCTTTTTTTAATCGGCGCACTCGACGTGGTGGTCGTTGCTTTGACCCTGACTTTTTACAGTCAAACGCTGGCGGTATGCTTCGACGAAGAATTTGCGCGCACCCGCGGTATGGCGGTCGAGTTCTACTATCTGCTGCTGCTTTGTCTGACAGCTCTTACCGTGGTTCTTACCGTCTCAGTCGTAGGTATTATCATGGTAATAGCCTTGCTCAGCCTGCCGGTAGCCATTGCTTCGCGGTTTTTTGACCGGGTCTGGAAAATCATGGCCGCATCTATGCTTTTAGGCATATTCTTCACCCTTACCGGTCTGGCAGTCAGCTACACGCCGAATCTGCCCTCCGGCGCCGTCACTATCGTCATGGCCGGGCTAACCTATCTGATGACTCTGGTTTTCTCAGCTCTGAAAAAACCGGTGCAAAAGACCCCGACCGCCTGAAGCATCATTCTTGATAACAGGTACAGAAACGCAAGATATTTCGGGCCAATTCTCGCGGGCTGACCATTGATTTAATCGTCACTTCGTGTTATTCTGCCTTGCCCTCAGGAGAACACCCTTTATGATTTTTCAACTGCTCAGATCTTTGCTGGTTCTGACCGGCACCATCGTTGGTGTCGCGGTTGGTTATGCAACGGCAAGCGATTACCCTTCACTGATCGAGCTCGAAAACCCCGAGTTGACCCTTGCGGCTCTGCTGGGTTTCATCGGTTATCTTTTGTGCTCGATCGCCGGACGCGAGCTGCATATGTGGCTCGAATCGCAGATCGAACATACCAACAGTTACGAACTGGCCTGGGGTGCCGTGGGCCTGCTGATGGGCCTGATCAGTGCCAACCTGCTGTTTTTCCCGGTTTATTTCATAATGTACAAGGGTCTGGGTGAAATCAAAGTCGACAACAAGTACCTTGCAAGTCTGGTGCCGCTGTTCAACCTGATGGTGCCACTGACTTTCAACCTTCTCTTTGCCTACCTCGGCGTCAAGATCATTCTCAGATACCGCCGTTACCAGTCAAAAATCAATGCCGAAGGTGTCACCGCCCGCTCAAAGATCATCGATACCAGCGCCATCATCGACGGCCGCTTCGCCGATCTTTTCAAGCTCGGCTTTCTTGAAGGCAATATTCTCGTGCCGCGTTTCGTGGTCAACGAACTGCAGTTTCTCGCCGATGCCGGCGACGACCTCAAGCGCAACAGGGGCCGCAAGGGCCTCAACACGCTCAACCAGCTGAAAACTGATTTTCCCGACCATATCGTGATTGCCGAGCAGGATTTCGCAGATATCGCCGAAGTCGATGCCAAGCTGGTCAGGCTGGCTTCCGATCTCAATGCGATTATGATAACTCAGGATTACAACCTCAAAAAGGTTGCTGAGCTCGATAAAATACAGGTCCTGAATTTGAATGACCTCGCCAATGCGCTGAAACCGATCTTTATCAGCGGCGAAGACATTGAAGTTAAAATTGTTAAGAAGGGTAAGGAGCCTTGTCAGGGCGTTGGTTTCCTGTCTGACGGCACCATGGTCGTCGTCGAAGACGGCGGCGAGCACGTGGGCGAGACAGTGATGACAACCGTAAGCAACATTCTGCAGACCGGCGCCGGGCGGATGGTGTTCTGCCGCATAGGTGACAAAAAGTAAAGGCTCTTTCAGAGGAGTAAGCATGGGTATTCGGGTTAAAGAAATCATGGACAAAAACCCGGTCATCGTCGATCACAAACAGACGATTTTCGGGCTGCGCGAGATTGTGATTCTCAGGCAGCCAGAATGTATTCTCGTCATTGACGGCGAAAAGAAACTGGTTGGTATAATGACCCCGACGCATCTGGCGACCATCGCCGATGTCGACATCGAAGAAACCGTGACTGCCGTCATGGAACGCAAGTTCAGACGGGTCAACGCCAACATGTCGGTGCGCGAAGCGGCGGCGCTGCTGTCTGCCAGCGAGCTTGAGGCCCTGCCGGTCGTCGACAACAACGACGACCTCGTCGGCGTCGTCACCTACAAAGACATCGTCAAAGACCTTGTCGAAGATCATGAAGATCAGATGCTGACGCCCGAAAGCGCCGTCATCTATCTGGCCATGACCAAAGACCCCGAACAGGAAGAATACTGGCTGCAGAAGGTCAACAACAAGGGTTACCGCGCTGCGATAACGCAGGTCGGCGCCACTGCCGAAAAGCTGCCGATCAAGCTGCGCGAAGCCACGATCGTTGCTGCCATCGCCCGTTCGGTTATCAAAGAAGATTCACGCGAAAAGTTCTCGGTCAGCAATGCTGTCAGAGACATTTTCAGTCAGTGCTACACCATCAACCCGGGTCTTGGCGGTGGCTTCAAAGTCGCTATCGTCAGAGGCGAGGGAAGAATCGCCGTTGCCGCGTTCGGCCGCTGTGGTCATGCCCTTTCGAACGGCAACGAGCAAATTTTCATGGGGAGTAACATCATTTAATGTCACAGCAGGTTCGTGTCCGCTTTGCTCCATCTCCAACCGGTTATCTGCACGTCGGCGGCGCCCGCACCGCTCTTTTCAATTGGCTCTACGCCAGAAAGACCGGCGGCAAGTTCATTCTGCGCATCGAAGACACTGATGTCGAGCGCTCGACCCAGGAATCGGTAGACGGACTGCTGCGCGACATGAAGTGGCTCGGCCTCACCTGGGATGAAGGCCCCGAAGTCGGCGGCCCGCACGGCCCATACTACCAGTCACAGCGCCTGCATATCTATCAGGAATACGCCCGGCGCCTTGTCGCCAACGGCGCGGCCTACCCCTGCTTCTGCTCAGAAGAAGAGCTCGAAGCCAAGCGCCAGAAGGCCGAAGAAGAACACCGCTCGGTTCACTACGATGGCACCTGCCGCCGCCTCAGTAAAGAAGAAGTCGACCGCCGCGCCGCCGCCGGTGAACCGCATGTTATCAGGGTTAAAGTGCCCGAAAAAGACTACGTGCTTGAAGATCTCGTGCGCGGCCGCGTCGAATGGAAAGCCGAAACTCTCGGTGATTTCATCATTCTGCGCTCTAGCGGCATGCCGGTCTACAATTTCTGCGTCGTCGTCGACGATGCCGACATGCAGATCAGCCACGTCGTCAGAGCTGAAGAACACCTGACCAACACGCATCGCCAGCTGATTCTTTATGAAGCACTCGGCATCAAACCGCCGGTTTTCGGCCATGCCTCGCTGATTCTCGGCGAAGACAAGTCGAAACTGTCGAAGCGCCACGGCGCCACCGCCGTCGGCCAGTATGCCATCGATGGCTTTCTGCGCGAAGCTCTGATAAACTTTCTCGCCCTGCTCGGCTGGAACGAAGGCAACGACCGCGAAATATACAGCGTCGAAGAATTGATCGAATGCTTCACCCTTGAACGCATCAGCAAATCACCCGGCGTCTTCGATCATAACAAGCTGATCTGGATGAACGGGCAGCATCTGCGCGCCCTG
>OFEK01000601.1_pt1 | contig 34708 bp, 29 predicted proteins | sample 1521131 | NCBI WGS metagenome assembly OFEK01 (sample SAMN05720209, study PRJEB24109) | activated sludge metagenome | isolation source: Anaerobic digester | place: China | collected 2015-12-16
GCTCGGCGGCAAATTGCTCCGCTCCGCCCAGCAGTCCGTATTTTGGTATAACCACAGCAATTTTTTGCATAAAATAAATTTACTTAAAAGATTTTGGGAAGAAAGCTTTAACATAGAAAACGGGAAAAATCATGTTTTAATAAAGAGGCGTATATGATATCGAAAATGAGAATTCAAGGTGTGAAGTTTCTGTAATGCAACATTTTATGAAAATGTGCTGAAATGAAGGAATTTTTTCATGCATTTATTAATTTAACATTAAGGAGAAGCTTTTGGAAAAAATTCCTCTTTCTGTCGCAATTATTACAAAAAATGAAGAAGAAAACCTGCGGCTCTGTTTACAGAGCGTCACGTTTGCCCGGCAGATTGTTGTTGTCGATTCCGGCAGCACCGATGCGACATTGGATATTGCCGCCGACTTTGGCTGCGAAATATACAGAGAAGGATGGTTGGGATTCGGGCCGCAAAAACAGTTGGCGATTGACAAATGCCGTGAACCGTGGATTCTGGTGCTGGATGCCGATGAGCGCATTTCCCGGGAAACAGCGGAGGCTATAAAAACAATTATAACAAATTCTGCCGTTCAGGAAGCCGGATTCAGCTTTCCCCGCAAGAACTATTTCCAGGGCCGCTGGATCAAACATGCCGGTTGGTGGCCTGACCGGATCATTAGGTTATTCCGCAAGGAAGCAGGCCGCATGACCGAGGCCTCCGTCCATGAAGCGGTGGAAGTACGGGGTCTGGTCAGCCCTTTGGATACTCCTATTGAACATTTTACGGAAAGCCGTTTGAGCAGGATTTTGCAAAAGATCGACAAGTATTCCACACTGGGGGCGGAGGAAGCATTGAAAGAAGGAAAGCGGTCTTCCACCGGCGGGGCTTTTCTGAGAGCATTTTTTACTTTTTTTCAGGACTACTTTCTGCGCGGAGGCATCCTCGACGGTATGCCCGGACTTACCCTGGCGGTTACGGATTCCATCAATAAATTTTTCAAGTATGCAAAACTAAACGAACTGACCAGAATAAACCACAGCGGTAAATAATTCATGCAAGAACTGTCAAGGAACCGACAAGCCGGAGAAATTGATGTTTCCGTGATTATTGTCAACTGGAATACGAAAGAACTTTTGAAAAACTGCCTCAACTCTGTTTATCAAACTATTCATGATTTGACATTTGAGATTATTGTTGTCGACAACGCTTCCTCGGATGGCTCCCTCGCAATGCTGCGGCAGAATTTTCCGGAAGTAATACAAATAGGCAATCGGGAAAATAGAGGGTTCGGTGCGGCCAATAATCAGGCCTTCGCCGTTATGAAAGGAAAATACGCCCTGCTTTTAAACACCGATGCCTTATTGACGCCGGGTGCCGTAAAGCGCCTGTGGACTTTTTGTGAGGCCAACAGTGATGCGGCCATTGTCTGTGGACAGCTTTTAAATGCCGACGGGAGCAAACAGAACTCGATTGCCTCTTTTCCGTCCCTGCTGACTTTATCCGCCAATACTTCGCTTTTGGAGTATTTATTTCCCCGGAAATTTCCCAGTAAAAGATATGAGCACTCAGGGCCTATTGAAGTTGATTCAGCTATCGGCGCCTGTATGATGATTAGAAAAAAAGCATTGGATGAAGTCGGTGTCTTTGACGAGCGCTATTTTTTCTTTTTTGAAGAAACCGACTTAGCTTATGCAATGCATAAATCCGGTTGGAAAACCTATCATATACCTGACGCATTCATTTATCATTTGCAGGGGCAAAGCATCGGCGGCAATGTGAGATCAAGAATTGAATTTTACCGTTCGCGGTATAAATTCTTCAGCAAATGGCACAGCCGCAGCTGTTATCTTGCGGCACGAGCATTGATTTTTGGAAGATTATTAATTAACTGGCTTTTTAGTGTTGCAGCGGTCGTTGTTACATTGGGCTTAAACAAACAACTGCGGCACAAATTCTTTGTCTATTCTCAATTGCTCGTCTGGCATTTTAGGGGCGATGAACGGCACAGTTAACGTACGCTACAATTATCATTCCCTTGCGAATGACAATGAGACAAGGGAATCCAGAGAAAATACTGGATTGTCCATGCTTCCATCCACCGGTCGTAAAAAAACCCGTCGAGGTAATTATCGTCTTAGGCGGAGGTGTTCATGATATTAATCCAGTAAATCATGATTATCTATCTAAAACATTGGGACGGTAATATAAATTGATAGTGAAATGATCAGCTTAACCATGACCTTATGCCATTATATTTACAAATGTTTTTCCTGAATAATGGATAAATGTCTTATCTATTATTTATTCATTAAATCTACATTGTAAATTTATATAAACTATACTTATGAAAACGAATTTAAAAGTATTAATTTTATAACATATTCGAGAACATAATGCCTATGCTTCTGTGGTTTAACACTTTATGCTAAAAAATTCGCCTGTTTTTCTTCTTGACTCCACTTAAATAATTTTATTATGTGTTAATGCGTTCAGGTAATGAACAGTTGGGTATGCTATGGTAATTCATCGTAAAGAAAAAACCGAAATTGAAGAAACACTAATGATTTTTCGGGAAATTGGCACGAATCCTCGGTTAAGCCAACGGGAATTATCCTCGCGCCTGGGTCTGAGTTTGGGCAAAATCAATTTTTTATTGAAAGCTATGATTGCAAGAGGTCTCGTTAAAGCGGAAAATTTCAAAAATTCCAGCAATAAAAGAGCATATTTGTACCTGCTGACACCGCTGGGCATGGAAGAAAAAGCAAAGACAACATATCGTTTCCTGAAAAGAAAAATAGAAGAATACGAAAAGTTAAAAAAAGAAATTACGCAGTTAAAAAAAGAAGTAGGCTGTTCCGACCCGCAAACCAAAGCTCGGGATAGTATTTTGTAGTTGGGAATAGAAAAATCGTAAGTATTTGGAAAAATAAGTGTTGTTGGTTGTGGCCGAGATGTTGATGTAAGCCAGAGAGCGGAGCTGTGTAAACACGATAGGCTTAAGAAAGGTAGCCGCTGAAATATTTTTTCAAAACAATGAATGTATGAATTTAACGAACCATAAAATTTTGGTTACGGGCGCCGACGGCTTCATCGGCAGCCATCTGGTGGAAGGTTTGCTGGACAAAGGCTGCCAGGTACGGGCTTTTGTCCTTTATAACTCTTTCAACAGTTGGGGGTGGCTGGATACATTTCCCAAAGATAAATTAGAAAAGATAGAAATATTTGCCGGTGATATACGAGATCCGTATGGGGTGAGAAACGCGATGCGGGGGATTGATATTGTATTTCATCTGGCGGCGCTTATTGCCATTCCGTTCAGCTATCATTCACCGGATACTTATGTGGATACCAATGTAAAAGGCACATTGAATGTGCTTCAGGCGGCTCGCGATGCTGATTGCCGGCGTGTACTGATTACATCGACATCCGAAGTTTATGGCACAGCACAATACGTTCCTATCGACGAGCGGCACCCTTTTCAGGGACAGTCGCCTTATTCCGCCACCAAAATCGGAGCGGACAGGATTGCGGAAAGCTTTTATCGCAGTTTTAACACACCGGTAACCATAGTAAGGCCATTCAATACTTACGGGCCGCGTCAATCCGCCCGTGCTGTTATACCCACTATTATCACCCAGCTGCTGGCCGGTGCGAAGAAAATCAAGCTGGGCGGCATTAACCCGACCCGCGATTTCAATTACGTAAAAGATACCGTCAATGGTTTCATCGCCATCGCAGAGACAGACGCCGCTGTTGGCGAAGAAATCAATATCGCCTCTCAGCAGGAGATTGCCATTGGAAAGCTTGCTCGTGAAATCATCAGCCAGATTAATCCGGAGGCTCAGATTGCTGCTGACGATACTCGCCTGCGCCCGGAAAAAAGCGAGGTGGAGCGGCTGCTGGGCAGCAACGAAAAGATACGGAAACTGACGGGCTGGCGGCCGGAATACACCCTGAAACAGGGAATACGGGAGACTATCGAGTGGTTTAAGGATAAAGGCAACCTGCAGCGCTATAAATGGGATATCTATAATGTTTGAAAAGATTATCAGTTTCATTAAAAATCTGTATCTGACAGCAAATCCCTTATCTTCCCCGGTTATTCTGTTTCCACAACAGGAAACCCTGAAGATTAGATAAGCATCGCTTGGCTTACGACAGGGTCATTCTTCGCATAAAAAAAATCTATTTTTCAAGGTTTACGCCTAATGAATCTATTAACTAAAATTGATGCTAAATCAGCTCAAGTCGGTGTTCTTGGTTTGGGTTACGTCGGTCTCCCGCTGGTGATTGAGTTTTGTCGGGCCGGTTTCCATGTTTGCGGTTTCGATCTGGATGAAACAAAGGTTAATCTGCTAAACGCAGGGAAAAGCTACATCCGTCATATCGATCTGAGCGCTGTCCAGAATGAATTAAAAGGTAAGTTTACGGCTACGACTGATTTTTCAAAACTAGCCAATATGGATTGTATTATCGTCTGTGTTCCTACCCCCCTCAACAAAAACAGGGAGCCGGACATGCGTTACGTATTCAGTACGGCACAAACTATCAGTCAATATATTTGCCGGGATCAGCTTATCATTCTAGAGTCGACCACATACCCGGGAACGACGGACCACGATGTCCGGGCTATTCTTGAAAAAAGCGGTCTTAGTGCCGGCCGTGATTTTCACTTGGCTTTTTCTCCGGAAAGGGAAGACCCAAACAATCAAAGTTTCACTGTGCGCACAATTCCCAAGGTTGTCGGCGGTTACACCCCGGAATGTCTGGCTGCCGCCAGGGCGCTTTATAGCTCCATTGTGGAAAGAGTTGTCCCCGTGTCGTCGCCGCGGGTTGCTGAAGCGGCAAAACTGCTCGAAAACATCTACCGCTCTGTAAATATTGCCCTGGTCAACGAGTTAAAGATGCTTTTTGACAGAATGGACATCGATGTTTGGGAGGTCATTGACGCCGCCAAGACAAAGCCTTTCGGTTTCCACGCTTTTTATCCCGGCCCTGGCCTGGGAGGCCACTGTATTCCCATTGATCCCTTTTATTTAACCTGGAAGGCGCGGGAGTATGAATTCAATACCCGATTTATTGAACTGGCGGGGGAGATTAACAATTCAATGCCCGATTACGTTGTAATGAAATGCATGAAAGCTTTGAATAGCGTCGGAAAGCATGTGCATGGCTCGAAAATACTGATTCTCGGGCTGGCCTACAAGGCCAATGTGGATGACTGCCGGGAATCCCCTTCCTATCGCCTGATGGAAAAGCTCGAAGAGCTCGGCGCTGAAGTCAACTACAACGATCCCTACATACCAATTATTCCACCTTCCAGGGAATACGCAAAGTATGCCGGGCGTCAATCGCAGTCAATCGACAGCTCTCATGATCTGATGTTGATCGCCACTGCTCATGATGAATACAGGGATGTTGATTTCCGTGCTCTTCAAACTCCCATTGTTGATACAAGAAATATAATAAAAGATAACAATCCGATATTTTTTAAAGCTTAGACAATTAGTAAGTAATGTGAATTGTGAAAGCAATACAAAACGAAAGGTGTTCTAAATGGATTTTATAGATCTTAAATCTCAGCAGCAAAGGTTAAAATTACAATTGGATACAAATATTCAGCGGGTTTTGGCTCACGGCAACTACATTATGGGGCCGGAGATCAAAGAACTGGAGAAAACACTTGCCGGTTATGTCGGCGTAAAACATGCCGTCAGCTGTGCTTCCGGTACGGATGCGTTGCTTCTGGCTTTGATGGCTTACGGTGTTGGTCCGGGAGATGCGATTTTCACCACACCGTTTACATTCATCGCTACGGCAGAGGTCATTAGTCTCCTCGGTGCGACGCCCATATTTGTGGATATTGATCCTGAAACTTTTAATATTGATCCTGGAAAACTTACCTTGGCTCTGGAAGCAGTTCAAAAAAGTGATTCTTCCATCTATCCTTTGCCCGGTGGTGAACCTAGAACATCAAACATTAAACTTAAGCCGCAAGGCGTAATTCCGGTGGATCTCTTTGGACTTCTTTCCGATTACACGGCAATAGAGAAAATTGCTGAAGAAAACGGTTTATTTGCCATCGAAGACGCCGCACAGTCTTTCGGCGCAGAATTTTGTGGCCGGAGATCATGCTCGTTCGGCAATATCGCGTGTACATCTTTCTTCCCCGCCAAACCTCTGGGGTGCTTTGGTGACGGCGGGATGTGCTTTACCAATGACGGCAACCTTGCCACGATCATGGAGTCAATTCGTGTTCACGGCAAGGGAACCGACAAATATGACAACATCAGGATAGGCATTAATGGGCGCCTTGATACTCTGCAGGCTGCGATTCTTCTGGCCAAGTTTGAAATATTTCCTGATGAGGTTGAGCTGCGCAACACTGTTGCCGACTCTTACACGCGGTTATTATCGGGAATTCCATCTCTTCAGACGCCCTTTATTCCCGCCTCGTATAAAAGCGTCTGGGCTCAGTATTCATTGTTAGCGGAGAATGAACAAAAACGGGCGGATCTGCAAAAAAACCTTCAAGAAGAAAAAATCCCGACAGCCATATATTATCCTAAACCATTGCATTTACAGGGAGCTTTTGAATATCTGGGGTATAAAAAGGGCGATTTTCCTGTGAGCGAGAATTGCGCAGACCGTATCTTCAGCCTGCCTATGCATCCATACTTAAAGGTTGAAGATCAGCAGAAAATTGCTAAGGTGATTGATGATATAGTCAGGAGTAAGGGGAAAGGAGACAGGAGTGAAGAGGAGACATCATGATTTGCATGTTTGGCAAGAAGCAATGATCCTTGTTAAGCAGATTTATGAAGTAACGTCAAAATTTCCTCTGCATGAAATATATGGACTTACAAGTCAAATAAGACGGGCAGCGGTATCAGTGCCCAGCAACATAGCTGAAGGAGCCGCCAGAACAGGATCAAAAGAATTCCTGAAATTCCTGTCCATTAGTCGCGGATCTCTAAGTGAAATTGAAACTCAGATGCTTATCGCAAAAAATTTAGGCTACAGCCAAGATCCAGACAAAATTCTGGAACAGATAAATAAAGTTTTCGGCCTCTTGGGAGGCCTAATCAATTCTGTACGAAAAAGGAGCAACCCATGAACCCTCACCCCTCACCCCTCACCCCTCACGTAGCTGTAATCGGCGCCGGATACTGGGGCAAGAATCTCGTCAGGAATTTCTTTGAGATCGGCAATCTCAAAACTATATGCGATTATGATGAAAAAATACGGGAGCAGATGAAAACAAATTATGCGGAGATTTTAGTTACCGATGATTTCATGTCTGTTCTGCATGATTCCGATATTTCAGGAGTTGTTATCGCTGCCCCGGCCGCACTTCATTTTACGCTGGCCAGAGAAGCACTGACTGCCGGCAAGCATGTCTTTGTTGAAAAACCATTATCTTTAACCTATCAGGAAGGGGAACAACTGGTCGCTCTGGCCAGGGAGAAACAAAAAATATTATTTGTGGGGCACATTCTTCACTACCATGCGGCTGTTATAAAATTAAAGGAGATGATAAGAAAAGGAGATATTGGCCGTCTGCAATATATTTATTCCCGTCGTCTCAGTCTGGGTAAGATCCGCCGGGAAGAAAATATTCTCTGGTCATTTGCTCCTCACGATATTTCTCTTATTTTGAGCCTCGTTGGTGAAGATCCTTATTTTGTGGATGCCGTGGGCAGTAATTTTCTGCATGCCCGGATTGCCGATGTTACGATGACAAATCTCAAGTTTCCCTCCGGGATTGGCGCCCACATTTTTGTAAGCTGGTTGAATCCTTTCAAAGAACAGCGCCTTGTTGTTGTCGGGTCGCAGGGAATGCTGGTTTTTGACGATACCCAACCGGTTGAACAGAAGCTTGTTTTGTATCCCCATGTTATTAACTGGCAAAACGGCGTGCCTGTACCGGAAAAAGCCGACAGTAAAGCAGTTGCGCTCGCAGATATCTGGGAAGAGCCTTTAAAGGCCGAATGTAAAGCATTTATATCAGCAATCCAAACAGGGGATCAACCGATTACATCAGGTGACGAAGGCTTAAGGGTGCTGAAAATTCTGGAAATGAGCCAAAGTTCTTTGCAAGCAAAAGAATCCGTGCCCATCAGCATACAAAAACCGTCAAAATCGGACTCCAAGAAAGAATCCTTTTTTGTTCATCCTTCCGCGATAATTGATGATGGTGTTGCTATTGGCGAGGGGACGAAAATCTGGCATTTTACGCACGTCATGAAAGGAGCCCGCGTCGGGGAGAAATGCAACATCGGTCAGAATGTAGTAGTGTCGCCGGAAGTTTTGGTCGGAAACGGTGTCAAAATTCAGAATAATGTTTCTGTCTACGAAGGTGTTACCCTGGAAGATGATGTCTTTTGCGGACCTTCCATGGTTTTTACCAATGTCTATAATCCTCGTTCCCCCATTCCCCGAATGAAAGAGGTGCGACCGACACTGATCAAAAAGGGTGCCAGTCTGGGGGCCAACTGCACAGTCGTTTGTGGAAACACAGTGGGACGATACGCTTTTGTGGGCGCCGGTGCAGTTGTTAAAAGCGATGTCCCGGACTACGCCATGGTGGCGGGCAACCCAGCGAAGATCAAAGGATGGATGTGTGTTTGTGGTAACCGCATCGATTTCCACAACAGTGAAGGAAAATGCCGGGAGTGTGGTAAACAGTACCAGCTTGAAAAAGACGGTGGAGAGAAGAACCAGCGTGTTTCGCCTGTCGAATAAATCATGGTAAAAATTTTAACCATCGTCGGCGCCCGGCCGCAATTCATCAAGGCGGCCATGGTCAGCCGTGCTATAGTCGCCCATAATACTAATGGCGCTGGCCCGGTAATTGTAGAAGAAATCATTCATACCGGCCAGCATTACGATGTTAATATGAGCGATATCTTTTTTCAGCAGATGCAGATTCCCCAACCGGCGGTAAACCTGGGCGCGGGAACGGGTATGCACGGGGAGATGACGGCGCGGATGCTGTCTCAGATTGAGCAGGAGATTGTTACCCGCAACCCCGACTGGGTTTTAGTATACGGCGACACCAATTCGACCCTAGCAGGCGCTCTGGCGGCGGCAAAGCTTCATGTTCCGGTGGCCCATGTAGAAGCGGGACTGCGCTCATTCAACAAGCGCATGCCGGAGGAAATCAATCGCATTTTGACCGACCATGTCTCCTCGCTTTTGTTCTGTCCAACTCATGCCGCAGTAAGCAATCTCGGCAATGAAGGCATTACTCAAGGCGTTCATCATGTTGGCGATGTCATGTATGATGCCGCACTTATTTTCGGAGAAATAGCCGGAAGGAAGTCCGCCATTCTTCGCGATCTCAGCCTGACGTCCGGGAAATACCATCTGGCCACTGTCCACCGGGCCGAGAATACGGATGATTCCTCCCGTCTGCAAAATATAATTAAAGCCTTTCATGCGCTGGAAGAACCTGTTGTTTTACCGCTGCATCCCAGAACAAAGAAAATCCTGCAAAGCATTTCCCCCTCACTCCTTACTCCTCACTCCTCTCTTCGCATCATCGATCCCGTTTCCTTTCTCGACATGGTGCAGTTGGAGAAACATGCTAAATGTATTCTCACAGATTCCGGTGGAGTGCAAAAAGAAGCCTATTTTCATGGCGTGCCCTGCGTTACTCTGCGAGAGGAAACCGAATGGGTGGAAACCGTTAATGCAGGCTGGAACCAGGTTGTTGGTGCGGATACAGAAAAAATCATTGCCGCTGTCCACCAGGCCCGTGCGGGCGTGACTATCACTGAATATGGACAGGGAAATGCTGCATATGACATTCTCCGTCATTTGTTTATATATTACAAACATTATTCGAATAACGACGTCTTTATCGCTTTTGCCGGGGAAATATAATGTTTGCAGCAGCGAGTATTCAATCTAAGCCCATTCGATTTGAGCGGTTGCTGTATATTTGTTTGTCGCTCATAGAACCTTCAAAGTCAGAATTTAGAGGAAACATACCACTATGGGAAAAACCGAATATTTAGCGCCACCCGGTCCTGTTCATGTGAGCGTCATCATGCCCGCTTATAACGAGGAGGGCGTGATTCAGAATCATATTGATCAAGTCGCACACTACCTCAGCAAACTGCTTGGCGAAAAACAAGCATTCGAAATCATTGTGGTCGATGACGGCAGCCGAGATGCCACGGGAGAGATACTCGAACGCTTGAAGTCCACTAGAAATTATCTGCGTGTCGTGCATCATCGTCAAAATTTTGGCCGGGGACGTGCAATCCGGACGGGATTTCAAGCGTCTGCCGGGCAATATGTAATTGCGTTAGACGCTGATCTCTCATATACACCCGATCACATTGAAAAAATACTTGCGCCTCTCGAGCGGGGCGAAGCCGATGTTGTTCTGGCATCAGCCTATCATGCGGAAGGGCGTGTCGAGAACGTGCCACTCAATCGTGCGCTAATATCTCGCATTGGAAATAAGATTCTCGCATATGCCGTGGGCGGGGGGGTAAGAACGGTAACCTGCGTTGTCCGCGGTTATACGCGCGAAGTAATCAATGCTCTGATTCTATTTAGTGATGGTAAGGATATTCATCTGGAAATCATTCAGAAGGTTCGCATTCTAGGATATAGGATTTTGGAGATACCCGCCACCCTGAAATGGCTTCCGGCAAAGCGGAGCAGCACAGCAAAGGGAATGTCAATTAAAGATCTCTGGCAGATGTCTTCGCGCCATTTGTTTTTTAATTTTCTTTTCCGTCCTTCTTCTATGTTTATGATCCCGATTGTTGTGCTTTCAGTCATTGTCGCTGTGTTGGGAATTCAATTGGGTATAGGTTTGATCGGGATGCTAAGACAAATGCCCGAATCTGCCGGTTGGGTTAGTCTATACAATGTTTTGCGGGAGCATATCATTTGGGCCAAGATATCCTATATGGTGTTAGGATTGTCACTGGTTTTGTTGCTTCAATTTGTGTCTCTGCTGTTGATGTCCAAGCAGAGTAATCATCATTATGAAGATATTATTCGTTACTTCGCACATCTTGAACGGCAATTGAAGCATCATCAGGACAAGCAATAATGTGTGGAATCTGTGGCATTGTTGGATGCGACGATGCAAAAGTCATTGTTGAAAAAATGTCGCAACAACTTTTGCATCGGGGACCGGATCACACGGGTACCTGGTATTCTGGCGATGTTGCCTTGGGCCATAACCGCTTGTCTATCGTGGATCTTAGCGCCGCTGGTAATCAACCGATGACCAATGAGAATAAGTCTATCTGGTTGGTTGCCAATGGAGAAATATACAATAGCGCCGAGCTCAGGTTGAAACTGGAGGCAAAAGGCCATTGCTTCTACTCGCGGAGCGACAATGAAGTATTGCTGCACTTGTATGAGGATGAGGGCGAAGGCTTTTTAAATCAATTGAATGGCATGGTGGCCTTCGCCATCTGGGACGAACGCCACAGGACGCTTCTGCTCGGGCGCGATCGTTTGGGTATCAAACCGCTGTATTACTACGAAGGCGAGGGTTGGTTCGCGTTCGCTTCGGAGATCAAAGCGCTCTTGGCCTGCTCATCAATTCCTCATCACATTAACCCCGAAGGCCTTGCTCAGTATCTTACTTATGAGAATACCTTCGGATCGCATACTCTTTATCGCGACATTCAAATGCTCCAACCCGGACACGGGTTACAGTGGCAGGATGGGCAAAAACGGATATTCCGGTATTGGACCCCGGAATTTCGATCTGGCTCCAAAGCCGATTTTTCTGAATGCTGTGAGCAATATCGTTCCGTGCTCGATCGTTGTGTGCAACGGCATCTGATGAGCGACGTCGCGGTATCCTCTTACCTGAGCAGCGGGCTCGATTCGACAAGCGTGGCCTATTTTGCTGCGAAGCGCATGGATCGACAATTGTCGACTTTTACGGGATCATTTAATGAGAGCCGATGGTTTGATGAAACAGAGGGAGCGGGAGCCGTTGCCAAATCCATAGGGGCAAATCATACTGAAGTTCGAATTGGTTTTGAAGACCTTGAACGACATTTTGATGATTTGATTTATAGTTTGGACGAGCCGCGTATGGGGATAGGGGCCTTTTCTCAGTATATGGTCGCTCGGCAAGCTGCAACAAACGGCAAAGTTATCTTGACAGGTCATGGGGGTGATGAACTGTTCGCCGGGTATCCGGTTTTTAAACTAGTGCATCTGCTTTCGGAAGCGGCAAAATTCCCGCTCTCGGTACTGACTTGGCCAGCGCATGTGCGTGTCACTGAATGGCCGCATCTCATGTACTTCTTGGGAAACCGAATGATGGCGCAGGGGCCATCCCTCTATTTGCCCATGATAATGGATAAAATTGAGCGACAAAAGGGCCTGCTCCCTGAAGTGCACCAGTTAATGGAAGACATTGATCCAATGAATGGTGCCTGTAAAATCCTTGGTGATGAGGTGGACCCATATCGCCGTTTGACACTGACTTATTTGTTGCTTTATCTTCCCGGGTTGTTTGTGGTGGAAGATAAAATTTCAATGGCACACGCACTGGAGTCCCGGGTCCCGTTATGCGACAACGAACTGGTAGAGCTTGCCTTATCCTGGCCGCTGTTCCAAAAACTGCATCGAAACACATTGAAAGCCATCCCCAAGTCGGCTATGCGCGGTTATCTGCCGGACATGCTGTGGCAGATGCCGAAGCGCGGTTTTCCGACACCATTATCAAAATGGCTTCGAGGACCGTTGCGAACCTGGATGAGCGAAAGGTTGTTATCGCCTGAATCGGCGCTGCACAGTCTGTTCCGTCCGGACTATGTGCGGAGGATTGTGCAAAGGTATCTGGAAGGCTGGCAGAGACAATTCCGCCCCTTGGACGAGATTCCCACACACAGGATTTGGGCGCTCTTGTCGCTGGAGGCCTGGTTGCGATTGTCATCGAAGCGCCATGGTGTCAGACTTGTCCTGTAAGGAATACTATATGCCTGATATCGTATCATTAGATCATAAAAGGTTGAAGAATTATATCATCGAAGAACTTGCGCCTTATTGGGGTGTCAAAGATGGTGTTTCTATGTTGCCTGTTCCAGCATCGCCGTGGCCGCAAGAAGAATCATTGCCGCCGCGGATGAAATTAGTTGCTTTGCCGATATGGGGTAAAGATATAGGTGTTGAGGGAAGCCTTTTAGTTCCTGAACAGTTTATAAAACGCGATGATGATGGAGACGATTGGACTAAAACAGACTGGTATTCTGTTATATTCTGGTATTTAAACGGCATGCCGGAGAGGGTTTTTGAAGAAAAATTTGGTCCGGTTTATTCATACAGTTACCGATTGAAATGCTGGGATAATCGTCTCTGGGATCACGCCTGGGTCAACCGCATGGCCCTTTTCCTGCGGAGGTGGGCGGCTGTGGAGGCCCAACGTACTGAAGAAGATGTGTGCGGTCCGTTACCTAAACCAGTTATTCTTTTAACCCATGACCTTGATGCCATCAATAAAACATTTGCCATTAGGACGAAACAATCAGTATTTCTTCTCTTCAATGCTGTAAAATTACTTTTGAGGGGAAAATATAAAGCATCCGTCTCGAAATTTTTTAATGCCTTGCGGTTTTTTTTTATCCTGGAGATTTCGATTGCCTGGATAAAATGTGTGACATGGAATCGGCGCATGGGTTACGCAGCTTGATTCATATTTACGGCGGGCGCGGCGGATGGCGGCGAACGCCCATACAAATGCTGATTGATCCGGCCTATAATTTGTCCAAAAGTACTTTAACGGAGCGACTAAGAGAAATCTCAAAGAAAGGATGGCAAATAGGGCTGCACCCTTCTTTTAACACATGGATGGATGCCGCGAAAACTGAAAAAGAGCGGCTGAATGTTGAAGCTGCACTGAATATTTCTGTTACTCAATGCCGTCAGCACTGGCTGAGATTCAGTTGGCAAAAGACTTGGAAAGCGCAGCAGGCAGGAGGGCTTTTTTCGGATACTACGCTTGGCTTTAATGAACGTCCTGGTTTCCGTAATGGCGCCGCCATTTCGTTTCACCCCTGGGATTTTAACACAAAGGCACCAATGAAATTAAAGGCGATACCTCTCGTACTTATGGATTCCCATCTTTTTGATTATGTGCAAATGAATGAAGCAGATCGTGCAACGGAAGTAAAACGATGGATTGATGAAATACGAATGGTTCATGGGACGGCTTCGCTGCTTTGGCATCCACATACCCTGGGGAAAGACTACGGATGGGATAAAGGATTTGAAAATCTTCTGAAGGAAATTAAACGGTTACATGCATGAGCTATTTTACGATTGGACACCGACTCCCCCGTTTTTTATCTACTCCACTCTTTGGTGATCGCGCCCGCTGGGGATTGCATGCCGATCATGGTGATCCGATGTGGCTTGAATGGGAAAAAACCTATCTCCTTTTCTATACGGCCACCCAAAAAGCATCTGTGGGCGATCGTGTAAATCATGCCGGATACCATGTGATGCGCAATGTTAACCTGGGTGGAAAAAGGGTATTGGAAATTGGCCCTGGTGATATCCGCCATTTGCCGTACTGGCCGGCAAAGCCTAAGGAATATGTGATCACCGATATTCAACAGACTATGCTCAACCGTTCCACTACCATACTTAATGAACATAACATACCTTCCAAAGCTGTTTTGCTACAACGGGACAGTACGAGGTTGCCTTTTAGCGACGAGGAGTTTGATGCGGTGGTTTCATTTTACGCTTTCGAGCATATCGCTTCTCTCGATACTTATCTTGTTGAAATTAAACGGGTGCTTCGTCGCCAGGGCATTTTGATTGGTGCTATTCCCGCCGAAGGCGGTCTTGCCTGGGGTGTAGGGCGACTGCTTACAAGCCGCCGTTGGCTCAAGGCCAATACAGGAATCGATCCAGACAAACTCATTTGTTGGGAACATCCCAATTTTGCCGATCATATTCTGCAAGCACTGGATCGTCATTTTATTAAAAAAACAAATCGGTTTTGGCCTTTCAGATTGCCGTTTATCGATCTCAATCTGGTTGTTCAATTCATTTATAGCAATTATTGAGACATCTCTGCCATGGCGTCTTCTTACCGTGAACAAATATATCAAACATTACCGCGGCTTCTGGCGCTTTACGACAATGAACAAGCAAGCACGTCATACGGCGTAGGAGATCGTTTTCACTGGGCGTGGGGTCTCATAGATTTCGGCAACGGCACCTTTCAGGGCGCAGCGAATGGATTGGCAAGACTGCTTGCAAACCATTTACTGCCGGAAGGCTATTCAGAAACTGCTATTATGAACCGCATCAATGCCATATATCATGGTGCGGAACGCCTGAGTCGTAAAGACGGGAGCATGGAAGAAGCTTTCCCTTACGAAGGATCATTTTGTGTTACAGCCCTGGTTGCTTATGATCTATTGACTGCCCTTGAACTCATTTCCTTTCGCCTCGATAACAACACCCGGAAAAGATATTTGTCCGTCGTAAGACCGATGATTGCCTTTCTACACGCGGCGGAAGAGACTCATGCCTTCATCAGCAATCACCTTGCAACGGCTGTAGGTGCACTTTACAAATGGCATAAACTGACCGGAGAAAACAGTGAAAATCGTGCCGCAGAAATTCTTGGCCGCATTTTGGCCGAGCAATCCGAAGAGGGGTGGTATCGGGAATACGAAGGGGCTGATCCTGGTTATCAATCGCTTTGCACTTACTATCTGGCGGATGTGCTGAGAATGACCAATAACACTATACTGCGGGAATCTTTAGAATGTTCTTTACGCTTCCTCTGGCATTTCATCCATCCCGATGGTTCTTTCGGCGGTATTTATGGTAGTCGCAATACCCGTTTCTATTATCCCGCGGGGATTGAATATCTGGCCGATCAAATTCCGGAGGCCGCCTCACTGGCTCAGTTCATGCGGGATTCTATAAAACGTCAAACTGTAGTTACATTAACATCCATGGACGAAGCCAACCTCATTCCCATGTTCAACAGCTATTGTTGGGCGGCGACATTGGAAAAGGAAATCCTTGGAACTAGTGACATTCCATGCCGCGATCCTATTCCGTTTCGTCGTTACTGGCCAGCTTCCGGTTTACTCGTTGATCGCGGAGAAAAACATTATACAATCATAGCTGGCCGTAAGGGTGGAGTTGTTTATCATTACTGTGATGGAAAATCCCCCCTTATCGATAGCGGTTTGCTGTTTAAGTCTGAGAACGGCAAGCTTTTTTCCACGCAGGTTTTGGCGAAAAAAAACGTCATAGTTCTCAAAGATGATAAAATGATCATCCAAAGCGAAATTAAACCGGTAACCAAACAATTACCCAAAACCTGGCAGTTTGTAATTCTTCGGTTCCTCAATATCACTATCATGCGGTTCAGATATCCGCGTGAGCTGATCAAGAAGATGTTGGTTCGCATATTGATTACAGGATCTAGGCGCTCCTTTGGCCATAATCATCGTATGATTCAACTGGGGCACAACTTGAAGATCCTGGATCAGCCATCTCCTGCAGCGGGTTTACGGCAGATACCCACAACCGGTCTTTTCAGTGCCATCCACATGGCCAGCCAGGGATACTGGCAGGCCCAGGATGAGGCATGATCCCTAGACTAAAGCCCTACTTGGGAAAGGAAGAATTGCTGGCTGCATTAACACCGGATCGGGGTGCAGTAGAACGGTTTGAAATTGATTTTGCGCGTACGTTTGAAGCCAAGTATGCTCTTGCCTTTTCCTATGGCCGTAGCGCCCTATGGGCCTTCTTCAAGGCCATGAATATCCATGATGCTGAAATCATCATGCCTGCCTATACTTGTGTCGTAGTAGCCCATGCCATTGTCCTAAGTGGTAACAAACCCAGGTTCGTCGATGTAAGCCTGTCTGATTACAACATGGAATTAGATCAAGTGGCAGAGGCGATCAATGAAAAGACTGGAGCCATTATTGCCACTCATTTGTTTGGTTATCCTCTGGACATAGACCGATTATCGGAAATTGTTCAAAATGCAGAAAATCGTTTGGGCAAAAAGATTTGGATCATTCAAGACTGCGCGCACTCATTTGGAGCCGAATGGAAAGGCAAGCTGGTTTGTAATGCCGGGGATGCCGCCCTGTTCGGTTTGAACATCAGCAAAATGATGACTTCTATCTTTGGAGGCATCATAACTACGAATGATGAGCAAGTCTATGAAAAGCTGAGAATTTACCGAGACACTTATTTCAAAAAACCTGGTTTCATAAAAACTCTACGGCGTCTTATTTACCTCATGGCGGTCTATCCCGCTTTCAATGAGCAGATATACGGAGTTGTTTATTGGCTTCAGGAAAAGACAACGTTTCTGGATAGGTTGACCAAAGCGTATCACCTTGATGAGAAAATACATTTTCCGCCGGACTATATGGATCGAATGCTGCCCATCGAAGCCCGTGTAGGAATGGTGCAGCTGAAAAAATATCCGGAAATAATAAAAAAACGCAGAGAAACAGCAATTTATTATGACCAAAACATCTCCACCTCTGATGGTTGGGTCAGGCCACCTATAGTGGAAGGTGCTACCTACTCGCATTATATTGTGCGTGTACCGGATAGACAAAAAGTCATGCAAGCTATGGCCAAACGGGGGGTGCAATTAGGTCAATTGATCGAATACAGTGTTCCCCGCATGTCTGTCTATGAGAAGTATACAAAAAGTTTGGCCTATCCGCTTTCAGCATCATGTAGCACAAATACCATCAATCTGCCAATTCATGGTCATCTGTCGTGCTTGCAAATTGAAAAAATTACAAAAGATGTTTTATGCCTATGAAAAAATTGCTTGTTGTAGGTGATGATAAAATCGGACGCAGACTTATTGCTCGGCTCAAGGAGAATGTTAGTTTTCGTATTATTCTAGACAAGTCATCAAATATAAGAAGGGTATTCCGATTATACCGTAGAGGAAGCTTAGATTTATTTTGCTTGTTTAATATGGCGATAGCAGAGTTTTTCCGCAAAGACAGAAATGTAAACATATCTGAATACGTAAAAAACAATGACGATCTTCTTAATCTCATTTATCGATATAAGGTTGATCAAGTTTACTTATTCCGGGCAGGACTAATTATTAATAAAAAAGTTCTGGCATCTGGTGCCGTTGTTTTAAATATCCACTGTGCAAGTATACCAGATTATGGCGGTCTGGGTGCAATCGCACGTGCACTCCAGGATGGTGCCTATAATCAATTTGCAACACTTCATAGAGTTACCGACGCAATCGACGGAGGCGAGGTCATTGCCATAGAGCCGTATAAACTTGATCCCATGCTTAATTATAGAAAAAATGAAGACATTGCCTATGAAGCTGGCATTCATTTGCTACTGAGACAGCTACAAAATGACTCCCTGCGTCATTAATGGTTTCGTAAAATATTATACCAAAAAGCCTCGTTATTCAGCTCTCTAAAAGCGAGCACGTATAGGATATTAAAATTCCGGTGTGTGCAGTTAGTCAAACGTAATCAATTTATCGTTAGATGGAAGAGTAATTTTAGAAAACAGGATATAACCATTTTTACATTCGGAAAAACATCAGGGGCGATAAGAATTACTGGGAAAGCACTTAGCGTTGTCATCATTGCCGTACTAACGGGCATCTGCTGCAGTCGAGGGATAGATTTGGTAAACGCTTGGAATGGGTTTGCGCCACCTTCATATGTATGGGCATGGAACGATGCTGAGACTTTTTTGAAATTAGATTTTATGAAAGAACAGAACTTGCATGTCGGAAATTCACTGGCGATGAGAATTTATCCTTTAGCCTATGCATTGCTGGGTATGGAGCCAGAGCTAACACAATATATCTACATCTTTGCAACCGCGCTGTTGTACGCAACGTCGTTGTGGTTGTTGACTTCCACATTGCTTCCCCGCGTTTCCTATGTCGTCCTCTGGCTTGTAATTGGAGTAGCTTTGCTTACTGAAGCGGCAAATGGTAACCTGGCTCGTTTTGGACAAGCCAATCTATCCCTAGGCCAAGCTTATGGTATCGCCATTCCATTGCAAGTCACAGCCCTGGCACTTGTCATGCGCGGGAGCATGCTTTCCGTTGGCGTCGTACTCGGATTGCTTGCCTGCATACATTTAACTTTGGGCACCATTACGACGGCTATTGTTGTAGCCTTGTTGTGTTGGAAGCCCATGGCGTGGCGCGATTGGCGTTTTTGGACTGCGGCCGGAATTGTGTTGGCCTGTGCACTGGCATGGACTTTTGGCGTCGTAAACGTCGGTGGCGGCAATTATGCGCGCATGGAGACGACCGCCTGGGTTCTATGGGAGCGTTTCTCTAACTTCCATTGGTTCCCTTTTGATATCGGCGTTTTTACGACAGAGCATTACCGTCGGCTAACACCTCTGTTAGCGCTGGCGATCCTTGCATGGTGCTGCCCTGCGCAAGATATGGCTACGCCAATCTTGCGGCGTGGTTGGATCATCGGGCTTATCGCCAGTACAGTAATTACGATCATGGGGCTGATAATTAGTCTTTGTCCAGTTTCCCAGTCACTAGTTATGGTGGGCCTGCACCGTGCATCGGGAGTGACACTACTACTCCTTCTGCCGATAGCCGTTCTGAGTTTGGTGCGTTTCCTGGAACGGGGCAATGCCATCACTGGGGCAATTGCCGCAATGGCGATAGCCAGCCCATTCTTTGGGACCTATGGCGTTCCCCTCTTTCCAGCGTTGGCGCTGGCTTTACTTGCATTTTATGGTCGTAATGATGAGGAGCTATATCGGAGGCAACGTATCGTTGTTATTTCACTCGCTATGGTTGCCATCGGGTATGTGCTGTTCCTGATTCTTGCTGGCCATGCTCATGTGCGTGATACGGCGTTCGTGGGCTTGCGTGATGCTTGGTTGCTTGCTTGCGTTTTCTTTATCATTAAGATTGTTCTGGCGATTATAGGCCAGTGGAAGCCCTATCCCGAGAGTGTGACGCGCATCATCATCATGATACTCATAGTGGTTCTTCTGTGGCATGGGGTAGGCAGGAATTGGCATGCGCATCCCAATGTGTCCCAAACTGAGGCCCAGGCGTATCTGGACGCGCAGAAATGGGCTCGTAACAATACACCTCAACACGCTTTATTCATGCCTGATCCGGCACACGCTTATGGTTGGAAAGATTATAGCCGGCGAGCCAGCTATGGCAACATCCGGGATTGGACTCATACCGTGTTATGTTATCGGTCAGATGCTTCGAAGTTCACGGAAGGAATACGTAGGGCTCGGAGACTGGGTGTTGATCCGGAGCTCTACCTTGCCCGAGCCGTTGCAACGTCGAATATATATCCGGGATGCGTGGAATACGCAAAGATGTACCAGGATATACGGTCTGCATATTACCGGATGAGTGGCGCTGATCTAATCAATTTGGCTCGTGATGAAGGTATAGACTACTTTGTCTTCCAATTGAAATACGTGAATCAGCTGCAACTTAAGTCTGTATACCAAAACGCGCATTTTGCAATTTGTGAGCCCACTTTACAAGAGCATTGAGTTTTGTCCGAAAATGCATTACCAATTACTTTGTCTTCTAATCCTGTTCATTGCGATGAATTTATGAAGCCTCATCATGATTAGGTCAATCGCGGTTCTCGTGGAACAATATGGAGGAACGGGCCGGACAACAAAATCGTCACTCTTAGGCTGACTGCCGGGGCACCAAATGAAAAAGGCGAGCATATACTCTTACTGAGTCCGAAGGCAGAAAGCGAAAAGGGATTTCGAGTTGTTTCTGGTGCGCAAGCAGCTGTTTTTGCATGTGATGTGCGTTTTGCCGGCAAAAAAATTTTTGAAGGTAAAGCCCAGTTAAGGTTAGATGTGTTTTCTTTCCAAAACGGATGGAGCTATCATTCCAGAGAGATTAACATCGGTGAAGGCTGGAGTCATTTCGAGGCATCCGTATTACTGGCATCGAATGCAGTCAGCGTTTACCCGACCCTAAGCTGGAATCCCTCATCCGAGGGGTGTGCGTTGGAAATGCGTTCACCTACCCTGCGTTGGATCACTTATGAGACACATTAAAAGGTGGTGAGGACGTCAATAACCCGTGAACTACACCGCCGTAATCAAGTCGCCAATCATAAAAAAGTCTTACGCATCATGCGCGACCCGGGGTCTAACCCGCAAAACCAAACGCCGCTGGATCAAAACAACAGATAGCCGGCATACTCAGCGGATCTGTCCCAATTTAATCAAAAATCTCGTGGTGACAGTTCCGAATCAAGTTTGGACGGCCGACATCACTTATATTGGTATCCGAAGCTGTTTCGTCTAGAGACCTTTGAAAAAGTCGAATAAACTACGGGTAATCACATTTAGAGAGAATATAAAAGTCTCGCATGTTATGAAGAAAGACCTCTTACTAACCTTTTTCACAGAGTTCATAGTTCTGATCAGTGGACTTCTTGTTTATAAATTCGCGGCCAATCTTGTGGGGAAAGACGCCTTTTCTCAATATGCCTTATGCCGAAGAACAATTTCTTTGATTTTACCGGCTCTAATAATGGGATTGACTGTCGGGATACCTCGGTATATCGCCTATGCAAGTTCCAACAGCCGGTATCAACACCGTGATAATTATTTCCTGGCTGGAATATTTGTACTCTTCACATCAGTGCTTTTTTTTACCGTAATCTTGAATATATTCAAGACCAGCTTTGCACTTTTACTTTTTGCAGATGCAGAATACGACAATTTCATATTTCCAGTCAGCCTCATGCTTATAGGCCTGACTCTTCATGCCGCCTGTTACAGTTATTATCGAGGCAGACTCTTCATGGCCAGGGCGAATATCCTCCAACTATTGAATTCCGGAGTTATCCCGGTCATTGTTTTTATATTTCAGTCTGACATCATCAGTATTTTATCCTTTACAGGGCTTTGCTGGATTGTTACCTCAGCGGCTGCATTACTTTTGATTTTCAGAAATCTGGAATGGCATGATACTAAGTCGCTGATTTCCTGTGCGAAGGAACTTTTTACATATGGGATACAAAGGGTGCCGGGCGACTTTGGCATGGCCGCTTTAATATCACTTCCGGCAATAATAACTGCACATATCTCGGGGATTAAAGAAGCGGGCTACGTAGCCTTTGGGACAACGATTTTAAACATGACAGGCGCAATATTTGCGCCCTTAGGGTTAGTTTTTTTGCCTAAAGCAAGTCAATTAATTGCGGCGAAGAATATGAGTAAGCTAAAAAATTACATTCGGAAACTAGCTTTGTTGACATTTCTTTTAACTTTAGCAGGTTTAGTCTCATTTGAAATATTTGCCGATTTTATTATTAATATTTATCTTGGTGAAACATTCAGTGAGTTGGTTCTAATTGCACGGATCATCATGCTGGGATGTTTGGCATATACTTTCTATGTTTCGATGAGGAGTATTCTCGATGCGTATTATACTAGATCCGTCAATACGTTTAATATAATCATAGCATTAATCTTTTTTTTGGTGGCGTCTGGATGTGTTAATTTGCTTAATGTTAATTACATCGCGTTAATCACTATTTTTGTGATCGCACTTTATATCTTAGGAATTTTCACGCTATTGCAAATTCGTAAGTTGCTCAAAGTATAAATTTTTTATAATTATCCAGAGACTGGTTGTATCGAGTTAACTGATGTTCTATGTGTTTAAGTGATTTTAGGGCGAAAGGCATATGATGTTTAAAATCTTTAGACCGAATCTTAATTTGGAATGGCACCTTTTGGCGCTTCATTTGATTTATTTTCTTCTCCTCTTGATGGTTTACATGATTTATGTTGTAGATTTTTATGATTATATGGGGTTTACAAATGCATTGAATATCGGTAAAGTAATTTTAGCTCCATTTACAATCATTGCGTCCTTTGCTTTGCTTTGTAACAATGGATTACCGTCTTATTTTTTTCTTAACATAATTATAGCTTTAATAGTTACTCCATCACTCATTATCTTTAGTGGTTCTGACTTGCCATTTTCATTTATTGCGATCACCTGGTTTGCTTTTGCCATTTTAGCTATTGTGTCGAGATTTTGTAGGCTCCCTCGAATTCAAACTGTTCAAATAGATGGAATTCAGTTATTATATTCGTTTGCAACTTTAAGTTTATTATTCATTGTCTGTATATTTGCAATGGGTGGTGCTACGTATATTAATTTTGATCTGTCACGTGTTTATGAATTCCGACAGGCCGCAGAGGATAATATGCTTGGTATCTTCTCATATTTATTACCCAACTTCGCGAAAGCGATCGTGCCAGTAGGTATGGCTTTGTCTTTATTTTACAGGAAATGGTTGTTGCTAGTTGTCTTTATTTTTTGTAGCGTCATGATTTTTGCTTTATCTAGTCATAAAGCGCCGCTTTTTATGCCGTTTATTATAATTTTTGTTTATTGGTTATCTCACTATAAAGAAGTAACAAGTCTTTACTTACTTGCACTAATTATATTTGTCATAATAGGTGGGTTTGATTTCTACTTACTCCAATCTGGTATTGGTGGCATTGTTGGATGGTTTGGAAGTTTGGGAATTCGCAGAATGCTTTTAGTGCCTTCTTTTTTGAATTGGAATTATTATGACTTCTTTTCGGTTAATCCATATGATTACTGGTCAAGATCCAAACTCACGATCGGTTTTGTCGTTAGTCCGTATGAAGACAACATTGCTGATCTAATAGGTAGTGCGATGTTTGAAAAAGACATGCATGCGAACACAGGTTGGATAGGTAGCGGAATGGCAAATGCCGGTTATTTTGGTATTGCGCTCTATTCGGTATTATTTGGTCTTTTTATATCTCTGATCGATACATATGCTCAAAAAGTTGGTTATTCCCTAGTAACATCTGCTTTTTTGGTTGTTGTGTTGACTGCTGCTTTATCAGCCGATTTTACATCAATGCTGCTAACACATGGGTTGTTATTATTACTTTGTATTTTAATCCTTTTAAAGCCTTATAATCGACAACTCCAGTTGAACCAGTGATATAAGTTTATAATGCAGGTCATTATAAATAAATTGTTGCATAATATAAAAATGATTAGAGTTTTTTAAATCCATACAATACCTTTAAGCGAAAATATTGGAGTCAAAATAAATAATGCTGGAAGCAACATCAGGCATAATCTATGTTCGCGCGAGGCTCAGGTCATTCACTGACCATATAAAGCAAGCGGGTGGCGTTATTGAGTTTTTATGCAATTCATTTTCATTTGACGAAATATTAGTTCCTTATTTTTTAGGTGCAAGACCATTTTGGCGACCAGTGCCACATTTGCCTAGGATAACTAATTCGGGTGCGCTGGGTAAAATGGTTGCAAGCTATCATAATGCTTTTATTAGCAGACATCCTTCGCATAGTTTTGCAGGTATTGGGGCACAGATAACGGATGTACTTAAACTACATGATTACAACACATCTTGTTTTTTTCCTATAACAGAACTCGCGAGGCGATATGATTTTTCAATGTTACTGCTCGCTTGTCTTAAAGAAAGTCCCGGGTTTTCGACAGTTCATGCAGTACAATATAAACTTGGTCTTTCTCAAAAACATCTTATTAGATATCTGTATAGATGGGACATAGATGAGGTTAATGGTACAAGAAGCATTAAGGCGAAAGAAGTGCCTGGATGTAGCGCGTCATTTGATAAATTCTACGCTTTATATGAGAAAGATGGTAATCTTATCCGCGGTGAATTGTTTGGCCAACCTTATCTTTTCATCAAATCGGCTAGACAAGCTATGAAATCAGAAAATGATATTTTAAAAATGAATCCTCGTTTTGTTGATTGCGGTAACATGTTTTGCCCAACTTGCAGGTTTCGCCTTTACTAATGAAACCAATGCATATTTTTTCTTCTACGATTGAAGTGCCAAATGGCTGTTGCCTGGGCGGATACGGCGATAGCGATGCTTCGAAAGCAACCAGGGCTGGATCGTTAAACGTAGCTGGTTTCGGATTTCGTGAAATTTCCACAGGGGCATTAATCGAAGTTTGTTCATTAGACGCTCTGTATGCAGGTGAGTTGGTAAAGCAACAGGCAGACCAAAGAGTCCAACGAATTTATGCTGCGTCTCATACGCATTTTGCTCCTATGCTGGATGCCTCAAAACCAGGCTTAGGTAGATACTCCCCTGAGGCGGTTGAATCTATAGGGCACGCAATTGTTTCTGCAACAAGAAAACAAATTGAGCCAAATCAATGCATTGTTTTTAGGGGAGAGGTGTCCCTACCAGTGTATCGTCGTTTTGATGTTCCCAAATCATTTATTAACAATGTGTTGACAAGATACGCTGGCATGTTTCCAAACGAAGATCAGAAAATTGATAAAGGGATTTATATTTTTCTTTTTCGAGATGATGTGTCTAATTTATTTGTGATCACTTATCATGCATGTCATCCCGTTACGCGGCATGATAGAAATGCCATATCAGCAGATTATGTTGAGGCTATCCGGCAGGCAATATCAAAGCGCTTTGGAACATCTTGTTGTTTATTTTTTCTTGGTTGTGCAGGTGATATCCGGCCCAATTTTGCAAGAAAAAGAGTCGCTTGGCTTCCGAAAAGTCGATTTAATTGGCGATTTAAACATCCTCCATCAGAGGTTGATCAGGATGAAGCGGACCAACAATATCGTGATGCTATTCTTAAGGCTAATCAAATAACCGCATTTTCAATAAACAGTTCCAGTTTTTTGTATAAACACCAGAAGCTTAATATCCAAGGCATTGGTATTTTACCCATTCCAGAAGTTCATATAGGAAATAAAGTGATTTTTTCTTTTTTCCCGTTTGAGGTGTCACATCTTTTTCATTTGACAACATATTCACCTGCGATGAAACCTATGAAATATATAGTCTCTTGTTCAAATCAAATGATTGGCTACCTACCTCATCCAGATCAGATTCCTTTTGGAGGTTACGAAGTCGATGGCTCGCGTAAAGATATGGGGCTTAAGAATCGATTACTTATAAGGGAGATTTTTTAATGCAAGCAAGGGTTGTTCATCTGACTACGACGCATGCCAGAGACGAGGTTAGAATCTTTCACAAAGAATGTAAAAGTGTTGTAAAAGTTGGCTACGATGTGCACCTAATTGTTGCGGACGGGCAAGGAAATGATGAGGTAAATGGCATTAAAAGATATAGTGTGGGACTCACGCGTGGACGTTTTCAAAGAGTATTTATTCAGCCATGGAAAATATATTTGTTAGCACGTAAACTTCGTGCATCTATATATCATTTACACGAACCGGAGTTATTGATAATTGCACCGATACTAAAACTAATGGGTGCTCATGTTGTATATGATAGTCACGAAGATGTGCCGCGTGCTGTACTGGGACGCGATTGGGTGAATCCATTACTTAAACGATTATTGTCGTTTTCGTTTGAATTATTTGAAAACTCTATTGTACGAAGAATATCCGCTATTGTTGCTGCAACACCGCATATTGCATTACGTTTTTCGAAAATAAACTCAAGAACTATTGTAATAAATAATTTTCCTCTTCTTAGTGAAATTTATACACCGCTAGAATCATCCAAACGATCTGCATATATCTGTTATGTTGGTGGCATTAGTCGGATCCGTGGATTATTCGAAATGATGCGTACATTAGATCTGGTTGATACAAAATTGGTATTAGCTGGGCCTTTTGAGGATGCAAATACAAAGCTTGCGGTAAAAAAAATATCTAGCTGGTCAAAAGTGAACTACATGGGGATTGTGAGTCGTAACGATGTTTACCAAATCATGACGCAGGCGTGTGCCGGCTTGCTTTTATTTTATCCCGAGCCTAATCACATTAATGCGCAACCTAATAAAATGTTTGAATACATGTCTGCCGGTATCCCGGTAATCGCATCAGATTTTCCTCTTTGGCGAGAGATTATCAAAGGTGTGGGGTGCGGCATATTGGTTGATCCATTGAATCCCGAGGCTATTGCAAATGCTATACGTCGAGTCCTGGAAAATCCGGAAGAGGCAGAAGAAATGGGACAGAGAGGTCGTAAGGCTGTGGAACAAATCTTTAACTGGGATGTTGAATCGATAAAACTAATTAATTTGTATAAAGGACTATTGAACAGTACGGGCTAAAGTACGTAGTATTGAAGGAAAATTCAGATGAATTATGTAAATAAAGTTTTAATTCTAGCACCCCATACTGATGATGGTGAGTTTGGTTGTGGGGGAACGATAGCGAAGTTGATTGAAGGAGGGAAGACCGTCCATTACGTTGCATTTTCTGATTGTGAAAAATCCTTAGAACCGGGTCTGGCACCGGATATATTAGTAAAAGAACTCATGCATGCAACGGGTACGTTAGGTATTCCGAAAAAAAATGTTGAGGTAAAAAAATATGAGGTTAGATGTTTTGAAAGAGATCGTCAGGAGGTCTTAGAAGACTTAGTTTATATCAATAAACATATAAAGCCTGATATTGTTTTCCTGCCATCTCCCAAGGATCTGCATCAGGACCACAACACCATTGCCATGGAAGGATTACGCGCATTCAAATTGTCTTCAACAATTCTCGGCTACGAGGTGCCATGGAACAACCTTTCCTTCAATACGACGTGCTTTGTGAGATTAACCGAAAAAAATATTCAAAAAAAGATTGATGCATTGAAATGCTATAAGTCACAGGTAAATCGATTTTACGCTTCTGACCAATTTATCAAATCACTGGCCATAACGCGTGGTACCCAAATCGGCGCGCCATATGCGGAAACGTTTGAGGTTCTCCGGTGGATACTTTAATTATGTTATGGCAGGCTTACGAAAAGAGGATATGAAATGGCGAACAGATTAGACGATGTTGAGCTGATAGGCTATCAGGAACAATATGAAAAAGAAGATAAATATTTGCTGTCCGGTCAGTTAAAGTATGTGATGAATAAAAGTGAATTTTATCATGAAAAATTCAAGAAGGCCGGTTTTAATACCGCGCCATCGATAGATTCATTTTCAGATTTACCGTTTACGACTAAAGGCGAAATTCTTGATGAGCAGAAGACACATCCCCCTTATGGCAGATTGGCGACCGGTAACGATAAGAATTCTTTAAGAAGAGTTCATGTTACGTCCGGTTCTACAGGCAAACCCCTGTTTATCATTTTATCGGGAAATGATGTGGCGGAGACCATAGAAGCTGGCGGTAGAGCCTTCCGCTGTGCGGGATTGACGCCCGATGATACGGTGATTCATTGCCTTAACTATTGCTTGTGGGCTGGCGGCCTTACAGATCATCTCAATCTCGAAGCAACAGGCGCTGCAGTAATACCTTTTGGTGTGGGAAATACAGTCAATCTCATACGAACCATTCGCGATTTACAGCCGACGGCAATATCCTGCACCCCGTCCTATTTATCGCGCCTCGAATATGTGTTGGAAAAAGAGTTCAGTATGCCACCCCACGAACTTGGGCTTAAAAAAGCCCTTCTTGGCGGTGAAGGAGGCGTTCAGGATGCTAAAGTGCGATCAAAAATAGAGATGACCTGGAATATGAGGGCCATAGATGCGAACTATGGCATGGCGGATGTGCTCAGCATTTTTGGATCAGAATGTGATGCAAGGGAAGGTCTGCATTTTCATGGCCAAGGTATTCTCTATTTTGAACTGATAGAACCGGAGAAAAAGACGAAGCTTCCTCTGGAAGATGGACAGACAGGCGAAATGGTTTTAACGCACCTCAAAAGAAAAGCTCAACCACTTGTGAGGTATAGAACGGGTGACATAGTGAGGATTGTGTCGACGAAAAAATGTAAATGTGGAAGATCGTCTTTTAAATTTTTAGTCGTTGGAAGAGCAGATGACATGATTGTTGTGCGTGGTATCAATGTATTTCCATCTGCCATCGGGAATCTTTTAAACGCCCGAGCCGACTGGTTCAGTGGCGAATATCAGATAGTATTGGATACACCGCCACCTTACGAAAGACCTTTATTGCGTATTGAATTAAGCTCAAAATATCTGCCACCTGATACAGAGATGCTCAATAAATATATAATCAATAAATGTCATACCGAACTTAATTTTACACCGCGGATTGAATTCCTGTCTTTCGGTGAATTTCCGAGAAGCAAAGGAAAAACAAGAAGGGTTATAAGAATTTAATATCAGAGATAATATGATAATTAATACGAATTATTGTTTATACTTCATCATGGTTGGCAAAAGATTTAAAGGGGAAATTTCATGTCACCTGTTAAATGTTCTGTTGTTGCAAAATTTCTTCAAAAAGCGATAAAAGGGCAGGATCTGATCGTGGAAAAGATCAGTGATTTAAATGCATGTGGCCGGGGAGATCTTGTTTGGGTAAAAAATTTTACTCCAGAAAGGCAGGCGATCCTTGAAGCTCGTCAACCCGCCTTGGTGATCTGTGACAAGGAAACGGGGGAAAGAACAACGGTAACGCACATTATTTCTGATAAGCCTCGGCTGGATTTTATTAAGGTTGTAAACCGTTTTTTTGCGCGTCCAATAAAAATAACAGGAATTCATCCCACTGCAATCATTGAAGAAGGCGCAATATTGGGGACAAACTTAAGTATTGGAGCTTACTGCCGTATCGGGTCCGAGGTGTCTATAGGGAATGACTGCATCATCCATTCAGGAGTGGCTATTGAAGGAAAAGTTCAAATAGGAAAGCAATGTGTTATTAAGTCAAACAGCGTTATCGGTGGTGAAGGCTTTGGTTTCGAGTACGATGAAGATGGAAATCCCATACATTTTCCGCATTACGGAAGGATTGAAATAGGTGATCATGTATGGATCGGTGCCTGTTCGACTGTTGAAATTGGCGCGCTAGGAGCGACTGTAATAAGTTATGGATGTAAAGTGGACGATCTGGTCCAGATCGGACATAACACTTTAATTGGCAAAAATACACTGATTACAGCCAATACGGTCATTTGCGGAGGAGCGGTGATTGGTGAAGAATGCTGGATTGCCCCCAATAGCGTTGTCAAAGAAAAAATTAAGGTTGGCAATCGGGTAACAATAGGGCTTGGTTCTGTAGTTATTAGAAATATAGAGGATGACCTTGTTGTCGCCGGTGTTCCGGCGGTGCCGCTAAAGCCAAAGTGTAAGTGATCAATGATCTTCCTGGTCAGTGTTTCTATGGGTAAAGGAGGTGCATATGTATCGTATAAAAAAGATTGAAATTTGGGCTTCAGAAATAGCGGAGTACCTCAATAAGTCTTTGATAGGGAAAGATTTTGTTATAAAAGATCCTCATTCTATTAAAACTGAAAAATCATTCAAAACCTATTTGTTTGCTGATGAGGATGTTAAAGAGCCTGTTTTAGTGTTATCCAGGAAACCGTTTGAACAGCTCAAATCCGGCGGATACATTATATCGGAAAATCCCGATCTTGATTTGGCATACCTGCTACGTGAATTTTTCACATTAACACCCGTAAATGAAGTCCATAAATCTGCTTGTATTGCTGAAACAGCAAAGATTGGTAGGAATGTCATGATAGGGGCCAACTCTGTCATAGGTGCCGATGTTATCATAGGTGATAATACAAAAATTTTGAATAATGTGATTATTAATGGACCGGTTGAAGTAGGCAAGTTTTGTATTATTAAGGATGGTTCTGTCATCGGCAGCGAAGGTTGGGCATTCATAAATGATGAAGATGGGATACCGCTACATGTTCCGCAAATAGGCCGCATACTAATCAAGGATGGGGTTTGGATCGGATCAAATACGACGATAGAACGGACCACGATTGATGATACGATCATACAAGAGAATGTGAAAATTGATGACCTTGTCCATGTTGGAGGTGGTTCTGTAATTGGGAAAAAAGTTCAATTGACGGCGGGAGTAATTATTGCCTATTACGTAAGCATCGGTAATTGTTCCACCATAGCACCTAACGCAGTTATTCGAGAACGTGTCAGCATCGGTGAAAATGTTCTTGTCGGACAAGGGGCCGTAGTCGTTTCCGACCTGGAGGGCGGGAATGTATATGTAGGAAATCCGGCGCGATTTCTTAAGAATAATGAACCAATATAGAGAAGAGGGTAGTATATGAAAACAAATACTTTTAGTGAAAAAATAACGCCCTTCCTTCGAGAAAAGCTTTCAAGTCTTGAATCCTTACATGGTAAAGCTTCCGGTGCTTACCAGGGGCTAGCCTTCCAGTATGTAAAAAATGATATGGAAGATATAGAGACGGAAGAAAGTAATTTGAAGCATTACGAGGCGGCCCTAGAAGTTCACGAGTTATCGGATTCCATTCCTGGAATGGAACGATTATATAAAAAAACTATTGTTGTCGAACCTACACTGATATGCTTAGCACATTGCAGGTATTGCTTACGCAGTAACTATAAAAAACATACGCTTACGGAAAAACAACTAATCGAAATCGCAAAGTATTGCGGAAATGAAGTAAATAGCACACATCTCAATGAAATATTGATTACCGGAGGTGATCCTCTTATTGTACCGCAAAGGCTTGAAGTGTTTTTAAATGCGTTAATTGAATATGCCCCTAATATAAAAATTATAAGAATCGGTACCCGTATGCCTGGGCAGGACCCCAAAAGAATTGACGAAAGTATTATCGGCCTTTTCAAAAATAAACCTACTTTACGATTTGAATTAGCAACGCAAATTAATCATCCCGTAGAACTTTTTCCGGAAGTTCAGTATGCTTTTAAAAAGATTAGTGATTTAGGGGTAAAAATCTATGCGCAAAATGTGTTACTCAAAGGTGTGAACGATAACTTAGATACGCTCGTTGAACTGTATAACGCTATGAGAGAAAATAATATTGAAGCACATTACCTTTTCCATTGTATTCCCATGATTGGAATACATCACTTAAGGACCAGTATAGAAAAAGGATTAGAGTTAATCAGGGAACTGGTTTGTTCCGGGAAGATATCCGGTCGGGCTAAACCAATGTTTGCCGCAATGACGGATATTGGAAAGATTACATTCTATGAGGGAGTGATTAAAAGAAAAGAGAACGGGTACTTACTTTTACAGAGTAACTACAGATATGAGGACCGATTGAAATGGAATCCATCTTGGCAGCTGCCTAAAACAGCGGAAATTGACGAGGCGGGGTTGTTGCGCGTCTGGTACGTTGATGGAGCTTATGCATAGATATGGTGTAATGCAAGGCACTATGCATTAAAAAAATAAAGATAGAATAATGAGAGTTTGGTTAGTTAAAATAAGTGAACCCATACCAAAAAACAATGATAGCCATATTGGACTGCAAAGAGTAGGTTATTTTGCCAAGTTACTGTCTGAATATGGTCACGATGTAATCTGGTGGTCTTCTACATTTGATCACCACAAAAAAACACATTTATACTTTGCTGATACGGATGTTGTTATTAATCAACATCTTACTATTAAACTTTTATATGCCCCTGGATACAAAGGCCACTTGTCACTGCGTCGTGTTTGGAATCACTGGAATATTACCAGAAAGTTTTCTTCGGCCATAAGGCAGCAGACTATACTTCCCGATGTTATTTTAACTTCGTTACCTACGATTGGACTGTGTTACGAGTCAGTTGTATTCGGAAATCAGCGTAAAATACCGGTAATTCTTGATATGCGCGATATGTGGCCAGATATCTTTGTAGATCTTGTGCCCCATTTTTTAAGACCATTAACGCGACGTCTCTTAAATTTTCAGTTTCAAAGGGCTTCATATGCATGTGAGAATGCTTCAGCTATAATAGGAATAACGGATGAATTTGTTTCATGGGGGGTGAAACGTGGACGACGCAATCAACAAGAATTCGACAAGTCGTTTCCCCTGGGATATTCGATTCAGAATACGACAATCGAATCTGAAAACAATGCCATTACGGAGCTCAGGCATCGAGGAATTAATTTTGATGTTGATCATTTATATGCCCTCTATATAGGAACTCTCAGTAGAAATGCAAACTTGAATGATATTACATCTGCGAGTAGAATCCTTTATGAAAGAAATTCGAAGTGGCAATTTATTATTTGTGGTGACGGTGATTATGCTGATATAATAAAAAAACATGTTAAAAAATATCCCAACATGAAGTATGGGGGGTGGGTAGATAAAACGATGATCCACATTTTAATGCGACGATGTCATGTTGGATTAAATCAGCTTCCTGATCGATATGATTTTCTTGCCTCTATAAATAACAAAGCCATTGAATACATGAGCGCTGGTCTTCCTATCATTTCAAGTCCAGATCGTGGTGTTTTGCATGAGCTTCTCAAAAAGCATGAGTGCGGAATTAGTTACTCTGCCGGAAATGCTTACGCTCTTGCAACGATGCTTACACGATTTTGTGATGACAGAGAAAAATTAAAGATCATGTCGCATAATGCCATTCTGTTATTCCAAGAACATTTTACCGCAGAAAAAGTTTATAAAGAAATGATGGAGCATTTGGTGAAAATGACGGAAAAGTTTATATAAGTGCTGACAACCTATCGAAACCATCTCTTATTCCATCATCCCCAGACAGTTGTTAAAAACCGATGAAGTTTGGTTAATAAGAGAAAAAACTGCAATAAAACAACGTAGTTTAGTATTTCGATAAGGGCTTAACAATATGATTGTTCAGGTCAATTCATGAATTAATAATAAGAATAACTATATACAAACTACCTCCTTGTTTGAAGTGGTAAGGTTTTAATGAGATACTGCCCTAGGTTCTTTGGAAAACGCGTGTCCATTCATGTGATGAAGATGCAAAAAGGGAAAGGTGCTGAGCGCCTTCGCGATGAATTTCCAGCATTAGTAAAGAAGTATTAGGGATGCACATTTGGGCGCGTGGATATTTTGGTCAGCACTATGGCTATCAACAGCACCGTGATACAGATTTATGTTTAAGAACAAGCCGAAGAGCAAACTTGCGAAGAACAGCTCAGGCTATGTAGGAACGACAGTGATCTGGTCAAGTAAAAACGGACATCCCGTTAAGCTGCATTTGCCAATATAAAATTCTTTTCAAAATCATTCGGATTTTTGTATTCCAAATACGAATGAAGACGATGGCTGTTATAAAACATCTCGATATAATGGATCACATCTCTTCGTGCATTACTACGATTACGATAAAGCATCCCGGCAGTCCACTCGGTTTTCAAATTGTGAAAGAAACTCTCCACAACAGCATTGTCCCAGCAATCACCCTTTCGACTCATACTGCAGGTCATGCCGTAGTTACCCAAAAGTTTCTGGTAATCACATCCGGCATATTGGCTGCCGCGGTCGGAGTGATGGATCAATCCCTTTCCCGGCTTTCGTCTCCAATAAGCCATTGAAAGAGCTTCCGTGACAAGCGATGCCTTTATGCGGTTGCTCATAGCCCAACCGACAACTTTTCTCGAGAACAGATCGATAACCACCGCCAGATACAGCCATCCTTCCATCGTCCACAGATAAGTAATGTCGCTGCACCACACGGCATCCGGTCGATCTACCTGAAACTTTCGCTCCAAAAGGTTAGGTGCCACGGGTAAGTTATGCTTGCTGTCCGTCGTTATTCTAAACTTACGGCGGTGCTTGTGTAAAATCCGCTGAAAGCAGCAGGTGAATCCGGAGGAAGGCAGCACCCTGCCGCCTACTGAAAAACTGACCGTGGTTTGAGTAACACACCTGCAGTCATCAATCAATAATTTCTGTTTTTTTACGCATA
>OFEK01000606.1_pt1 | contig 34438 bp, 20 predicted proteins | sample 1521131 | NCBI WGS metagenome assembly OFEK01 (sample SAMN05720209, study PRJEB24109) | activated sludge metagenome | isolation source: Anaerobic digester | place: China | collected 2015-12-16
TACATCAACCGCGAACTGTCGCAGATTCTCGTCAAGGCCGAAGAAGAGATGAAAAGCCTCAAAGACGAGTATCTCTCGGTCGAGCATCTGGTGCTCGCCATGATTGAAAGCGGCTCCTCAACAGCAGTCGGCAAAATCTTCGCTGAACTGAACCTCAGCCGCGACCAGTTTTTGCAGGCATTGACCGCAGTGCGCGGCAATCAGCGCATCACGTCTGCCAACCCCGAGCAGACCTACGAAGCTTTGGCTAAGTATGGCCGTGACCTCGTCGCCATGGCAAAAAGCGGCAAACTCGACCCGGTCATCGGCCGCGACGCCGAAATCCGCCGCGTTACCAGAATTCTCTCACGCAAAACCAAAAACAACCCGGTGCTCATCGGTGAACCGGGGGTCGGTAAAACCGCCATCGCTGAAGGCCTGGCACAGCGCATTCTGCAGGGCGACGTGCCCGAAAGTTTGCGCGACAAAACTATTTTTGCCCTCGATATGGGCTCACTGATCGCCGGCGCCAAATACCGCGGCGAATTTGAAGAGCGTCTCAAGGCCGTGCTGGCAGAAATTAAAAGCAGCAATGGCCAGATCATCATGTTCATCGACGAACTGCACACCATCGTCGGCGCCGGCAAAGCCGAAGGCTCGATGGATGCCGGCAACATGCTCAAACCCTTGCTGGCCCGCGGTGAACTGCACTGCATCGGCGCCACCACCCTCGATGAATACCGCAAATACATCGAAAAAGACGCGGCCCTCGAACGCCGTTTCCAGCCGGTTCTTGTCGAACAGCCTGATGTTACCGACACCATCTCGATTCTGCGCGGCCTCAAAGAACGCTTCGAGGTTTTCCATGGCGTCAAAATTCAGGACCGCGCCCTGGTCGCCGCTTCGACATTGTCGCACCGATATATCTCTGACCGCTTTCTGCCTGACAAGGCCATCGACCTCGTCGACGAAGCCTGCGCGATGATCCGCACCGATATCGAATCGATGCCGGCCGAACTCGACGAAGTCACCCGCCGCATCATGCAGCTCGAAATCGAAGAAGCGGCACTGATCAAAGAAAAAGATGAGCAGAGCCTCACCCGCCTTGAAGCTCTGCGCAAGGAACTCGCCGATCTGAAAAACCGTGGCGATGCCATGAAAGCCCAGTGGGAGAGCGAACGTGGCGTCATCAAACGGGTGCAGACCCAGCGCGAACTCATCGAAAAGCTGAACCAGGAAATCAGCGAAGCCGAGCGTGCCTACGACCTCAACAAGGCCGCCGAGCTCAAGCATGGCAGGCTTCCCGAAGCTCTCAAACAGCTCAAAAATCTTGAAGATGAGCTGAAACAGAAGCAGAATACCGGCAAACTGGTACGCGAAGAAGTCACCGAAGAGGAAATTGCCGATATCGTCAGCCGCTGGACCGGGGTTCCGGTAACCCGCCTCATGGAAGGAGAAAAGGAAAAACTGCTGCACCTCGATGAACACCTGCACCAGCGAGTCATTGGTCAGGACGACGCGGTTAATCTGGTTACCGATGCGGTTATCCGCTCGCGTGCCGGCATCAAAGACCCGCACCGGCCGATCGGTTCGTTTATTTTTCTTGGCCCGACCGGAGTCGGCAAAACCGAGCTGGCAAAAGCACTTGCCCAATCACTGTTCGACACCGAAGAAAACATGGTGCGTATCGATATGAGCGAATACATGGAAAAGCACTCGGTTTCGCGCCTGATTGGCGCACCTCCGGGTTATATCGGCCATGACGACGGCGGCCAGCTGACTGAAGCGGTGCGGCGCAAACCCTATTCGGTCGTGCTTTTCGACGAAATCGAAAAGGCGCACACCGAAGTATTCAACGTTCTGCTGCAGATTCTCGACGATGGTCGCCTGACTGACTCCCGTGGCCGCACCGTCGATTTTCGCAATGTCGTGGTCATCATGACCAGCAACCTCGGTGCCCAGACGCTGATCAGCGAGATCGGCGAAGGCGGCGAGATCGATGAAAGCACTCGTGACAAGGTGATGGCCGAAGTCAAGCGCTTCTTCAAACCCGAATTCTTCAACCGCGTCGATGATATCGTGCTGTTTGCGCCACTCAAACGCAGTGAACTCGACAAGATAATCGACCTGCAGATCAACTCGATTCAGAAACGTCTGATCGAGCGCCGCATCAGTCTCGAAGTTACACCTGAAGCCAGGCAGTGGCTCATAGAACGCGGATACAGCCCATTATACGGCGCCCGGCCACTGAAACGACTGCTACAGAAAGAGGTAGAAACTCTGCTGGCGCGTGCTATAATTACCGGCACGGTTGCCGACGGAACCACAGCGCCGATTGTCGTCAGAGGTGACCGCCTGGCGCTGGGTTGAATTGTCTGCCAATAAATGAATCAGGAGGGCCGCGATCATGAATCTGTTTCTGGCAAACTGGAAAAGAAAGGTCGCTTCAACATTTGTTCTGACCATCATCATGGTCGTTGGCGGTCTGATCATCGATCCGGCCTACCTGAACAACCCGATCGGCGAAGGTTCTCTCGGCGTCGTTGCTGCTGAGGGCTACCCGATGCCGGCGACGACAGAACTGTCTCTCGTTGCCAATGGCGTCGACCCGATTCAGATAGATCTCAAATCTGAAGACGGCGACTTTGCCGGCGAGGTAGAACTGATTTCGCCGAAAGGCGAACTGTTGCTCAACCGAAAGTTCGCCCTGCGCAAATACCCGACCACCTTTCTGCCAAACCCGGCAAAATGGCAGAGTTTTCTGTCGAGGCACCAGGGCCCCGGCACCTATCTGCTGCGCCTCACCCAGGAACAGCCCGGCAAGGCTAAAGTATTTCTTTATCAGGGCCCGTTCATACTGCGCATGGTTATTCTGCCGCTGATCGCCGCCTTTTTCATGCTGGTGCTCAGCTTCACCTTCGCGCCTAAAGCCAAAACTGCGGCTGAATAGCAGAACTGGGAATCATGCCTGCGAACGCAGGCGTCTAAGCCATTACCAACAAAGATTTCAGCACCCGCTCCACCCTTCGGGGACAAGCATGGACTCATGCCCCGAAGGAATGACGGATAATCACTAGTTCAAATTTGACAAAGCATGAGCCCGGCAAAAATTTAGATTTTTAGAAAACTTTTTTTGAAAATCTTCGTATTTCTATATTTTTTTGATTCGGTACCCTTCCCGGTCATACCCTCCATGAGTATAATGTTATTGTTAAGCTAATCGTGGAGGCTGTTTTTATGAAAAAACTATTTTCATTGATGCTCGTATTGCTGCTGGTTCTGGCAGGCAATGTTCCGGCATCTGCTGACGCCCGTTCAGATTACGAAAGCTATCTGTCTGCCTACAATGCTTATCGTAACGCCGTCAACGAAGGCAAGCCCGCCAGTGAAGTACAGGGCTACCTCAATGCCTACAAGGCCGCCAAGGCGCTTTACGAAGGCAATCTCAACAAAGCGACCGATAAGGCGACTGCAATTGAGACCGGCACCGCCGCCGAAGTCGACACCCTTTCAGAAGCAGCCACCTTTGTCGCTACCGGTGAGGGTGAAAGATCGGCAACCGTCGCTCAACAGCAGCTTCCCACCGGGCTGAGAAGAATTCTCGAACAGCTCTGGTCGGAAAAGGGTCGCAAAGACCCCGATCAGGCAATGAAACTGCTCGCCGGTTTCATCGAATCGAGTGCCGGCTCAAAATACGCCGACCTCGCCCGCTATGAGCTCGCCAAGGCTTACGAACTGCTCAAAGATGATGTTAAAACAGCCTCAACTCTTCTTGCGCAGATCGGCCGTAACGCCCCGAATTCAAAACTGGCTCTGCTGGCTAAAGAACGTATGAACTACCTGGCTGCCGGCCAGAAACATATACAGTGGAAAAACGCCCTGAACTCAACCTACGGCGTTTCCCAGGCCGGTTACGAAAAATATCGCAACACCTCATGGCTGGCCTTCCCGGTCAAAGTAACCAGATGGTTCGGCTATGCCGGTAAAATGCTGGACTTTAACAAGACCCAGAACGACTTCGAAAAGTTCCAGGTCTGGTATGAAGAAATGGGTTCGAGATTCGCACCTTCTGTCGACATAACTTTTGACAAGTTCAAAGTCGCCAACGGCAGCAGCAACGAACTCAGTGAAATCAGCCTGTTCTACAGCAACTCAAAATCCTGGTATTCCCGCTGGAAATGCCTCGAAGAAGCTAAACACTCGATCGATGTCCAGTATTTCATCATGGAAAAGGATATTTTCGGCTATTCTCTGCTTGGCATGCTTCTCAAAAAAGCACAGCAGGGTGTCAAAATCAGACTTCTGCTCGACGCACGCGGCACCAAGCAGCTGACCCGTAAACTGCTCGGCCAGGACTTCCTGCAGGAACTCGGCGAATTCGACAACGTCGAAATCAAGGTTTTCAACCCGGTTCACACTAACCTTCTCAGCGTTTTCACTGATGTTCGCAAGCTCATCGCTTCGAACCATGACAAGATCATCGTTGTCGACGAAGAAATCTCGATCATCGGTGGCCGCAACGTCTCAATGGATTATTTCCTTGAGCCCGAAGATCACCCCGGCGCCTACCGTGACTGTGACGTGGTTGTCAAAAGCACTGAAGTTGCAAAACAGCTTGACTATGCCTTTGATGAAGAATTCAGCAAACTTAAAACCTTTAAAATTGCAAAAGAGCTCTGGGGCAACGTCGATATCATGAGCGACCCGCTCAACGCCGCTTATGACACGATGTACAATCACCTGCTGAATGAAAGTTTCGTAGCCCGTAAAGGTGCGAACAAAAAATATCTGACTGCCGCTGCCGACTTCATGAAAGAACTCTCCGGTTACGGGCACCTGCGTGATTTTTCAGGCTTCGATCCGTTCGCCAGCGCCATCCAGGCCCCGGTAAAAATCATCGACAAGCACTCTCTCGGTGGCCCCCGCAACGACATCACCGATCAGATGATCAAATACATCGACGGCTGCAAACGCGAAGTGCTCCTGCAGAACCCCTACGTCGTTCTTACCGAGCGCATGTTCAACGCCCTCAAGCGCGCCGGCAAGCGCGGTATTCCGATCATCATGCATACCAACAGCCCCGCTTCTACCGACAGTCTTGCCACCCAGGCCATGTTCTACGCCGACTGGAAACGCATTTTCAAAGAAATCCCCGGCATCAAAATCTATGTCTATAAGGGTTCGAACAAGCTGCATGCCAAAAACTGGGTATTCGACCGCAAGATCGGCGTAGTCGGCACCTACAACCTCGATTATCTCAGCGAACAGGTCAATTCAGAAGTCGTAGCAGCGGTTAAATCAGCTGAATTCGCCAAAGAACTCCGCGACAGTATTTTCGACGATATCGCCAAATCTGCTCAGTATGAAATCAGTATCAATGAAAAGGGTGAAGTCGAATCAGTTCTTGGCCCCGACGATCTCCAGGGCAAAAAATTCTGGCTGCTCAAGACCCTCTCAAAATTCACAATCTTCAAAAAACTGATCTGATCAAAATCCGCTGTAAAGCAAAAGGGCTGCCTTAACCGGCAGCCCTTTTGCTTTATAGCTCGGTTATCAGGTTATCTGACAGCAGGCGAAGTTGGATGGGCATTTGCCCAACCTGATCCTCTGCAACCGACACAATCAGTAGAGAATTCGTTCTTCCCTGTCCCTTTGCATCTTTTGCACCTTATTGCCTTACTTTTAATCTCTGCAAACCAGACATAACCATCACCACCACAGGCATCACACATGCCTTCGCCATTACAGGCGCATGGAAGACTGGCAGACTTTATCTCGGATTCATTGGCTTTATAGGCTTCTCCTGGCTTACCGGCCCAGAGAGAATCGAGATACTCGAAACTTATAAGCGCCGCATTCAGGTAATTCATCAATTCTTCAAAAGACTTCCGATTAGCTTTCACAGAGGCATCTGATGATTTCTGCAAATCCTGCAGAGACTTAAGCATCAGCCGATGATTTTCAATCTCCTGCGCCACCACATTCGCGCCCGGATAATCTTTTTTACCGACATCTTCAGCCCATAAAGTGCTCAAAGACAGACACAAAACAATAAACAAAAGACTTCTAATGCCACGCATCGCTTCTCTCCTCAATAACTTCTCACGGACTAAAACGCTTACTTCTTACTACATGCCGTACAAAAGCGCAATCTTGATCTTTTACAGAAAAGCCGTAACATTCGCGGCCGGAAAATTTTCTGCGCAGAAATGATATAAATCCGGCAAAGCAGAAAACCGGACTGAAAAACTCCTGTTTTCTGACTGCCGGGGCTTACTCCTGTAGAAACTCAGCTCGAAACAGGTATGCGAGCATTGATTGCTGAAGCGGTGTTTCCTGGCTGCCCTGCCGGAGCAGAATCTGCAACCGACGCTGCAGATTCAAAGGGTGATTTATCTCTGACAACAGGCCAGTGGTAACTTCTCTGGCAACAGCCAGTTTCGACAGGCAGGCAACGCCCATTCCGGCAATCACAGCCTGCTTGATCGCTTCTGTGTGCCCGAGCTCGAATTTCAGTTCAGGCCTTACTCCAACCGCCTGCATTGCCCGCTCGAAAATTTCTCTGGTACCGGAACCCTGTTCCCTGGCCAGCCAGGCTGCCCGGGCCAGATCTCTGACCGTTATTTTCTTTTTGGCGGCCAGTGGGTTGGCAGGAGAAGCGATTATCACCAGCTCGTCACCACGCCAGTCTCTTGCAACCAGACCGGATTTGTGCGCCGGGCCTTCAATCAATCCAAGGTCTAGATGGCCGGCCGCCAGTTCATCTTCTATCTGACTGGTATTTCCAACCACGAGATCTATTCTGGCCCTGCGATAACGACGGGAAAAACGACCGATCACCGCCGGCAGAAGATAGTTGCCAATTGTTGTACTTGCACCGATTCTAAGTATGCCGGCCGGATCGCCGGGTCGACTGGCAACCCTTTCCAGCATTATTTTAGCGCGGCCCAGAACTTCGACAGCCTCCTGCAGCAGCAACCTGCCACGATCATTCAATATCAGCTTTTTTCCGATACGATCAAACAGATTTCCTTTCAACTGTCTTTCGAGGTGCGCCAGATTCAGACTGACCGCTGCCTGGGTCATACCAAGCTCTTCACCGGCATTGGTGACATGCCCAAGCTTCGCCACGGCAACAAAAACCTCAAGCTGTCTCAGAGATACATTCATAAGCCGCTCCTGCTTCCAATCATTTTTTAATAAACTAAACTAATTAATTTTATAATATTTAACAATTTTTATTTATTTTAATTTACGTATACTATTTGATTAACTCTCACGAGGTAATCAACATGAAGCTGGAAAAACTGCAAAAACCCCTTTTCTTCGTTCTCGCAGCTGCCTGCCTGATTCCGGGGATCAGCCCGGGAACGGCTCTGGTAACCGGAATTCTTTTCGGTCTATTGTTAAAAAACCCTTTCGCCGAAACAGGCTCGGTCTGGAGCCGCAATCTACTGCAGATTGCCGTTATAATGCTCGGTTTCGGCCTGTCACTGGCTGAGGTTGTCAGCCAGGCGTGGGCTTCTCTCCCGGTAACGGTGGTCGGGATCTCACTCACAATCTTTCTTGGCTATCTTTTTGGCACGTGGCTGAAAATGGAACCGAGACTTGCAAAGCTGATCGCATTTGGCACCGCGATCTGTGGCGGCAGCGCTATTGCGGCCATGGCGCCCGCCATCAAAGCGCGAGACGAAGAAACTTCCGTTTCACTCGCCACGGTCTTTTCGCTTAATTCGGTGGCATTGCTTATTTTTCCGGTTATCGGGAAATGGCTGAAGATGTCGCAGCATGATTTCGGGGTCTGGGCGGGCCTCGCAATTCACGACACAAGCAGCGTCGTAGGGGCAGCAAGTCATTATGGTGCGACTGCACTGGCAGTTGCAACGACCGTTAAGCTGGCCAGAGCGTTGTGGATAACGCCGTTCGTCATTGTAAGCAGCTACTTCAGCGGTTCCAGACAAACGAATGTATTTCCCTGGTTCATTTTCGGATTTATCGCCGCAGCACTGACAAGAACCATGCTGCCTGCGCATGAGAGTTTATGGGCAACTCTGGTGGCAATTGGCCGCCAGCTGCTTGTTTTATCGATGTTTCTCATCGGAACAAAATTATCAATAGAAACACTCAAAAAGGTCGGACTGTCACCATTGCTGCTTGGCTTAATTCTCTGGCTGTCTGCGAGTATTTTTTCATATCTGGCGATCGGCAGTCTCTGAAACGCGCCTGTTGAAAAACATCAATTTCAGAACATTTCGCGCATTTTTCAGAAATTCAGAAGAGCTGTCGCCTTTTCTTCCAGATTATGCTTTTCTTATCCGTGTCTATCCGCGTTCATCCGTGGCCGGCTTAACATTAAGTTCATCTGCGGCCACGGTTAATCGGGTGCTTATCCGTGGCCGGATTCTGCATTATCGGTGTTAATCTCTGCTCAGAGCGCTTTGCCGATATCGTTGCGGAACTTGACATTGGCCAGATCAAGCCTGGCGATGTCGCCGTAGCATTTGCTTCTGGCCTCTTCGAGGTTTTCGCCGACGGCGGTGACACTGATCAGACGGCCGCTTCTGAATTTATAGTCTTCTGAGTCTTCAGCCCTTTTGCAGCTGGAGAAAAATACCAGCGAATCGCTGACCTTGTCGAGGCCGCGCACCAGCGGTTCACCGGTTTCGTTATCAGGGTAACCTTTTCGGGCAATTACCACCGAAACGGCTGAGTGACGGCCAAAGGCCACTTCAGAGCCAACTGAAGTCAGGCAGCCCATCGAGCAGTCTTTCAACAGGGTGGCAAGATCACCGCGAAAGCGGGTGAGAATACTCTGGGTCTCGGGGTCGCCGAGGCGGGCATTGAATTCAAGAACCTTTGGCCCAGCCGCGGTGAGCATCAGCTGAATTGAGAGAAAACCGCGATAAAGCAGGTTATCGGCCTTCATGCCATTAACGACCGGCTGCACGATAGTATCGATGATCACCCGGTCAAGTTCAGGCGTCAGATCTGGCGATGGGCTTACAGCACCCATACCGCCAGTGGTGGGGCCGGTTTCGCCGTCGTCGGCGCGTTTGTAATCGCGGCAGGAGCTGAACGAAACCCACTGCTGACCGTCGGTCAGAATGGTGTAAGAACATTCGATGCCGGTGATTTTTTCCTGCAGGATCAGCGGCGGGCTATGCAGATTGAGAAACCTGGTTGCTGCGCTCTTCGCCTGTTCGGGGGTGTCACAGACGGCAACACCGGTACCGTGCGAGAAGCCGTCGCATTTAACCACCAGCAGATTCGGACTTTCACTAAAGGCCTGTTCGGCTTCAGCCGCATTGACCACGATTCGGGTAAGCGGCGACGGAATATGATGCCGGGCCATGAACTTCGCGGCAAAAGCCTTGCTGGTTTCAATTCTACCGGCATCGGCTGCCGGGCCGATAACCGGGATTCCGGCAAGCGCCAGAGCATCGACGGTGCCTTCTTCGACGAATTTTGACGAGCCGACTACGGCCAGCGCGATTCTATCTTTGCAGAATCTGACCAGCTCAGCGTTATCTTTGAACGGCACCCGTTTACAGATTGGGATACTGGCCATACCGATGTTTCCGGGGCAAGCAATGATCTTATGCACTGACGGAGACTTGGCAAGCGCATGTACGATAGAGTGTTCTCTGGCTCCAGAACCCAAAACAAGAATATCCACGGGCACCTCAACAGAAAAAATACTTTGGCGCGAGCATGTTACTATGCCACCAGCGCCGCGTCAAGACGGCAACTGCCTAAAACAGCAGAGAACGGCAACTTCAGCCGTTCTCTGCTCTGAGATCAATTAAACGCTTGCTTATTCAGCCTTAACAGCTTTTTTGAGGCTGTTATATTCGTCTGAGTAAACTTTCAGCTGTTCGAATACCTTTTTGGCGCCTTCCTGATCGTTGGCTTCAACCATGCGGTTGTACTGCAGGTAAGTGTCATAGTATCTCTTTTCGACATCGGCAAGTTTCTCAGAAGTGGCGCCGGTTACCGAGAACTGAGCCACGCCGGCAGTTGAATCGCCAGCCACTACCGGGCCAGTACCCCTGCCGGTTCCGCCAAGACCACCGATGCCACCGGAGAACACGCCGCCAAAGCTGCTGGTCGGAGTGCTGCTCTGCTGTGAGGGCGTATTCGAACCCTTGCCGAAAATAGAGACCTTGCCGCCCTTGGCGAATGCGGTTACCCATTTGGCAACCTTACTGCCCAGGAAACCACCGACGATACCACCTATGATCGGCCCAATTACCGGGATCGGAGCACCGAGAGCCATACCGATGGTTGAACCGATCGACGAACCGACGAGATCAACCTTGTCGATCTGCTGGAAAGCTCTGGCGATCGAAAATTCACCGCTCTTCATGCCATTGGCGAGGTTTGCACCCATCTGGCCTGAGAACGAAGCGAACATGACCGGAATCACAGAACCTACCAGAGCGCCAACCGGGCCCGGGATAATGCTCTTGACGATCGAGGCGGTGAACTGACCACCGGCGGCACCTAGGGCCGAGCCAACGACGTTACCGGCAAATTCGAGAGTAGCGACTGATTTAACTGCCTGTGAGAAAGAGGGCTTGTTGCCATGAACCATATCGATGGCCAGGTTAGTGCCAACGGCTACGGCAGTGGTTACAGCCAGATTTGAGAATGAGAAACTGTTTTTAAGAGAGGTTTTAGCACTCTGAGTACCTTCGGCAACGCCTTTGGCCAGTTTACCCTGGAAGGTGTCGGCATACTGCACATCGGCAGAAGCGCTGAGCATCATTTTGCCGTCGCCTTTTATTTCGCCCTTGCTGTTGTCAACAACTTTGCCGTTTTCGAAAGATTTGCTCTTGTCGATCAGGCCAACCTTCTGGCCGACCGCAAAAATCTTGGCTCTGACAGCGGTTACAACTTTGGTCAGACTGGCCTTGATCAGAGTGATGATTGCTTTGAGTTTGTCGGCAGAACCGGCGAATTTACCGCTGGTTTCGATTTTGCTGGCCTGCACGCCAAGCTGTTCAATGCCATAAGCAAGCTGCTGGTCATAAGAAAGATTGACCGGTGAAGCGCCGGCGGCGATATTGGCCTTGGCAGCTTCGCCGGAAGTTTTCAAAGTTGAGCCGAGCACGTTTTTGGCACTGCCGATAATGGCTTTGATACGTTCGGCGATGCTCATGGTTTCCATGCCGGTCGGAGCAATTTTGTGGTAAAGCGGAGTCGAAATCTTTTCGAGGCTGCTGAGGGTGCTCTGGGCAGTTCTCAGATTGCTCTGCAGGTTATTCAGCTCGGGCAGCACATTATTGAGAATCGACACATCGATCGGCTGACCGGCAGCAACCGGAATGTTGACCTGTGCGGTCTGGGCATAGGCCCCAAAGGTCGACAGCACAAACATGATGACTGTCAAAAGCGAGATTCTTCGCAGCACTCGTTTACTCATATTCATATTATTCCTCCGCTCTTGTCGAAGAGACTGACTTTCGGGATCGGTACAATTATGTCGTTAATTATAAGAATGATTAAGCATAGTGTCAATGAACGTCGCCGACCGATAACAATTACTTTGCAGAGCGCCCCCCGTGTTGTATCATCTTGCTATATGAAATCCATACGCATATTACTTCTGTTAACTTTTCTGGCTCTCGCTGGCAGCACGGCAATGGCCCAGTCCTACCGCAAATGGGAATTCATCAACCCGGCCGACCTGCAGATCACGATATCTGCCGACACGCCTGAGATTATCACTGGCCAGACCGCCACTTTTACGATAACGATCCGCAACCGCACCGACAAAACCGTCAATATTCCCTATAAAACCGGCCAGCAGTGGGACATGGCAGTCTATCACGACCGCACCCAGATTTTTCGCTGGTCACAGGGGCTGACCTGGGCCGATGCCCCGCATTCGATACCTCTGAAAAGCGGAGAAACACGTTCACAGCAGCTGAGCTGGGATTCGATCGATCGCAACGGCCTCCCACTTCCCCAGGGCATTTATAAGGTTCAGGGAATGGTGATGACGCAGCCGCGCTACCTCGTCTCGAACGACTGCGCCATCAGGCTGCTGCCCAATGAGATAAAAAAGACCGAACTCATCGACGCGAAACTCAATCAGATTTTCGAAATTGAGCTGCCGCGCTACGTCGGTGTTCGCGAACTGACATGGCAAATCGAATACGTCTATAACGACAACCGCATTTCAGTCCACCGCGTCGAAAAAACCGCCGACAAAACCAAAATCTTTTTTCACCCGAAACGCGTTGGTCACGTAACTTTTCACATGTTTGCCCACCACGACACTCAGGACGCCACCGTTTCGTTCGAACGCCGCACCTTCAGAGTCGAAGTCAAATAACTGCCAGGGCCGGAGGAATTCATGAACAACATTCAGGGAACCAAACAGACCGTCGAAAGCTTGATGCTGCAGAAGGGCCTTATCACCGAAGATCAGCTCGACAAGGCAAGAATTATTCAGGCCCAGACCCTCGAACGTCTCGAAAACATCATTGTCAGACTTGGCTTTCTCTCCGAAAAACAGGTTCTCGATCTCTGGGCCGAATTTCTCGGCGTTTCGGTCGTCGATCTGACCAATATCAAGGTCGATGCGAAGATACTGTCTCTGATCCCTGAATATCAGGCCAAGCAATACAAGATGATCCCTTACAAGCGCGAAGGTAACAAGCTTACCGTCGTCATGGCCGACCCTTTCGACATCATGGCCACCGACATGATCGCCTTTCTTACCCAATGCAAACTCGAAGTGCTTATCGCCCCGAAAAACCAGATTGAACTGGCAATTCGCCAGCTCTACAGCTGGGAAGGCTTCTCGGTTGGAGGCGAAGAAAGCATCAAAGGCGAAGCCACCGAGCCATCACTTGATTCAGGGCTCGAAATGGTTCGCAAAACTTCAGAACAGGGCGCGGTCGTTCAGTTTCTTAACGCTATCTTCAAGCAGGCAATTCTCAAGCGCGCCTCCGACATTCACGTCGAACCACGCGAAGATATTCTGCTGGTGCGCTTCAGAGTTGATGGCATGCTGCACGACGCGATGACCGGCCCCAAAAGTCTGCTGGCACCGCTGATAAGCCGCATCAAAATTCTTTCTCACCTCGACATTGCTGAGCGCCGCCTGCCCCAGGATGGCCGCCTGAAAGTGAAAATGCAGGATAAGGAAGTGGACTTCCGCGTCAGCACCGTTCCGAGCCTGCTCGGCGAAAAGGCAGTTCTGCGTATTCTGCAGCGCGAATCGAAATTCGATCTCGACAACATCGGCTTTTTCCCTGATGATCTGGCCAGACTCAAGTCGGCACTCGACGAACCTTATGGCCTGATTCTCGTCACCGGGCCGACCGGCGCCGGTAAAACCACAACCCTGTTCGGCATGCTGAAATATTTCAGCAGCACCGAAATCAACATTTTCACTATCGAAAACCCGGTTGAATACCGCATCCCGGGCATTACCCAGGTGCAGATAAACGACAAGATCGGCCTCGATTTTGCCAGCGGCCTGCGCACCGCCCTGCGCCAGGACCCCGACATCATTCTCGTCGGCGAAGTCCGCGACCTTGAAACTGCTGAAATTGCATTCAGAGCATCACTGACCGGCCACAAGGTTCTCTCGACCCTGCATACCAACAATGCTCCAGCCAGTATCAACCGACTCATCAACATGGGCGTGCCGGCATATCTGGTCACGGCGGCCGTTCGCGTCGTCATTGCCCAGAAACTTCTGCACCGCATCTGCCCGGCCTGCAAAACTGAATACAAGCCGGCACAGAGCATAATTCAGCGCCTGAATCTGACCCCGGGAAAACTCATCGGCACCAAATTTCATAAAGGCACCGGCTGTCGCGAATGTAACCAGACCGGCACCTATGGCCGGCTGGGGGTTTATGAAACCATGGTAATCACCTCTTCAATGAAAGACGTTATCATGGAAGGCGGCACGGAAATGGCAATTAAGCGAGTGGCGCGCCTGGAAGGCATGCGCACCCTGCGCGAAAGCGCCCTCGAAATGGCAATACGCGGCGAATCGACGCTTGAAGAAGTTCTGTTCGTGACGCCTTCTGACGACGAAGAAAAGCGCATTCCGCTGCCTGGCCTCACCGGCAGCGGCATGGGAATGCCCGGCTACATCCTGCCGGTGCAGATGCAGCCGATGTCAGCAGCCATGCAGACTGACGGCCTCGCCCAGATGCCAGCGCAGCAACCGCAGGTACAACAGCGCCGCCCGCAGATTGATCTGAACGACCCCGTAACCAAAACCATCATAAACAGCCTGCAGAAAGACTTTCTGTTTTTCAGTGACGAAAAGCTGGCTGAAAAGCTGCATCTGCCCGTAATTCAGATCCGTGAGCTGCTGCAGATGAACCACCTTGAGCGCAACAAAGATGGCTTTGCCAGACACTTCGGCAATCAGCTCGAAGAAATCAGCGAAGCCGATATTGCCGACATCATCGGCATGATTACAGACAAACAGGGCGAAATCCCGGCCTTTATCCTCCAGGAAGAAAAACTTGCCCCGGTATGGGCAGGTCTCGCAGTCAGGGCCGCCCTCGAAAAACTGAAAAACAAAATTCAGAAGCCGGAAGAGCTGCCGGAAATGTTCAACGAGCATTTCATCAACAATGCCGGCCTCGACCAGGTCTTTCTCTGGGCCGACCGCAGCCGCTTCAGAATGATCGAACTGGCTCTGCCGGGCAAGTTCAAGCCATGGCAGTTCGGCGAAACCGAACAGTGGATCGAAGGCCGCAATCTCGGGGCCTGTGCCCGCGAAGCACTTGAATGGCTGATGAGCGAGAAACTCGGCTGCAGCCGCGGCGACCTGCCGCTGATGCTCAACCGGCAGATCTGCAAAGAAAATGGTCTTGGGGCCCTTCTCGAAAAATTCGAAGATTCATGTTTCCGCATGGTCAATCAGGTTTTTCCTGACGTGTTCAAACCCTGGCAATTCGTAGAAGAAGAACAGCTGCTCTGGTTCCAGGAAGACCGCATGCAGATTGCCGGTCAGGCAACCCGCTGGCTGATTGAAGAGCGTCTTGGCATTCCGGCCGAAGATATTCCGAAGCGCATTTCTATTCGCGAATTTCATATGAACGGTCTCTCAAAGCTGCTCGATCTGTTCAACCAGAACCTGTCGCAGGTCATCGAAAACGCCTATCCGGGCCGTTTCAAGCCCTGGCAGTTCAACGAACAGGCCGACATCTGGAAATCTTCTGAAGCCCTCGAAACGGCGCAGCAGGCGACAATATGGCTGATCGAAGACCGCCTGCATCTGCCACACGATAAAGCCGCCCAGCACCTGACCCGCAGACATTTTCTCAACAACGGGCTTGGCTTCATGCTTGGTGCCCTGTTCAACCACTCACACTTTCTCGCCCTCGAAAACGCTCTACCGGAGCTGAAAAGCAACGAAGTATTCCAGAAGGCGCTGTTCACTTACTCCCAGGAAGTGCGCGAAATCAACGCCAAATGGGAAGCCCTCGCCGAAAAAATCGCCGTGAACCACTTCGGCAAGGCCCGCTTCAAAGTGACCCTGCCGAATCTCAAGATTGCGCCAATCGTTCCCGAAAACGAGCGCATCTATATCAATGCCGCCAACCAGATTGAGTATGTGCCGCAGATAGTTATTCCGAGACTCAACGCCTACGCAGACTTTAGCGACTTCTCGAACTGGGTTCCGTATTGCGACAGGCTCACTTACTGGATTCTTGGCGATGACAGAAGCGCCGGCTACGCTGAGCCAACGCATCCAAAAGTCAAACTGGTTTTCATCGATTCGTTGATCTCGGGTCTGCGCTCAAAAGGCCTGCTTGACATGGTTGAAAAGGTGCAGCAGCTGGTTAACGCTCATACCAGACTGCTTGACCACCGGGCACCGGCCGCCATCAATTCATGATCAATGCGGCAATCTCGCAGCCAGGAACGATCAGAGAGCAGAACCAGGACTATCTCCTGATCGACGCCAGACTGCGCCTGGCAATTATTGCCGATGGCAGCGGCCCACGCGGGCTGCAGGCTGCCGAGATTGCCGCCCGCAGTATCTGGAACAGAATCAACGACATCGCCCCGGTAACCGGCAGCAACGAGGTCGAATATCGCCTGCAAGAGGCAGTAGAACAGGCTAATACCGGTTCTGGCAACGACCTTGGCTTCGGCACAGTCTCAATTGCAGCGGTATGGGTCAATCGTGGCGTTCTGGCCGCTTTTACAAACGGACACTGTGCCGTAGCCTGCAGCATAAACCAATGGCAGCTCCAGAGAGACACAACTCTGGCAATACCGGTTCAGCCTGGACAGGCTTTTCTTCTTTGCTCTGAGGGCTTTTCGGCACCAATGGCGGCAAGGCTGATGCATCAGGCCAGCCCGGCTTTACCCGAGGGTCAGATCAGCGCAGAAAATCTGCAGACGGCGCTCGAGGCTTTTGCCGGTGAAATTGCCCGGGCCTACGACGGTGACGACCGCAGCGCGATTTTAATCAGCCTTGAAAAGAGCGACTTAACCGCCGGTGAACCCCATGAACTCGAACTGTTCGAGCATTTCAACAAAGAATACCGGTTTCCGCTCTGGGCACCGCTGCTGGCCGCAGCCGGTTCGGCACTTTCGGGCCTGCTTGCCCTTTTCCGCATGCGCCGGCATCTGCCAAAACTGCTGGCAATTCTCGGCAAAAAAGACTGACAGAGCACTAAGAACCGAAATTATCCTGGTAATCCTTGATAGCCGCCCTGACTACCCTTTCGGCATGCTCACGACCATAGGGTTTGTCGATGTGAATATCGACTTCGTGGCCGGGTATAAGCTTGTAAGTGCTGAAATAATGGTAGATACGATCGACAAGAACCGATGGCAGCTCACTGATATCGCTGACATGGGCCCACATGTTGTCGGTTTCGAGAACCGCAATGATTTTGTCATCGGCCTCGCCACGGTCAACCATCGGCAAACCACCGACAACACGGGCATTCAGAATTACTTCGGCTCTGGCAATCGGTCGTTCACTGATAACACAGATATCGAGAGGGTCTTCATCGCCCTTTGATGAGCGGGGCGACAAACCACAGACCTCGGCAGCACAAAAAGTTCTCGGGATAAAGCCATAGAGAGCCGGCGGCTGCGACGAGGTGCGCTGCGGGCGGTCGACGCGCATATAGCCGGTTTCTTTGTCGATTTCGTATTTGACCAGATCGTAGGGCGTAATTTCAATATAGGCCTGCACGAGAGAGGGCGGCTGTTTGCCAACTTCAAGGCCGTGCCAGGGGTGTGGGCGCCAGCGATAAAAAGGTTTCGGGAAAGGCATCGATTTAATCCTGACTTAAATTTTGCTGCAAAGCAGCATACCATATTTTGTCGTAACAGTAAAGTCGAATGTTGTTTGCCATAGAGATAAGAAAAGCAGCTGAACCGGTCGATAGATATAGCAGAATATCTTTTCAGGAGCGGTAAAATGAATACCACCAAAACCCAGTTCAATATCGGTATCGACGGTTCACACAGCGCCGTCGAAACTTTGCGTGCTTCAAACATCTTCGCTGCAAACGTTCGCCGTAATGATGGCGCCAGCCTGCTGCGGGGCCGCTGAAGCAGATGGAAATATCGACGAAGCCACCCAGTGGCATGCGCGACTTTCTGCCCGCCGAGCTGGTCAGAAGACGTCATGTCATTAACACCATCCAGCAGACCTATGAGAAATACGGCTTTGTTCCGGTCGAAACCCCTTCGATTGAAAATCTCAGTACTCTGCTCGGCAAATACGGTGATGAGGGCGACCAGCTGCTGTTCCGTATTTTGCACCGCCGTGACAAACTGGCCCGGGCACTCGAAAAAAGTGAAGTAGAAGAAAAAGACCTCGGCGATCTCGGTCTGCGCTATGACCTGACCGTGCCACTGGCGCGGCTTGTAGCCAACAATTCTGATCTGCCGAAGTTTTTCAAACGCTATCAGATTCAGCCAGTATGGCGGGCTGACCGACCCGGTAAAGGTCGTTTTCGCGAATTTCTACAGTGCGACGTCGATATAACCGGCAGCAAATCGCTGCTGGCAGAAGCCGAAGTCTGCTCTGCCGTCTGCGAAGTTCTTCTGAAACTAGGTTTCAGCAATTTCGAAATTCACATAAACCATCGTCAGCTGCTGAAAAGTCTGATAAAGGCTTCCGGCATCAGTATTGAAAACGAAGGAAACGCCTTGGTTGCGGTTGACAAGCTCGACAAAATCGGGGTCGACGGTGTCGCCAAAGAACTGAGTCAGCGCGGCATCAGCGAAGAGCAGACCCGCAACCTGCTGACACTTATTCAGCGCCCCTGTGGCCTCGACGAAGCCGGCGAACTGGAACGTCTCAAAGCCGGGCTGGCTGCAGACAGCGAAGCTCTGGCAGCAATTCAGCAGCTTGCCGAACTCAGCGCTCTGCTGAAAAGCACTCCGGCTTCCGGCCACTTCAACATTGACGCTTCGCTCGCCCGTGGCCTTGGCTATTACACCGGACCGATCTTCGAGATACGCTCACCGGACTTCAGTGGCAGTCTTGGCGGCGGTGGCCGCTACGACGGCCTGATCGGCATGTTCAAGGGCAGCGAAATCCCGGCAGTCGGCTTTTCGATCGGCTTCGAGCGCCTGGTCCTAGTACTCGAAGAAAAGGGCCTGTTCGGCCAGCTTGGCTGTGGCCCCGAAGTCATGATCTGCCACTTCGCTGATGTTTCTGACGCGAAGGTTCTCGAAGCGGCCAACTGCCTGCGCGAAGCCGGCGTTAAAGTCGAAATTTACCCAGAAACCCCGAAACTCGGCAAGCAGATCGCCTATGCCGAAACGGCCGGCGCGGCTTTTGCAGCCATAATCGGCGCAACCGAGGCAGAAAACTGCACCCTGTCACTGAAAAACCTGGTGACCGGCGAACAGCAGACCCTGCCCTGGAAAGAAGTCGCCGCCCACATCAAAAAGCCCTGACCTGATTCAACCAGAAACCCGAAAAACATCTGGCAGCAGAGTTTTTCGGGTTTTTTAATTTTTTGTCAGAAAAAGGCTAAGGCATCGGGGGCAAACTTCCGATAGGTATTGAAGAAAAGAAACAGGAGGCAGCAAATGAACGTCGGAAACTACAGTCAGTCGACCATTAATATCTTCAATGCCCGGCAGACCGCCAGAAATAACGAATCGAAAATAAACCTCGAAGACGAAGACCGCCGCAACCGCGACACCGCTTTTAAACGTGATGATCTCGTAAGTCAGTTCTGGAATATGACCGACTCCATGCCCCGCTCCAATCAGGTTGCCTTTGCCGCCTCGATCGTTGCCAACCGCATCATGAAGCAGGGAATCACCGATGAAAACAAGTCTTTCCTGCAGAATATCAGCAACCGCTTTTCACCAGAAGAAATCGGCAATCTCAAAAAACAGGTTCTCAATCACCCGTCTGTGCAAAACCAGAACAGCGGTGATGTCGAAAGCTTTCTGCAGGATTTTGACAAATTTCTCGCCAGCCAGGAAGGCGGCAACGGCGCCACGACCCGCAAACAGCAGGTCAGCCCGCGTCTGCGCAACCCTGATGAGATTTTCTTTCAGACCACCCTCAAGCACGAGGCCACTACCAGACCAACTATCGACTTATATCGGGTGGCAGCCGCCGTCTGATACTCTCTCTCCCTCTAATACGTCTTTGCTCTGTATCGCCGGGTGACCCGGCGATTTTTTTTATTTCCGCAGCTTTTATCTCAGCAGTGAAAGGATACCCTGAGCATTGCTGTTGGCCTGCGCGACCATGGCCTGGGCCGACTGCTGCATGACCTGATTGCGGGTGAATTCGATCATTTCGCTGGCGATATCGGCATCTCTGATGATAGATTCTGAAGAACTGGCGTTAGTGTGCATGTTGCGCAGGTTGTTGATGGCATATTCAAGGCGATTCTGGTAGGCACCGAGCTTGGCACGTTCTGACGAAACCATGTCGATTGCCTTGTTGAGTCTGCCAAGGGCTCTTTCGGCACCTTCGACGGTGGTCATATCGAGGTTGTCGACACCAAGGGCCTTTGCGGTCATTTCTGAGAAGGATACTTTCATGACTTCGGCCTGGTTGGCGCCGATATGATACTGATTGTCGTTATCCTGAACGTGCATGCGAAAGTTGGTATCGCCGGTTCCGGTTTTGCTGCCTTCAGTGATACCGAAGTAGCGCATGAAGCTGGCGCCGGCAGAAGCTACCGAACCGATTGCGGTTGAAGTCACAGATTTGATACTGACGACGCTCGACCAGGCAACCCCTTCTGAAACATTGTTGCGACCGATGCGGGTTGAAGTGAAAACCATGGCGTTGTCGATCTGGTCAACACGTACGGCGACCCCGGCGTTCTGCAGGTCAGCATTGAACTTTGCCTGCATTTCGCTGAAGCTGACCATATCGGCGACGGTGGCGACACCGGGTTCAGCTGACATGGCGTCGGCAAGAACGATAATGGTTGAATTGATGCTGTCACCGATTTCGAGAGCGGCAACATCGTTGTTGTTGAGTTCGGGGCGAAAACGGCTGAAGCCCCACACTGTCTTTTCGCGATTTTTGCTGCTGTCGACCGAACTGCCATAAACGCCATCTCTGAAACCAAGAACATTTGAAGGATGCGAGAAAGAGATCGTGATGCCGTTGCCGAATGTTGCCGCTACCGAAGCCGGGCGAGCGTATTCGAGTCTGATTTCGCCATCAGCGACAGAAGCGCTGAGCCCTTCGATCGATACCGGGCCGCTGGCGGTAGAAATCTGCATGTTGAAACTGCGGGCAATCCCTTCAAGCGTGCTGTAACCGCTGGCAACGATCAGATTCATGGTCTGGCCACCGGCTTCGACAAGAATGCTTTCGGTTGCCGAAAAATAGAGGCCTTCTTCAAGACCGCGTGAACCGGCAATCTGAGCAGCCTGTGAATCAAACTGAATATCGATACCACTCAGCAGCCCTGAGGCGCGGTCACAGTCGATCTGAGTGGTTCTGACGTTTTTTTCGCTGTCGGTGAGGGTGACTTCGACGAAGTTGTCTTTGGCGACTCTGACAGTCGAGAAGCCAAGAGAATCGATCAGACCCTGCGGGCCCGAGAAGCTGACGCGACCCTTTTCCCCGATGAAGCCTGAGCTGACTTCGAGATAACCGCCGAGACCTTTTACCAGTGTCTGAGCCGTGGCAACGACACCGACAGTCGAACTGCTGATGCCCAGGCCTTCTTTATCGTCGACCATAACGGTCTGAATCTGCTGAACCAGGTTATCGAGAGTGGTGTAGCCATCGATATAGACTTCGACAGTGCGTGAATTGCCGTGCAGGGTCAGTGTCTGAGGTTCTTCGAGCTGAAAAACGCCGTTGGCATCGTAGAGCTGCGCGATGCTGAGCAGCATGGTGTCGCCCTTTGCCAGCTGATTGCTGTCGCGCAGAGTCATGATTTTTGTGCGCTGCAGTTCAGCAGACCCGCCTGCAAGCAGGGCAAGACTGACCTTGTAATCACCGCCCTCACTGGCAGCACCGACCACCAGCCCGCGCGCCTGCGCTGAACTGGTACTGATAACGGCACTCTGGCTGCCATCGAGCAGTTTTTTTGTATTGAATTCGGTATTGTGGGCAATGCGATTGATGTCGTCACGCAGCTGCACGACCTCTTTCTGAATTTCGAGACGGTCGTTGCTGGTGAGCGTGTCGTTCGCTGACTGAATCGCCAGTTCACGCATGCGGTGCAGAATGCTGTGAGTTTCGTTAAGAGCGCCTTCAGCGGACTGAATCATCGAGATCCCGTCCTGGGCGTTCATGGTGGCCCGAGCCAGGCCACGTACCTGCCGTCGAAGTTTTTCGCTTATGGTGAGACCGGCGGCGTCATCGGCCGCGCGGTTGATTCGCAAGCCAGAACTCAGTTTTTCGACTGATTTTTCAAATCGACCCGATACCCCTACCAGTTCACTGTATGCAGCTGCTGCCGGGATATTATGATTAACTCTAAGTGACATATTGATTCCTCCTTGAATCTGATGTTTCGCGCGTCCCTGCGCGAGTGGCTCACAAGCACTCCAGAAGATTCAGTTGTCAGTTAATTACCCGGTAGCACACCTCCACAGATTTATGCCGTAACGGTAGTTACAGCAGCTTTTCTTACGGCAGGTATGGCAGTTTTTTTAACGATTCTAAAGCAAAAAGTCGCCCCGTTTCCGGGGCAACTTTTTTAAGCTGCGTTCGAATTTTGCGACTGCTTATTTGAGCAGCTGCAGAACCCCCTGAGGCACCATGTTGGCCTGAGCCAGCATTGCAGTGCCCGACTGAGAAATGATCTGGTTTCTGGTGAACTCGATCATTTCGAGCGCGATATCGGCGTCTCTGATGCGCGATTCAGACGCGGTCAGATTGCTGTGGGTATTTCTCAGGTTGTTGATGGCGAATTCGAGGCGGTTCTGGAACGAACCGAGTTTCGAGCGCTCGGCAGAGACTTTGTCGATTGCCGAGTTGATTCGCGCCAGTCCTTCCTGAGCTTTTGCAACGGTAGTAAAGTCGACAGATTCGACACCCAGAGCCTCAGCCGACATGTTACCGATGTTGATGCCCATTGCCTGGCCAATATCGCCGCCAATCTGGAACTGAGCATCGTTATTGATGACATGCATTCTGAAGTTGGTGTCACCGGCGCCCTTGACCGTGCCTTCCACCAGACCAAGCTTGTTGCCCAGAAACAGTTCGTCAGAAGCGGCACCAACGAACTGGAAGGTCACCATGCTGGTGAACGCGGCAGCGTTGTCGTTGTACTGCTTACCAAGCCGCGTCGAGGTGAAGGCCATCGAAGCACCGACCTGGTCGACACGCAAAGCGATGTTGTTAGTTTCGAATTCGTCCATTGCCGCAACATAGAAATCAACAAACGAGATCATATCGGCAACCGAAACATCGGTCTGCAGCGTGATGATTACAGTCGCCGTCGTTGGGCCATCGCCAATAAGCATGCTGACGTCTCCGGCAGCTGTCGCCATATACTGGCTAAAACCCCACTCGACCTCATTCATATCCTTGCTGCCATCGATAAAGCCGCTGTATGTGCCTTCGATCAGGCCAAGGTAGGCGGCATCCTGTGCCACACCAGCAATGGTAACGGTATTTGCGACCGTAGCCGAGGCTGACAAAGGCTTATCGAAGCTGATGCGCAGTTCGCCTTCGACTACCGAAGCACTCAAACCAGCAGCTGCTGCCTCGTCAATCTCATTGTTGATATGACGCGCCAGTGCTTCCATGCTCCAGAGACCGGCATCAAGAGTAACAGTCACAGCGGTACCATTAGCGCTGATCAGGAACTGTGAACCGGCATTGGCAATGCGTATACCCTGTTCAAGTCCCTGAGTACCGGCAATCTGTGCGGCCTGCGAGTCAAACTTGACATCGACCCCGTTAAGCAGAGACGATGCCACGTTGCCTTCAGTATTAACGGTTCTGACATTACCGAAGCTGTCACGCAGAGTCACTTTTACACGGTTTTCGACAGCTTCACGGTTAACACTCACCCCAAGAGCATCGAGAACTTTCTGGTCTGAGGAAAGGGTGATCGTACCAGGGCTGCCAATACTGCCCGAAGTTATCTGCAGATAACCACCCAGGCCGGCAATACCGGTCTGAACGGTATTAACCGTCGCGACTTTAGAGTTCTTAATATCGAGACCGCTTTTGCTGACCATGGCATTCTGCAGTTCGGCGGCAAGATTATCAAGGCTCATCTGGCCATCGAGATTTACTGTCGCAGTATTGCCATTGCCATTCAGGGTAAGTTTCTGAGGCGTGGCCAGAGAAAAGACCCCGTTGGCGTCGTAGAACTGGGCAATGCTCTGCAGCTGTGTACCACCGTCAGCAACCTTGCCATCTTCACCCTGAATGGTAAAGATCTGCGAACGCTGCATCTCGGCAATACCAGCACGCATCAGTTCGAGGTCAACTTCATAGTCGCCGCCTGAGCCCTGAACCGAACCATTTACCAGGCCGTGGACCGAACCGGAGCTGGCACTTATCAGAGCAGTCTGACTGCCATCAAGCAGCTTTTTAGTATTGAACTCGGTGTTTCGCGAGATGCGGTTCAGGTCGTCTTTCAGCTGACTGACTTCCTTCTGAATTTCGAGGCGGTCGTTGCTGGTGAGAGTATCGTTCGACGACTGAATCGCTAGTTCACGCATGCGCTGCAGGATGCTGTGGGATTCACCCAAAGCGCCCTCAGCGGTCTGAATCATCGAAATGCCATCCTGAGCGTTAAGAATCGCACGGCTCAAACCTCTTATCTGCCGGCGCATCTTCTCGCTGATTGCCAGGCCGGCGGCATCATCAGCGGCGCTGTTGATACGCATGCCTGAGCTGAGCTTCTGAATCGACTTTTCGAGACGAGAAGCGGTTTGACTGACATTACCATAGGTACTTATTGACAACACATTCTGATTTATACGTAACGACATAGTAGATTCCTCCTTGAATCAACCTTTTAAATTGGCACATCCATGCGCTGAAACCGGACTACGGAAACATCACCCCTTCCCTTGCAATTTTCAGATTTATTTTCCTTATTTTGTTCGAACTGGCCACCTTCTTCTGCTGCTTTTCAGCAGCAGAAGAAGATGCCAGAGCGGTTATTTCAACGATCATCAGCCGAGAAGCTGGAGAACACCCTGCGGAACCATATTAGCCTGAGCCAGCATGGCTGTACCGGACTGTGAAACGATCTGGTTGCGTGTGAACTCGATCATTTCCATCGCGATATCAGCATCTCTGATGCGCGATTCTGCAGCGGTCAGGTTACTGTGGGTATTGCGCAGGTTATTGATGGCGAATTCAAGACGGTTCTGGAACGAGCCGAGCTTAGATCTTTCGGCAGAAACCGTATCGATTGCCTTATTGACGTAAGCCAGAGCTTTCTGCGCCCCGTCAACAGTTGTCAGGTCGACATTCGATACTCCCAGCGCCTCAGCCGACATATTGCCCATCGAAATGGCCATGCTCTGACCCTGATCGCCACCAATCTGGAACTGCGGAGTATTGTCAACGACGTGCATTCTGAAGTTTGCATCGCCGAAGCCTTTTACCGTTCCCTCTTTGAGGCCAAACATGTTCTGCATGTAGGTGGTAATCGTTGAGGTCATGACCAGCGAAACCATACTGGTGTAGGCGGCAGCATTGTCGTTATGCTGTGTACCAACGCGCAACGAGGTGAATGCCATTGCCCCACCGTGCTGGTCGACTCTGATCGCAACACTGGCAGCTTCAAGAATGCTGTTGGCAGAAGCCTGGAACAGCCTGAAAGCTTTCATGTCGGCAGTAGTTTCGTCACCGGCGCCAAGAACGACCGAGATAATAGTTATCTGAGCCGACTCGATACCATCTTGAACAGTTATTACTAATGCATCTCCAGCATTGATGGTGGTGTATTTGGCAGTGTTGACGAACATGCTGTAACCCCACTCTACCTTGCCGGTATCTTTCGAACCATCGACAAAGCCGCTGATTATACCATTCACGAAACCAAGGGTCGAGTTGCTGGCACCTGTCAGGGTGATCGAAGTGGCAAGACTGCTGGCAGCACTGATCGGTTTTTCGTAAGAAAGCCTTATTTCACCTTCAACCACCGAAGCACTGAGGCCCTGCAGGTCACTTGCACCGCCGACAATCGCAGCTTCAATCTGAGAATTCAGACTTCTTGCCAGACCGTCCATTGTCCAGTAGCCGGAATCAATATTCACAGCGACGTTGTCAGTGCCAACAGCGAGGGTAAAGCTTTCGCCACCAACTGCGGTAATCTTAAGACCGGCTTCGAGACCAGATGTGCCCGCCATCTGCGCCGACTGTGATTCAAACTTGATATCCATGCCGTTCAGCAGACCGGTAACCGTATCCGACTCGGTCTTGACAGTTTTTACGTTGCCAAAGCCGTCTCTGGTAGTCATCGAAATGCGGCTGTTTTCGGCCTCTCGGCTTACAGACAGGCCAAGAGCATCGATCACTTTCTGGTCGCCCGAGAACGAGATCGAACCGTTTTCGCCGATATACCCGGAAGTTATTTCTATGTAACCACCCAGACCGGCAACACGCGTCTGAACGGTATTGACCGTAGCAACACGCGAATTTTCGATCTGCAGACCGCTTTTACTGACCAGGGCATTCTGAATTTCGGCAGCGAGGTTGTCGAGGCTCATCTGACCGTCCAGAGTGACTTCAACTGTACGCCCGTTGCCGTTCAGACTCAGCTTCTGAGGTGTACCCAGAACAAAGACGCCATTGGCGTCGTAGAACTGAGCAATGCTTTGCAGTTGCGTTCCGCCATCGGCAAGCACACCTGAATCGCCCTTCACTGTCAACAGCTGAGATGTCTGCATTTCCGAGATACCACCGCGCAGCAGTTCAATCTGAACGTTGTAGTCACCGGCAGCACCGTTGATCGAACCGGTAACCAGGCCCTGAATCGACCCTGAACTGGCGCTGACAAGCGCAGTCTGACTGCCATCGAGCAGCTTTTTGGTATTGAACTCGGTGTTTCGCGAAATACGATTCAGGTCATCCTTGAGCTGAACAACTTCTTTCTGAATTTCCAGTCGGTCATTGCTGGTCAGGGTATCGTTCGAAGCCTGAATTGCAAGCTCACGCATGCGCTGCAGAATACTGTGCGACTCGTTGAGTGCGCCCTCGGCAGTCTGAATCATGGAAATGCCGTCCTGAGCGTTCAGCACTGCCCGGCTCAAGCCACGAATCTGCCTGCGCATCTTTTCACTGATTGCCAGACCGGCCGCATCGTCTGCTGCTGAATTGATACGCATACCCGAACTCAGCTTGGCAATTGATTTTTCCAGTCTTGAAGCGGTCTGTGAAACCGATTTATAGGTCGAAACCGAAAGTACGTTCTGATTAATTCGTAATGACATAATGATTCCTCCATGAACCAGTATTTTGTTGGGTACATCCCTGCACCCATTCCCGTTCAATCATCCCAATCCTGGCGGTCAACAACAACCACCCCAAATACCGCTGCCCTTGCGGGCAACCTCTTTTCTACCCCCCCCTTCAAAATCAGTTAAGGCTGAATTGATTACTTTCATAACTCCCGGGTCAGTCGGGAATTCGCCAGGACAGACGGAGGCCTTCAATTCAGGAAAGCCCTCGCCCACCCCTGTAACAGTTGCACTCCACCTGAGCTTTCATGTCTGCCATTACCCCTGCGCATCTGATGAAGCATATTAAAGCAGCTTCGGGCCAGCGGCCAGCGCATCGGCTTTTTACAAAGAGGCTCACAGAAGCTCAAGAAAGAGAACATCGGTAGATAAACCGGTCGCAACCGGCCTGTCTCGAACCAGCCCATGGCTACCATGACGCAGCCACCGGGCCTGACCAGCTTCAAAAACCTGAGTTCAACTTATCAAAACTTATTTACTTATCCGAGCAGCTGCAGAACCCCCTGCGGAATCATGTTGGCCTGCGCCAGCATTGCAGTGCCAGACTGCGAAACAATCTGGTTGCGGGTGAACTCGATCATTTCCTGAGCGATGTCGGCGTCTCTGATGCGAGACTCGGCGGCGCTGAGGTTGGAGTGAGTACTGCGCAGGTTGTTAACGGCATATTCAAGTCGATTCTGGAAAGCACCCAGTTTCGATCTTTCCGAAGAGACCATATCTATGGCTTTATTCAGTTTGCCAAGCGCCTTTTGCGCGCCGGCGACGGTAGTCATATCGAGCTTGTCGACTCCAAGAGCCCTGGCTGTCATATCGGCCATGCCGACTTCCATCGACTGGCCCTGGTCAGCACCGATCTGGAACTGCGGCTGATTATTAACCACATGCATGCGGAAGTTGGTATCGCCTGTACCTTTGATTGATGCATTGAAAAGCCCCAGCTTGCTGCTCATGTGGGCAACGTCAGCTGTGTCAGCGGCAGTGAACTGGAATGTGACCATACTGGTATAGGCAGGGGCATTGTCGCGATGCAGCCTGCCCACGAGGGTCGAGGTGAAAGCGAGCGCGCCACCGACCTGATCGACTCTGGCAAAGACCGACTGGGTCTCGAATTCGGTTTTGGCACCAGCCTGGAAGTCAACAAACGAAATCATATCGGCTGCTGTTACTGTGTTGACAAGGGTTACGCGAACCGTTGCGACATGCGCGCCATCGCCGACGATAAAGCCGACTGTGGCACCGCCGGCAGCAGTGGCCTTGAACTGGCTGAAGCCCCACTCAAGTGAACTGGCGTCTTTGTTGCCATCGACGAAACCGCTATAGGTCCCTGCCAGCAGACCGAGTCGGTCGGCCTGGCCGGTGAAGTTAGCGACAGCAACGGTATTGGGTATAGTTGATGAGGCCGAAATCGGTCTTTCATAGCTGAGTCGCAACTGGCCTTCAACAATTGAAGAGCTCAGGCCGTCGACGCCGGCAGCCTCGATTTCGGCATTCACCTGTCTGGCAATTGCTTCCATGCCCCAGAGGCCGGCATTGAGTTCAACCGTGACTTCGATATTGGCGGCACTGATGACGAATGTCGAATCAGTGGTAAAGCGCAAACCCTGTTCGAGACCCTGTGTACCAGCCACCTGAGCTGCCTGAGAATTAAACTGCACGTCAATACCTTCAAGCAGACCAAAGGCGCGGTCGGTCTCGGTTCTTACGGTTCTGACATTACCAAAACTGTCTCTAAGTGTAACTTCGGTTCTGTTGTTCTCGGCCTGACGGGTTACGGTAAAGCCAAGGGCATCGATTACTGCCTGATCACCGCACACAGAAAGGGTGCCCGGCTCACCGATACTGCCCGAAACCAGTTCGATATAACCACCGAGGCCGGCGATCTGGGTTTGAGCAGTATTTACCGTTGCGGTTCTACTGTTTTTAATATCAAGGCCGCTTTCGCTGTTGATGGCGTTTTGAAAAGCGGCAGCAAGGTTATCAAGAGTCATCTGGGCATCGAGAGTTATGCCCGTGCTTTTGGCATTGCCATTCAAAGCAAGGCTTATCGGAGTATCGAGAACGAACACACCATTAGCATTGTAAAATTGCGCAATGCTCTGTAACTGGGTGTTGCCGTCGGCCAGCTGCCCAGAGCCATCGTTAAGTGTGAAAATCTGCGAGCGCTGCATCTCAGAGATGCCGGCATGCAGAAGCGCCAGACTGACAGTGTAATCGCCACCTGCCTGAGACGGATTGCCGGTAACGATACCATTCACCGAAGCTGAACTGGCGCTGATCAGAGCTGTCTGGCTGCCATCGAGCAGCTTTTTCGTATTGAATTCAGTATTGCGGGCAATGCGATCGAGGTCGTCGCGAAGCTGAATTACTTCTTTCTGAATTTCGAGGCGGTCATTGCTGGTAAGAGTGTCATTCGAGGACTGGATGGCAAGTTCGCGCATGCGATGAAGAATGCTGTGTGATTCATTCATGGCGCCTTCTGCGGTCTGCACCATCGAGATACCATCCTGGGCATTTAAAACAGCCCGGTTAAGACCACGAATCTGACGGCGCATTTTTTCGCTGATAGCCAGACCTGCGGCATCATCAGAGGCTCTGTTGATTCTCATGCCGGAACTGAGTTTCTCGATCGATTTTTCGAGACGGCCGGCGGTGTTGTTTACGTGACCGTAAGTGGAAAGTGCGACTACATTCTGATTAATGCGTAATGACATAATTGATTCCTCCGTGAATCAGTTTGAAAATTTTGCCGCATCCTTGCGACAGGGTGAGAAAGTATTAAGAAACGAATTCTGGTCAAGCGGTTTTTTAAACTATTTTTTCAAACAGCTAAAACCACGACCAGAAGACAATGCCGGGGTAATTGAGGTGACGAAACCGCTTACGAAGGCAAAGAATGATGCCAGCGACCTTTGCCAGGCATACAGCTGGTCGATTAAAAAACGAACCAGACCGCCAGGCTTGCGGTTACGTCTGAGGCGCAGAAAAAGTCCAAACGGTATCAGCATGTTGATTCCTCCATGAATCATGCTCACACTACTTCCCTGTGTGTGATCAACTCGTTACTGACACCCTTTCGACAACTTTTTGAATTTGTTTAATGTTTTTTTGCAAAAAAAAATCCGCCATCGAAAGCAATGCTTTCGATGGCGAAAATTTTAAATCGCCCGATTAAACCTTACTGACCGAGCAGCGAGAGAACACTCTGCGGAACCATATTGGCCTGAGCCAGCATTGCGGTGCCTGACTGGGAGACAATCTGGTTGCGGGTGAATTCAATCATTTCCTGAGCGATGTCGGCATCTCTGATGCGCGATTCGGCAGAGGTCAGATTGCTGGCAGTATTGCGCAGGTTGTTGATCGAGTATTCCAGGCGGTTCTGGAAAGAACCCAGTTTAGAGCGTTCAGTTGAGATGGTGTCGAGAGCTTTGTTCAGTTTGGCAAGAGATGCCTGAGCACCTTCCACGCTGGTCATATCGAGCTTATCGATACCAAGAGCGCGGCTCGACATGTCACCCATGGAGATCTGCATATTCTGGCCCTGGTCGGCACCAATCTGGAACTGCGGCTTGTTGTCGACGACATGGATTCTGAAGTTGGTATCGCCAGTACCCTTAGCGGTACCATTGGTAAGCCCGAACTTGTCGAGAGCAGCCTGATCGTTGACATCAAGAGTTACCAGGCTCTTAACCGAAGGAGCGCCATTCTGGTTTTCCTGGCCGACTCTGGTAGCGGTAAACGCGAGAGAACCATTTACGGCATCGAGACGAATCTGAACATCGTCGGCCTTCAACTGGCTATTTACCGAGGCAACAAAGACGCCAATTTCAACCATGTCTGCCGCTTCGCGATCGTTGTCGGTTGTGTAGGCGGCAATAGAGCTTGTGTCACCGTCACCGTCGGTCAGATCAAAGGTAACAGCGGTACCACCGGCGGTATGATAGAGGCTGAAGCCGGTAATAGCCTTGCTGGTATCTTTGTCACCCGAGACGAAACCGCTTTTTACCTGGTCGAGAATACCGAGTGCTTCAGCGTCTGCGGCGGAAATGCTGATAGTTGAAAGGTTGGTCGAAGTCGGTGGTTCATAAGACAGCCTGAGCTGACCTTCAGAAATCGAGGCTCCAAGACCATCGACGCCAACCGCTTCAATCTGGGCATTGATGCTTCTGGCGATACCTTCCATCGTCCAGTCACCGGCTGCTACAGTAACATCGACCTGCTGCCCACCTGCAGAGATGGTGAAAGTCTGGTCAGCGGTAAACCGCAGACCTTCCTGCAAACCGCCGTAACCGGCAATCTGGGCTGCCTGAGAAGTGAAGTGCAGATCGATACCGCCAAGCAGACCACTGGCACGGTCGCTGCTGGTTCTGACATTGCTGACATTGCCCATGCCATCGGTAAGAGTCAGCTGTACCAGGTTGTTTTCAGACTTTCTGGTTTCTGCGAAACCGAGAGCATCTACTACAGACTGCGGACCGGAGATCGAGAAATCACCCTGATCGCCGACAGAACCGGAAGCAAGCTGGATATAGCCGCCGATACCGGAGATACCGGAGATAGCTGTTCCGACGACGCCGGCATTTGAATTGCGGATGCCAAGACCGGCTTCACTGGTGAGAGCCTGCTGAATTGCTGCAGCAAGTTCATTAAGGCTCATCTGAGCATCGATGGTAATGAGAGCGTCTTCTGAGTTGCCGGTAAGGGTCAGCTGCTGCGGTGAGCTGAGCGAGAAACTACCGTTGCTGTCATAGAACTGCGAAATATCCTGAAGCTTGGTGCTGCCATCAGCGAGTTCTCCGGTATTCTTGTTGGTAAAAACCTGGCTGCGCTGCATCTGCGAGATACCGCCGCTGATCAGAGCGATACTGACATTGTAATCGCCACCGCCGCTGGCATTGCCAGTAACGATGCCGTCAACAAATTTTGAGCTTGAGCTGATCAGAGCCGACTGACTGCCGTTGAGCAGTTTTTTGGTGTTGAATTCGGTGTTCTGAGAGATTCTGTCAATTTCCGAGCGAAGCTGATTGACTTCTTTCTGGATTTCGAGGCGGTCATTACCGGTAAGAGTGTCGTTCGAAGCCTGAATAGCAAGCTCACGCATTCTCTGAACGATGCTCTGGGATTCGTTGAGAGCACCTTCGGCAGTCTGAATCATCGAAATACCGTCCTGGGCGTTCAATACGGCACGATTCAGGCCTCTGACCTGACGACGCATCTTTTCACTGATAGCAAGACCGGCGGCATCGTCGGCGGCTGAGTTGATTCTCATACCAGAGCTCAGCTTCTGAATTGACTTTTCGAGCCTGGAGTTGGTCTGAGTAAGATTTGAATAGGTTTTGATTGAAAGAACGTTCTGATTGATTCGTAGCGACATAAAAATTCCTCCTTGAATTTTCGTCTTTCAGCACTTCCTTGTGCCGAACTCCTTAGATTTCAGGTCCCTTTAAACGCGTTCTCTAATTATCAGGACTTTCGCTGCCCTCCTTTCCGGTCTGCTGTCAAAAAGGCCTATTTTCGCCTTTCTATTAGGACTATCGACATTTTGCTGCTCATTATTTCGCCGGATTTTTAGAGATTAAATCTGATTTTCAGAAATTTATTCGCGTTTGCTTACGTTATCACATAAAAATATCTCATTTTCAACTTTAAAAAAAAAATAAAAAAATTTCCAGATCGGGTACGACCTGGAAATTATAACGTAGAGAGAGAGAGTTTTACAAAATCAAATGAACAACCCGGCAGAACTGTTGGATAATTCCTCAATATATTTGGCAACCCCGGCAATTTCGACGCCATCGATAAGTTCACTCTGGTCGATTCCCATGACATCCATGCTCATCGAACAGGCAACCAGCTTGACACCGTTGGCAACCGCCTGTTTCAGAAGTTCGTGCAATGGAGTCACTTGCTTGCTGTCCATCACCTTATGCATCATCATCGTCCCCATGCCGCCCATATTCATCTTCGAGAGCTTGAGACCATTAATGTCTTTTGGCAGCATCATTCCGAACATGGTTTCCATTACGCCCTTGCTCAAAGGCTTGTCAGGCTGACGACGCAAAATGCTCAAACCCCAGAAGGTAAAGAACAGGGTCGTTTTATAACCGGCAGCAGCGGCGCCATTGGCAATGATAAGAGCTGCCATGGCCTTGTCGAGATCGTTGCTGAAAATTACATTGGTCATCTGTTTATGACAACTGGTAAGCGGCGTGCAGGCGAGCTTGCCAACTTTTTTGACGGTGGCTTTGAACTTACCGCCGGCAATTTTCTCGACGCCAACACATTCATTACCGGTCGAGCGGCACCAGGCCGGCACGTCAGCGGCAAAACCCGCATCAGTCGAAATGATTTCGACCGCCTGCCCCTTCTCGATCGATTCAACGGCAGTGCGAAGCTGCGAGATCGGGCCCGGGCACTGTAAACCGCAGACGTCGAGCTTTTTTACAACAGCAGCGACCGGTGCGGCATCTTCCCCGGTGTTTTCGCCTTCGCCACCGGCGTCATCGGTCATCTGCGACTTGTCATAAGAGGCATTCTGATTAACCATACAGTAAGTCTTGTAACCGCCATCGAGGTTACTGGCTTTAAAACCACGCTGGGTAAGAATGCGATAGACAAGATAGCCCCGCAACCCTGCCTGGCAATAAATCATATATTCCTTTTGTGGGTCGAGTTCGGCAATTCTGGCGCGAAGCTCCTGCAGCGGAATATTGATCGAGCCTGGAATCGCCCCGGCAAGAACCTCTTCGCGGGTTCTTACGTCGAGCAGTTTCTGGTCTGGCCTCAAACCGGCAATATCAGCCACATGAAAGTGCCGGCCATGGCCGCGCAAAATATTTGCGGCAACGAAACCGGCGTAGTTAACCGGGTCTTTGGCAGAACCGTATGGAGGGGCGTAGCAGAGTTCCATTTCTTCAAGGTCGTAAACATTCATGCCGGCCCGTATTGCGACAGCCATAACGTCAATACGCTTTTCGACCCCGTCCATGCCGACAGCCTGGGCTCCGAGCACCCGGCCGGTGTCGGGATCATATATCATTTTCATGCTGATCGACGTGGCACCGGGATAGTATGAAGCGTGGTTCGAGGGGTGAACATAAACCTTGTCATACCTTATCGCATGCTTTTTCGCCTGCTTTTCACTCAAGCCGGTCATCGCAAAGGTCAGATCAAAAACCTTACAGACGGCTGAGCCCTGGGTATCGCGGTATTCGCGCTCAAGGCCGAAAATATTGTCGACTGCAATGCGTCCCTGACGATTTGCCGGGCCGGCAAGAGGAATCAAAGCCGGCTTGCCGGTCATCAGATCGGTTACTTCGACCGCATCGCCGACCGCGTAAATTGCCTTGTCACTGGTCTGCATGTGCCGGTTAACCTTGATACCGCCAGTGACTCCGAGTTCGAGGCCGGCGTCTTTCGCGAGTTTGTTTTCTGGCCTGACACCAATAGCCATAATGACCACATCGGCACTGACCTTGCTGCCGGAACTCAGAATTACCCGCAACTGCTGCTCTGCTTTTTCAAAGCTGGTAACCGACTGGCCCAGCTTCAGATCAACGCCGCTCAT
>OFEK01000609.1_pt1 | contig 34301 bp, 25 predicted proteins | sample 1521131 | NCBI WGS metagenome assembly OFEK01 (sample SAMN05720209, study PRJEB24109) | activated sludge metagenome | isolation source: Anaerobic digester | place: China | collected 2015-12-16
CATTTCTGACTCGCTCATGCCGGCGGGCAGATTCAATTCGCCCTGCAGCCTGAGCTCGGGCGGAATTTCTGCAAAGAGGTCGTCGATGCTTTTAACACCGATGGCCCCCAGCATTTCCTGAAGTTCATCAGGAGTGGTGGGGATATAGGTAGCCATAAAGGAACTCCTGTGCGATTAGTCGCAGATTTTCTTGTAGTCGGCTTCTGACAGAAGCTGGTCGAATTCTGAAGGATTTGCCATTTTAACTTTGCAGATCCAGCCGGCGCCCATCGGTTCTTCGTTGACGAGAGCGGGGTTGTTTTCGAGGTTTTCGTTAACGGCAACGACTTCGCCGGTTACCGGAGAATATAGATCAGAAACGGTTTTGACCGATTCGATGGTGCCGAAGACTTTGTCTTTGTGGAGCTTGCTGCCCTTGGCCGGCAGTTCGACGAATACGACGTCGCCAAGCTGGTGTGCAGCATAATCAGTGATGCCGATGGTGACGGTATCGCCTTCGAGTTTTGCCCATTCGTGTTCTTTGGTGAATTTGGTGGTCATAATATCTCCTGTTCAGCCTTAAAATTTATAAAATGGAAATTTTTCGCAGATGGCGTTGACCTTGGCTTTGACAGCGGCAAGGTTGGCTTCATCTTCGGGTTTTGCGATCGCTTCGTCCATCAGGGTGGCAATCTGCTTCATGACCTCGGGGGTCATGCCGCGGGTGGTGACGGCCGGGGTGCCGACGCGCAGGCCCGAGGTAACGAACGGTGAAGCCGGGTCATTCGGAATCGTGTTCTTGTTGACGGTGATACCGGCGTGGTCGAGTGCCTTTTCGGCGGCTTTGCCGGTGATGTTCTTGTTGCGCACGTCGATGAGCATCAGATGGTTGTCGGTGCCACCTGAAACGAGCCTGAAACCGCGTGCGGTAAGAGCGGCGGCCAGAGCCTGGGCGTTTTCGACGACGCGCTTCTGATAGTCTTTGAAACTCGGTTCAAGAGCTTCTTTGAAGGCAACGGCTTTGGCGGCGATGACGTGCATCAGCGGGCCACCCTGCAGACCGGGGAAAATCGCCTTGTCGAGAGCCTTGGCCCATTTTTCTTTGCAGAGAACCAGACCGCCACGGGGACCGCGCAGGGTCTTGTGGGTGGTCGAGGTCACGAAATCGGCATAGGGAATCGGCGACGGGTGCAGGCCGGCAGCGACCAGGCCGGCGATGTGAGCCATGTCGACGCACATTACCGCTTCGACTTCGTCGCAGACCTTGCGGATGCGTTCGAAATCGATGACGCGCGGGTAGGCAGAGGCACCAACCATGATCATTTTCGGCTTGTTATCTTTGGCGAGGCGGGTGAGCGCATCGTAGTCGAGGGTTTCGGTATCGTCGGTAACGCCGTAGGGAACGACGTTATAGAGCAGGCCGCTGAAGTTGACCGGGCTGCCGTGGGTCAGATGGCCGCCGTTCTGCAGATTCATGCCGAGAAAGGTTTCGCCCGGCTTCATGACGACCTGATAAACGGCCATATTGGCCTGGCTGCCGGAATGGGGCTGCACGTTGGCGTGTTCGGCCCCAAAAAGTTTTTTAACGCGGTCGCGGGCCAGATCTTCGGCCTGGTCGACGACTTCGCAGCCGCCGTAATAGCGCTTTGCCGGGTAACCTTCGGCGTATTTGTTGGTGAGAACCGAGCCGAGGGCTTCAAGCACTGCTTCAGAAACGAAGTTTTCTGAGGCGATGAGCTCGATCTGGCTCATCTGGCGCCTTTTTTCACGGTCGATAATGGCACTGATTTCGGGGTCGAACTGTGTGAGGGTCTGCATGATTAACTCCTTGCCCTGGTATAAAATGGTGTTTCTATAACGGTTGCGGGGTAATTTTTGCCGCGGATTTCAATGTCGAAGGTCGAGCCGATGGCGCTGAGTGCGGGCGGAACATAGCCGAGGCCGATGTTCTTCTGCAGAGTCGGGGCCATGGTGCCTGAGGTGACTTCGCCGACCTTTTTGCCGTCTTTCATGATCGGGTAACCGTGGCGGGCGGCCGGGCCCTTGCCGAGTTCGAAGCCGACGAGGGTTTTCGTGACGCCCTGATCTTTCTGTTTCTTCATGACTTCACTGCCGGTGAACGGGCCTTTGGCGAATTTGACGGTCCAGTTCAGGTTGGCTTCGATCGGAGTGGTTTCATCGTTGATGTCGTTGCCGTAGAGCATCAGGCGGGCTTCAAGGCGCAGAGTGTCGCGGGCGCCGAGGCCGATCGGCTTGATGCCGACGTCTTTGCCGGCTTCGAGCAGCGCGTTCCAGAGTTTTTCTGAATGTTCGGCGGGGTAATAGAGTTCGAAGCCATCTTCACCGGTATAACCGGTGCGGCTGATGATGCAGTCGATGCCGGCAACTTTGCCGGTGGTGAACCAGTAAAATTTGATCGCTTTGAGGCGCTGGCGGGTCAGTTTCTGCAGAATAGCTTCGGCGTTCGGGCCCTGAATGGCGATCAGGCCGGTTTCTGAAGATTTGTCGACAAATTTTACGTCGCCTTCCAGCTGGCTGGCAATCCAGTCGTAGTCTTTTTTCATGTTGCTGGCATTCACTACCAGCAGAAATTTTTCGGCAGTCCAGCGATAGATCAGCAGGTCATCGACGATGGTGCCGTCGGGGCGGCACATCGGGGTATAAGCGATCTGCCGGTCAGAAAGGGCTTCTGAGTCCTGGCAGCAGATTTTCTGAATGTTCTTCATGGCATCAGGGCCGCTCAGCCAGAATTCGCCCATGTGAAACAGGTCGAAAAGGCCGCTGTTGGTGCGAACGGCGTTATGTTCTTCGATAATCGAAGTGTATTGCACCGGCATATACCAGCCGGCGAAATCGACCATTCTCGCACCTGATTTTTCATGTACTGCGCACAGTGGGGTCTTGTTCATCATTCTCTCCTTGCTGTAATTACGAAAGCCCGGTAATGTTACCGTTTTCGTCGACGTCGATATGTTGCGCCGAGGGTTCCTTGGGCAGGCCTGGCATGGTCATGATCTCGCCGGCGATGGCGACGACAAACCCGGCCCCGGCGCTCAGGCGCGCCTCGCGTATGATAACTTCAAAGTCGCGCGGCCGGCCGAGCAGGTTGACCTGGTCAGACAGCGACGACTGGGTTTTGGCGATACACACGGGCACTTTTCTGAACCCGAGTTTTTCGAACAGGTCGATGGCGTCTTTCGCCTTTTTGAGAATCGTGACGCCCTTGGCGCCGTAGCAGCAGCGGGCGATGACGTTGATCTTCTCGACGAGCGGCATTTCAATCGGGTAAAGGAAATCGAATTCGTTGGCCTGTGAGGCGATCGTCTTCTCGACCGCTTCTGCCAGTGCAACGCCGCCAGCCGGGCCCTGACCGTAGATGTCGGAAACGACGGCGGTCACGCCTTTGTCGCGCACCGCAGCGACGACCCATTGCAGTTCTTTTTCGGTGTCTGAGCCGAACTGGTTGACCGCCACGACACACGGAACCCCGAAATGCCTGACGTTTTCGATATGCTTGACCAGGTTTTCAAAGCCCTTCGCGAGCGCTTCGAGATTTTCGTGGTCGAGCTGTGGTTTGGGCACGCCGCCATGCATCTTTAGCGCTCTTACCGTCGCCACAATCACTGCAGCTGCCGGTTTGAGACCGCCAAAGCGGCACTTGATATCAAAGAATTTTTCGGCGCCGAGTTCGGTGGCAAAACCGGCTTCGGTGATCACGACATCGGCCAGCTTGAGCGCCAGTTTGGTGGCAACCATGCTGTTACAGCCGTGCGCGATATTGGCAAACGGGCCGCCATGCACGAAGACCGGGGTAGAATAGCGGGTCTGCACCAGATTTGGTTTCATCGCCTCTTTAAGCACGGCGCACATGGCACCCTGGGCTTTCAGGTCACGGGCAAAAACCGGTTTGCCTTCAACACTGAAGCCAACGATGATATTGCTGAGACGCTGCTTGAGGTCGCTGAGATCTTCGGCGAGGCAGAGTGCCGCCATGACTTCTGAAGCGGCGGTGATATCGAAGCCGGTTTCGCGCGGAACCCCATGAGCAGGGCCACCGAGGCCGGTTACGATATTGCGCAGTGCCCGGTCATTCATGTCGATGACGCGTTTGAACGGGGTCGACTTCGGGTCGATGCGCAGCTCGTTGCCGTGCTGGATATGGTTGGCGACCAGCGCCGTCAGCAGGTTGTGCGCTGAAGTGACGGCGTGAATATCGCCGGTGAAGTGCAGGTTGATTTCATCCATCGGCACCAGCTGGCTTTTGCCACCGCCGGTGGCACCGCCTTTGACGCCGAAGACCGGGCCCATAGAGGGCTCGCGCAGGCAGAGCATGGTTTTGCGGCCCATCGCCCTGAACGTGTCGGCCAGCCCGATGCAAGTGGTGGTTTTGCCCTCACCGGCAGGAGTGGGGGTCATGGCGGTGACCAGAATCAGCTTGCCGTCGGGGTTGCCGGCGACACGCTTTCGAATCGAGAAAGAGACTTTGGCCTTATAGTGGCCATAATGCTCGATTTCTTCGGGCAGCAGGCCGAGTTCGACGCCAACGGCTTCGACCGGCCTGATTTCTTCTTTGATGTTGAGTTTTGTTTCTGACACAGCAGCACCTTTCTCGTTGCGACAGAAATACGCCGGCAGCTTACTCGTTTTTCAGGAAAAATTCCATCATCGCATTGACGCCGGCACCGGTCTGTTTGAGATAACCTTTTTTCTTGAGAATCATTTCGAGCAGGGCGATGGTGCCGAGCAGATCGCGTTCGCCGATGGCGCCGATCGTGGTGATGCGCAGCAGGGTCGCGGCGAACTGTTCCTGGCCGCCGGCAATGAGAATGCCGTATTTATTGCGCATTTCGGCAACGATGTCTTTCGGTGCAATGCCTTCGGGGGCATAAAAAACCGTCAGAACGTTCGAAGTCGCCTTTTCTTCGGTGAACAGCTTGAGACCGAGAGCTTTGAGAGCGGCCCGCAGCCCGCCGGCAAGTTTGGCGTAATGCTTGATGCAGTTGTCGAGGCCGATGCGGTCAATTTTGCGCAGTGCTTCGAGCAGTGAGAACATGACGTTGATGGCCGGGGTCCAGGGGTAGGCCGGAATCGCCTGTTCCTGATCGCGTTTGTAGAGCTTGAGATCAAAATAGTAGCCGTGGCATTTGACGGTTTCGACCTTTTTCCAGGCTTTGTCGGACAGGGCAACCATGCCGACGCCCGGAGGCGCGAGAAAACCCTTCTGCGAGGCTGAGACGGTGACGTCTACGTGCCAGTCGTCCATTTTGAAGGGCAGGGCGCCGAGGCCGGAAACGCCGTCGACGATGAGGATTTTTCCCTTGTCTTTGAGAAATTCGCCGATCGCCTTGATGTCGTTGCAGATGCCGGTCGAAGTTTCGTTGAAGGTTACGGTAATGCCGCTGATTTCGGGGTGCTTTTTGAGGGCTTCGGCAATCTGTTCGACGGTGACGGCCTTGCCGTCGTCACATTTTAGAACGACGGGTTTGAGCCTGAAAGCTTCGCAGATCTGGGTGAAGCGCACGCCAAAAACCCCGGTCTGAACGGTGAGAACCGTTTCGCCTTCGTTAAAAAGGTTGGCGATTGCGGTTTCCATGCCACCGGTGCCTGAAGAGGTTGTCAGGTAGAGGTGCTGGGTGGTTCCGAAAAATTTCTTGAGCAGATCGACACATTCTCTGTAGGTTGGGGCAAAATCATTGGTGCGGTGGTGGCGCAGGGGTCTGGCACCGGCCAGCAGGACTTCGGAATCAAGATGTACGGGACCCGGGGTCATCAGCATGGTATCGAGCAGTTCCACGGTCAGTTCTCCATTCATTTCCTTGTTGTAGTTATCTTCAGCTTCTGCAGTCACATTCAGGGCCACAGAGCATTTTTACGGGAAGTTCTGCCTTGATTTGAGAGTATTCGCCAGCAGCATCGCAATCGTCATCGGCCCGACACCGCCCGGTACCGGGGTAATGAACGAGGCACGTTTCGCGGCACCGGCGTATTCGACATCGCCGACCAGGCGATAGCCGCGCGGTGACGAGGGGTCATCGATCGAATTGGTGCCGACGTCGATGACGACCGCGCCTTCTTTAACCCAGTCGCCTTTGACGAATTCGGCCTTGCCGATGCCGGCCACGAGAATGTCGGCCTGACGGCAGAGCCCTGGCAGGTCACGGGTGCGCGAGTGGGCAATCGTGACGGTGGCGTTCGCTTTGGTCAGCAGCGCCGCCATCGGCTTGCCGACAATGTTCGAGCGCCCGATTACGAGGGCATTTTTCCCTTCGACGGGGATATTGTAGCGTTTCAGCATTTCCATGACGCCGAGCGGCGTGCACGGAACGAAGGTATCGACACCGAGGCTCAGATAGCCGACATTGGTCGGGTGAAAGCCGTCGACGTCTTTGCGCGGGTCGATTGCCTGCAGGGCCGCGAATTCGTCGAGATGCGCGGGCAGGGGGAGCTGCAGCAGAATTCCGTGAATCGAGGCATCACGGTTCAGCTGTTCGATGGTAAAAATGAGGTCGGTCTGGGTGGTATTGGCGGCGAGAGCGATCTCGCGCGAGAAAAAACCGGCCGCTTCGCAGGCCTTCTTTTTGGAAGAGACATAGACGTGCGAGGCTTTGTCGTCGCCGACAATCACGACCGCGAGGCCGGGCGGGATCTTGCCGGCGTCGGTCAGCTTCTTTACCGCGGCGGCAATCTCGGCACGAATGGTTTCAGAAAGCTGTTTTCCATCTATAACAGTAGTCAAGTCTGGCTCCTGATTAATTGATTTCAGGGCGAGTATAACGCCGCCGGCAAATATAGGCAACCCCTTTTATCAAGGTAAAAAATGCGGCTGGGCAAGCTGATTTTAACGGGTATAGTCAGCTCTTCTGTCAGTTGTTTTCGTTATTTTACTGTGAAAAATATCACAATGCCCGGGATGACGAAAAAACATCCGGGCTGAACATCAGGCATGCATTGCCTCTGTGTTGTGAAAAAAGTCGCAAACGCTGTGGTAGCCTGCTGGCCACGAGAGGCGGGCGTTAACTTTCTTCAGGTTCTGTCTCGCCGTCCTTTTGTGTGTACGGAACGATGAAATACTTGCGTGCTGCCATCAGAATCACGAAGGCGATGACGCTGAAAAGAATCTCGGTGGCCGTCAGGTCGGGCTTCAGGGTTTTTCTGGCAACGACGAAGGCAAGAAGTTCAAGTACGGCCTCGAGTTCGTGGGTCAGAAGTGTGCGTACAAGTTCGAGGCAGATAACCAGAAGCAGAACCCGGTTGATCAGCTCATAGAGTGTGTCTGAATGACTCCAGTCGATATGAGACATGCTCAATACCGAGTAAATAAAAAAGGCGCCCATGCCGGCAAAAATCGTCACGGCAAGAATGCGCTCACTCCACATCGCGGTTCGTCTCAATCCATTGGCTAATCTGATAGCTCTCGGCATCAATACCCCCTGTATTATGATAGGACTTCAATCAATATATTTTCTGCAGTGCGGCATAGTCAAGAACAATAGTTAAGAATTTTTCAGGAAATTTTTTGCGTAAGCAAAATCACGTCTTGTCTTCACAGCGCGATTCGCCGGCAAAATCTTCGCGGGGGCAGGATACGCTGGATCGATGCTTACGGGCTGCGTCAGATCCTCGTGCAGAAGCGTGGGCGGTATTTAACGCATTTGCCCTGAAAAAAAACGGTATTGGTGAAATATGCGGTTTGGAGTATATTAGAATTCAACCATAGATGTGACTGTCAGGAGACAAAATGAAGAATCTCGGTGAAATGCTGCTGCAACGCGAAGCTTTCAGTGAAATCGTCATGGGCAACACCGCCATCGTGCGTGCCATGATCGAAGCCGGAACCCGGGTCATAACCTCTTACCCCGGTTCGCCGACGCCCGAAATCGCCTCGGCGATAGCGGCGATCAAAAAAGAAGACCGCCCGTTCTATTTTGAATTTTCGACCAACGAAAAAGTGGCGACCGAAGTGGCCTATGGTGCCGCGATAAACGGCCACCTTTCGACGGTTTTTTTCAAGAGCGTCGGCCTCAACGTCGCTTCTGATACCTTTGTGCAGCTGAATCTGATGAACCTGACCGGCGGCATGGTCGTGGTGCTGGGCGACGACCCGGGCGCCAACTCGTCGCAGAACGAGCAGGACAACCGCCATTTCGCGCGCATGAGCTATACTCCGATCTTCGAACCGGCCAACCCGACCGAAGTTTATCACTTTTACAAAGCGGCCGCCGCGCTGGCACAGCAGCTGCATATTCCGGTCATTCTACGCCTGACCACCCACGTCTGCCATGCCAAGGAAAAAGTGGCATTCGCCGCCTGGCAGCCTGCCGTATTCGACAAGACGCCCCGCTTCGACGTCAACAACGGCCCGTATATGCCGCTCACCAGCCTGGTTTTCCCGATGAAGCGCCGGGCTCTGCAGAATTTGAGCCAGATCGCCGGCATGAGCGAAAAAGTCGGCCAGCATCACCGCGTCAATAATCAGAACCGGCAGAAAGCCATTATCACTTTTGGCCTGCCATACCTTTCGCTGCTCGACGTTCTCGAAGAATCAGGCGGCAAGCCCGATATTCTCAAGCTTGGCATGATCTACCCGCTGCCGGTCGCGCTGCTCGAAGAATTTCTGCGCAGCCACGAAGAAGTTCTCGTTCTCGAAGAGCTCGACGACCTGATCGAAGGCGAAGTCAAGAGAATCGCTTTCGAAAAGCAGATTAAAGTTAAGATTCACGGCAAGACCGACGTCGAATCATGGGTCGGCGAATATACCGCCGACAAGGTGGCTGGCGTTCTCCGCAATCTCTGGCCCGAAATGGCCGCAGCAGCCCCGGCAGCACTCGCAGCGCCGCTGCCGGTACCGGCCAGGCCGGCGCAGATGTGCCCGGGCTGCGGGCATCGCAGTGCTTTTCATGCCATAAAACAGGCGCTCGCGCCTGCTGACATCAAGGTTGCCGATATCGGCTGCCACACGCTCGGTTTCATGCCGCCATACAACATGGGCGAAATGCTGATGTGCATGGGTGCGTCGACCGGTATTGCCGCCGGGTTGTCGCTTTTCAACGACAGCCGCCGGGTCGTCTGCTTTCTTGGCGATTCGACATTTTTCCATGCCGGTATTCCGGGCATTATCAATGCCCTGTTCAACCGCCACAACATCACCCTGATCGTCATGGAAAACGGCACCACCGCCATGACCGGCCACCAGGACCACGCCGCCACCGGCCGCAATTTCAATGATCTTACCGAAAAGATTCCGGTGCGCAGCGTGCTTGAAGGTCTTGGCATCAAACACATTTTCGAAGTCGACACCTATCAGCAGCAGAAACTCACCGACGCGGTCAAAGAAGCCGTGGCGGTCGAAGGCTTTGCCGTTGTCATCGCGAAACACCCATGCATGTTGAAGCTGATGCGCGAGCAGCGCCGAAAAGACGGCTTTCAGGCCAGAATGGTCAGCATCGATAAAAAGACCTGCGACCATCAGCATGTCTGTGTCAGCAACTTTGCCTGCCCGACTTTCATTTTGAATCCTGATGGCAGTGTCGATGTGAACCCCGATCTCTGTATCGGCGACGGCTCATGTCTGCAGACCTGCCCGTCTAAAGCGATTAATCGCCCGCAGAACCGCGAAGGAAACAAGGAGTAATATCATGACCGTATTCAATGTTTATCTCAGCGGTGTCGGCGGCCAGGGCATCGGCCTGATCAGTGAAGTCATGCAGCGCAGTGTTGACCACGCCGGCATCAAGGCCCTCGGCGTTGACACCCATGGCCTGGCCCAGCGCGGCGGTATCGTCGCTTCACAGTTGCGCATCGGTGACAACATTCATTCACCCATGGTTTCGCGGGGCAAGGCAGACCTTGTTGTTGCCCTCGAACGCCACGAGGCGGTGCGCGCCGCCGGTGAATATCTCAAAAAGAACGGCACTCTGGTTTATTACAATACCTCATGGCAGCCTCTGCCGGTGCGCATGAAAAAAGCCGAAGAAATTAAAACTGCCCAGGTCGCCGAATTTTGTCAGGGAAATGGCTTCAGGCTTATCGAGGTTTTTCAGTCTGACCTGCCCGACCCGCGCATGCAGAATATGGCCCTGCTTGCTGCCATCTGTAAAAACAATCTGCTTGCCGGCGTCAGAAAAGAGCATTATATTGCCGCGATGCGTGACCTTATGAGTGGCAAAATGCTCGAAGCCAACCTCGGTCTCTTTGAACGCCTGCTGCTTGTTTGAATCCACAAACGGAGAAAATGATGCTTACGCGAAAAACTGCTTTGACTGCCGCTTTTGTAATGGCCCTGACTGCAGGTGCAGTCGCTGAACCGGCGTCAGCTCCTGCCAGCGTTGTCGCGCCAGTCGCGGTCGACGAAACTGTCGAGCCTTCAGATAATTTCAAGCTGGTTATTGACGGCCAGGAAGTCCGTCTGGTTCCTGAAAAACCATTTGAAGTGACTGTCAAAGGCGAAAAATTACAGGGACTGCTGCAGGTTGAGCCTCTCAAAACCTTTAATTACGGCGGTATTTCGCTGCAGTACCCGCGGCATTTTACTTTCGAAGCCGATCTTTCTGACAAGGATGTCAGCCTGTGGAACCTGTCGGGCAGTAACTGTGTGCTCATGATTCAGCTTTACCCGGCCGAAATGGACCACAAAATCATGGCACAGATGCTGCAGCCGCGTTTTGGCGAAAAGAATTCGACCGTTTCAGATTGCACCCTGCCTCTCAAGGGCAATGAAACAAAGGGTTCAAAACTGACCACCACCATCGGCGACAGTTCGATTACCCAGGAAATCTATTCTTTCAAGGTGTCGGGCGGTTCTCTGCTGCTGATTCTGCAGGATACCCTGAGCCTTGACGGCAAATCCTCGGAAGAGGGGCGCAAATTCAGACAGCTGCTGATTGATACCTTCAGTTTTTCGGCTTCAGGTTGAGCTCGGGGCGCTGTTCAAAACACCAGACACACTTTTTTACAGACCAGAGTTTGAATCAGCCCGGCGCAGCGATATCTTCAGCCCGAACCGGGCGGCACCCACGGAGCACCTGAATGGAAACCTTGAACGAAATACACGCACTGACAAAAGATCTCAGTATTCTCTATGTCGAAGACAGTGAATTTGTACGCATTCCGACGATGCATCTTCTTACGCAGCTTTTCAAAGAGATACACGTCGCCAGTGACGGGCACGAAGGCCTGGAAATTTACCGAAACAGCAAAAGCCCGATAGATCTTGTTCTGACCGATATTCAGACGCCGCGCATGACGGGGCTGCAGATGGCAAGAGAGATCAAGCAGCTCAACGATCAGCAGCACATCCTTATCTTTTCTGGCTACAACAGCCCTGAAAACTATGCCGAAGCTATCGAAATAGGCGTGGAAGGCTTTATTCTCAAGCCCATGGAACGGGAAAAGTTTCTCAAGGTGATCACCAAAGCGGCGCGGGCGATAAAGAACCAGAAATTTCAGGAAAATTATCAGCTCGAGATCGAGAAACTGCTTTCAGAAAGAACCATCGAGCTCGACAAGCTTCTCGGAACCGATGAAATTACCGGGCTGCCCAACAAAACCCGCCTGTATTTCGAACTCGGAAAATGCGACAGCTGCTCTCTGGTGCTGGTCAACATCGATAATTTCGACCACATCAATTCGACTTACGGTTTTGAAATTGGTGATAAGGTGCTGTTCGGGGTTGCCAGGTATCTCGAAAAACTGATCCCCGAAGGAAGCACTCTTTATCGGCTGCCGTCAGACGAAATGGCTTTTCTCATCCCTGGCGGTGACCGGCAGAAAGTCGAAGAATTTGCCGCCCTGATCCTCAAAGGCATCAGCCATCACCGGGTTGCGGTCGACGACATCGAAATGCACATCACCTGCACGATCGGTATTTCCTTCGGTGATGGTCGCCAGATGCTTACCGACGCGCACATCGCCATGAAAGAAATTCGCGAAATCGGCAAAAACCGCTACTGTGTTTTTGATTCGAGCCGCTCGACGCTGCAGAGCCTGCAGAAAAACAACATCGAATGGTTTCGCAAGATCAGAAAAGCACTCGAAAATGAGCTGGTTGTTCCCTTTTTTCAGCCGATCGTCAACAATCAGACCGGCCGCATCGAGAAATACGAATGCCTGGCGCGCATAATCGAAAATGACCGGATTATCACGCCGAACTACTTTATCGACCCGGCGCGGCTCGTCGGCATGCTTCCCGATATCACCCGCATGATGATCTCGCGCAGCTTTGCCAGCTTCGCCGGTCGCAGCGAAGAATTTTCGGTCAACATCACCGAATACGACCTTAAAGACGGCTACCTGATCGACTTCATCAGGGTGCAGCTCGAAAAGCACCGCATTGCGCCAGACCGGGTCGTGCTCGAAATTCTTGAAAACATCAGCGCCCAGGGCAGCGAAGATGCGTTAAAGCAGCTCACCACCCTCAAAGAAATGGGCCTGAAGCTTGCGCTCGATGATTTCGGCAGTGAAAAGTCAAACTTTCACCGTCTGCAGGAACTCAACGTCGACTTTATCAAGATCGACGGCGCCTTTATCAAAAATCTCGGCCGCAACGACAACTGTTACAAGATCACCAAGACGATCAAAAGTATGGCCGAAAGCCTCGAAGCCAAGGTAATTGCAGAGTTCGTCTGTGATGAAGAGGTCTTTAACAAGGTCAAAGAACTTGGTATCGAATTTTCGCAGGGCTATTACTTTGGTGCCCCCAGAGAAAAAATTGAATGACCGGCAAAGGTGAAAGCATCATTGGCTGCCTGCTCGGCACCGCTGTCGGCGATGCAATCGGGCTGCCATACGAGGGGCTTTCACCGCAGCGGGCCAGAAAAATGCTCGGCCCGGCCGACCGCCACCGCTTCTTTTTCGGCCGTGGCATGGTCTCTGACGACACCCAGCACACCTGTATGGTCGCTCAGGCCTTGCTCACTGCCGGTGCCGACCCGGCCAGATTCAGCCGCGCCTTTGCCTGGCGCCTGCGTTTCTGGCTGCTCGGGGTTCCCGCTGGCGCCGGATTCGCGACGCTTCGGGCGATTATAAAGCTCTGGCTGGGCTTTTCGCCACAGAAAAGCGGCGTTTTTTCGGCCGGTAACGGCCCGGCTATGCGCGCCGCCATTTTTGGCGCCGCTTTTGACGACCTGGAGACCATAAGAAGCCTTGTCACCGCCTCGACGCTTATTACCCACACCGACCCGAAAGCTTTGCACGGCGCGCTGGCAATAGCTCTGGCCGCCTTTATGGCCCGCCAGTCAGTAACCGTCGCCCCGCAGGAGTATCTCAGCCGGCTGCAGACCTTTCTTGGCGATGATGCCAAAGAACTGCCTGCCCTGGTTGCGGGCGTCTGCGCTTCTATTGCCGCCAATGAGACAACTGAGGCTTTTTCCAGCCGATCAGGTCATGGGAAAGGCGTCTCAGGCTATGTGCTGCATACCGTGCCGGTGGTGCTGCACGCCTGGCTGCGGCATCAAAGAGAATTCGCCCCCGCCATCAGCGAAATCATCGCCTGCGGTGGTGATGCTGATACTACCGCTGCCATTCTGGGCGGCATAATCGGCAGCGCCGCCGGGTCGGCCGGTATTCCTGAAGCGTGGCTGAACGGCATTGTTGAATGGCCGGCCGGCATTGCCTGGATGCGGGAAACCGGCGCGTGTCTTGCCGATTCACTTGCCGGCAAAAAAGATTTGCGGGTTCCTGAAATCTGGTTTCTGACAACCCTGCCACGAAATCTGCTGATGCTGGTTATCGTTCTGCTGCACGGCTTCAGGCGCCTTCTGCCGCCATATTGACAGTTTTTTTTGCAAAGGCGTACAATCGCATCGACCCCATTGAATTTTAAGGAGATTGAAAATGCGCAAGGCTCTGTTTGGTCTTATCGTAGTCGGTCTTTTAACTCTGCCCGCCTCTGAGGCAATCGCCCAGAAGGGAAAATTTGGAAAAGGCCAGGGGGCTGCCGGAGAAGGTCGCAGGCTCGAAAAAATGCAGCAGATGAAGCAGCGCCAGCAGGAACGCCAGCAGAAAATGCAGGAAATGAAAGAAAAACGCCAGGGCAAGCAGGGCGAACAAGGGCAGAGCGATGAAAAAAAGCAGGCCCGAGAAGCAAAAAGAGCTGAATTTAAGGCAAAACGCGAGGCCATGAAAGAAAAATGGGCCGCCATGAGCAAAGACAATGGTCGTTTCCAGGCCCTGAAAGAAAGAATTGAAGCCATGCAGCAGGCAAAGCATTCTGGTGATGCCACTCTTTACAAAGAACGCAAAACCGAACTGCAGAAACAATGGCAGGCCATGACGCCCGAAGAACGGCAGCAACTCGGCCAGCAGATTCCCGAACTCAATGAACGCATGAAAAGACTTGCCGAAGGCGAAGGAACCGCGGACTTTTCAGGCACCCGCAAAGGGCCAAAGGGCGGTCAGCAGAACTTTGAGGGCAAAGTGAACCGCCAGGGCAACACCTTTAACTATGAAGGAACATCAACCGGAGCCGCTGGCAATTCTGTCGGTACAACCGGTCAGACGGTCGTCGAAGGCAATCAGGCAAAATTTGAACGTAAGCACCATGGCCCGAAAGGCAAAGAAACTACTGTTACCGGCACCCACACCCGTGATGGCAATGTCGTTAACACCGAAAAGACCATTACCGGCCCGCAGGGCAACGAGACCAGCCTGAATTCAACAACCACCAGAGAGGGCAATACCATTACCACCGTCGTTACCGGCGAAGGCGGCAAAACCTCGACACACCAGGTAACCGGCTCGGCTGATGCCGATGGTCTGCACACCACCAGCACAACTACAGGCCCTGGCGGCGAGACATTCGAGAGCTCCGGCGACTGGATGTTCGACTTTATCGAAGAATCAGACTACTGATACATATTTGAGGCACATTGTGCAACTGGCGGCCTGAGCCATGGCTCACGGCCGCTTTTTTCTTGCCATCTCGCGCATCCCAAAGCTCGGATTCGAGTTGAGACAGGGCAGATTTTGTGTAGTTTTATGCGGCGTTTGTCGCGGGTTTGAAAAACTGTTGAGGTTGTGTGATAATAGGCGGTGTTCAAAAGTCAGACCGACCGGGAGCGATGATGCCGCAAGCTGCGGGTACCAGAGGCAAGCTGATTTTTCAGGTAATTGTGCCTGTGATTGTCATTACCCTCCTTTCTGCCGGGTTGCAGATGGCGGTGACTTTTTTTCTGCTGCGTTTTTTGAACAGCGAAATAAAATCTGGTATTCGCAGCGAGTTTGAACAGACCAGCGGTGACTTCACCAGTGGCTTGCGTGAACAGGGAATTCTAGTATTAAAACATAATTCTGAGGCCGTTCTCAGCCAGCAGTTGCAGTATCTCGAAACGCAGAAGCACAAATTTAACAATGCGTCTGAGCTGGCCGCTTTCTGCATCGCTGACCAGGAATTTCAGAAGCTGGCGTTGCGCAGCTTCGGCCGTTATGGTTATACCAATGCCTCGGTCAAGGTCGATGGCAGGCTGATCTGTGTTGCGCATGCCAAAAAAGAAATCGTCGGCTGTGATCTTTTTGCAGTTGTCGCATCGCTCTCTGCCGATGCCCGCCAGAAGCAGAATGTCGATGAATTTGTCAAAAACTGGAGCATGCATGTCTCTGGCGTGATCGATTTTGAGCAGACAGATACCTTCCTGCCAGTGCATATTCCGGCGTCGGTTGGCCGACGAAAAATCGCTTACCAGGTCTGGAGTGAAATCGCCGGTATCCCGGTCGTTGCCGAGACCACGACCTACCTTGCCGAGTTTCTTGAGCCCGCCGACCGGGTTATGAGCCAGCACAACCGGGCTGTCAGCAATATCGAGAGCAAAATCGTGCGCGGTCTGACTTCGTGGCTGACCGGCTCTCTCATTCTGGTGCTGTTTTCCCTGGTAGCGGTCGTGCTCACTTCGGTCTGGAACAATCGTCGCAAGGTTCAGAAACCTCTCGAAGTGATCTCAGAAGGCCTGACCCGCTTCGGCGCCGGTGATTTTTCCGCCCGTATCAACTGCCAGGCCAATAACGAACTCGGCCTCGTCGCCGAAATCTCGAATAAAATGGCCGACCATCTTGCCGACTCGCTTTCTTCGCTCGAAGAGGCCCGCAAAGACCTCGAAGCGAAAGTTACTGCCAGAACCGCCGATCTGGAAAAGGCTAACCAGGCTCTCGAAGCTGAGCGGCAGACGGCCGAGCGCCTGCTGCTGAACACTTTGCCCGCGCCCGTTGCCAGAAGACTCAGAGCCGGCGAAGAAACTCTCGTCGATGATTTTGCTCTGGCGACCGTTCTTTTTACCGATTTTAAGGGTTTCACCCAGCTGACAGAAACCGTGACCCCTTCTAGACTGGTCAGTTCGCTGAATGAGGTTTTCGCGAAATTCGATGAATTCGCTGCCGAGCTCGGTATCGAAAAAATCAAGACCATCGGCGATGCTTATATGCTGTCGGCGGTGTACCCGTTCGCGATGACCGGCACCCGGAAAAAGTCGTCGAACTTGGTCTGCGTATGCGTGATTATATTGCGCAAAGACTCGAAAACAAAGACCTGCTGCCGTTTCAGATTCGTATCGGTATTCATTCCGGCCCGGTTCTCGCCGGTGTGATCGGTCGCAGCAAAATGACCTACGACCTCTGGGGCGACACGGTTAACATTGCCAGCCGCTGTGAATCGGCATCAGAACCGATGCGCGTCAATATTTCCGAGGCGACCTACAAGCTGGTAAAAGACCGGTTTAAATGCGAATACCGCGGTCTGGTGGCTGCAAAAGGCAAGGGCGAAATGCCGATGTATTTTGTCGAGCGATTGAACTGATAAAATGAACAGCGGGAGGAAAAATGGAAAATTCTTCATACAGCTGGTACATGCAACTCAAAAAGCCTGACTGGGCTCCACCGGGGTGGGTGTTTGGCCCCGTCTGGTCGTTTCTGTATCTGATTATCGCCATTTCTTTCGGCTATGTCTTTTATCTGGCGATAAAAAAGAAAATACCTGGCCGGGCGGCGCTGCCGTTTATTCTCAATCTGATATTCAATTTTGCCTTTACGCCTCTTCAGTTTGGCCTGCGCAGTAATATTCTGGCTGCCATCGATGTGATATTGGTGCTGTTAACCCTTATCTGGAGCCTGGTTCGTATCAGACCGCTTCTGCCGTGGGTGGCTCTGGTGAATCTGCCATATCTTCTCTGGGTCAGCTTTGCCACAATACTGCAGCTAACCATCACCTGGCTGAACCTGAAATAAAGTTTCTGCAGAAATTCTGCAATTTTGTGCAAATTTGTGCACAAAATTTTGCCTGCGGGTCTTGCGTAATTGCACTTTAATCATTACAATTTTCAGAAAACCATCATAAGGAAAGTGCGTGCACTGATGATAAAGCATTTATTCAAGTCTCTTCTGCTTGTGGTTCTTATTCCAGCCTGCCTTTCGGCATTCTCTACACAGAATTTCGACATAATAAATTTCTCTATTCTGCATACTTCCGACCTGCATGCACACCTGATGCAATGGGAAACCCCCGAAGGCAAAACTGTAGGCGGCTATGCACGCATAAAAAATTACAAAGACAGTATCGAAAAGCAGGGGCGCGAAGTTCTCATGCTTTCTTCCGGTGATATTTTTCAGGGCACGTTTTTCTATCGCTTTTTCCAGGGTATTCCTGATATCGAATTCATGAATGACACCGGCTATGCCGCCATGACCCTCGGTAACCACGAATTCGACAACGGCCAGGAAGCTCTCGCCGAAGCTCTTGCCTACGCAAAGTTTCCGGTTCTGGCTGCCAATATTCAGTTCAAAAAGATTCCCGCTCTGCAGGTGAAGATCAAACCCTACACCTTCGCCGAAGTCGGTCCTGAAGGCAAAAAGGTTAAGGTCGCGATCATCGGTCTTGTGCCTGAAGAACTTAAAACCATTGTGCAGCCCGTTTTTGTTAACGACTTTACGGTTCTCGATGCTTCTGAAGCGCTGCGCAAATACCTGCCCGAAATTAAAAAGGCAAAACCCGACATGATTCTGCTGCTGTCCCACCTCGGCTGGGACCGCGAACTGCAGCTTTTTGAAGAATTTCCCGAACTCGACGGCATTCTTGGTGGTCATACTCACCTGGCCATCGATCCTCCGGCGATTGTCGGCGGGGCACGCGGACACCGCTTCATGTCACAGCCCGGTGAATGGGGTCAGCACGTTACCCGCTACGACGTAACTTTCTACCGCAACTCGAATCGCCCGGTTGAAGTGACCGCTGCCGGCCTGGTTCCCCTTGATAAGTCTACCCATGAAGATAATAAGATTGCCGAACGGGTTGCCCGCCTCTGGACCCAGATCCAGGAAAAGGTCGTCACTCCGGTTTCCGAAACCAAGGTGTTTCTTAACGGCGAACGTGGCGATGTGCGCAATCGCGAAACCAATCTTGGCAACCTTCTTGCCGACTGTTTCAAAGACCTGATTCCGGCCGATATGGCCCTGGTTAACGGCGGTGGCATCAGAAGTTCGATTGCCACGGGCGTTATCACCGTCGGCGATGTGCTCAACGTTCTACCATTCGATAACTATCTGATGCGTCTCAAAATGAGCGGCGCTTCGATCAACAAAGTCTTTGCCGAAGTCGCCAGCTTTTCAGGCACTGCCGGCGGTTTTGGCGGTTTCCTTCAGGTTTCTGAAGGTCTGCATGTCGATTATACCACCGGCCAGCAGCCAAAAGTTCTGTTCAATGGCAAGCCGCTCAGCGTCAAAAAGCTTTATACCGTCACCACGATAGATTTCCTGGCCGCCGGCGGCAATGGCCTGAGCGGTTTCACAGAAGCCGTCGATAACGAATCGACCGGCAAGATGACCGCCGACATTTTCATGAAGTATCTCGGTCAGATGCAGACCGTCTGCCCGTTCACCGAAGGCCGCATCAAAACTCACTCTGGTGCCAAGAAATACAAAATGCCGAAGGGTATCGTAAAGAGCATACCGAAACCCCGCTTCGATTAATCTGATTGCAGAAAAAGTCAGGCCGAAGCCCAGCGCTTCAGGCCTGACTTTTTTCTTTCACCAGGTTTTTCGGAGTGGCCTTTTCGAGAAAATCTGACCAGCAGCCGAACCAGAAGCGGGTCACCGATAACGGCATATCGGCAAACAGGGTGCTGAGCTCGACTGTCGAAACATGCGTGCCCCATTTGCGGGTGAACGGGTTCGAGAAGGCGCGCGACGGCCATTCGCTTGCGAGCCGGGCGAGGCCGGCACCAACCACTACGGCATCAGAACTGGCATTTGGTGCAATATCTTCAACAAGAGCGAGCAGAGCGAAAAGTGCTTTGCGGAAAAGCGCCAGCTCAGCTCTCAATCTCAGCCCGCCAAATTCGACCGCATGATCGAGAACGGCAAGACACCAGTCGAAGCCCGGAAAATTACCCTGCCGGATCTGGGCAACCGCCCAGTGTGAGGCTGTAGAAAGCTTATTGTCATCAGTCGACAGCCCGAGCTGTGCCAGCGCCTGAGCAATCGCCTTTTCATCGACGCGCAAACCGCCCATCAGCAGCTGCAGAATCGCAACCCGGTCGTTTTTCGGCAGTTCGACCGCCAGACTCCAGTCGAGCGGCACAATGCGCCCCTTATCATCAAGAAAAATGTTGCCACCATGAGGGTCGCCATGAAAAATCGCCCAGGTTTCCGACATCCAGAACGGGCGGGCGATGAGCCCGTCGACGAGCTTCTCGACAATGCGCCGGCGCTCGTTTTTGTCTGACTTCTCTTTCAGCGCGTCTGCCAGAGGCTTGCCTTTGATCCTTGTCATTGCCGTAACGCGTGAGGTGCACCAGGGAAGCAGCTCAGGCAGCGCAATCTCCGGGAAATCGCGGTAGAGTTCTATGGCCCGGCGGATATGAATCTGTTCACGGTCGAGCCTGACCTCATCGGCTACCAGCAATGCGGCTTCTGAAAGCGGTCCGGCGAACTCAAGCACTGGCAGATTCAGTTCGTGGCAGATTTCTTCAAGAGCTTTGCCAAGTTCAGGCCAGAGTTCAAGCTCTTTCTCAAGAGCCTTTTCTGCTTCCGGTCTGACAATCTTGAAAACGCCATCAATTTGCCGCCCTGCAGCATCGGTGAAGGTGAATGGCATTACCACGGCAACACTCGCTTCAGCCAGAGGTTTATCGCCCAAAGTTATGCCGTCGAGTCTTATGTTTTCGCGTTGCAGAATCGCCCTGATCTGTTCGACGGTCATGCGCGGCGGCAGAGTTTCAAGGCGCTGCAGGCTGTTGCGCAGTTCCGTCGACAGGCGCTTGTCACGCGCGAGAATCTGCCCAAGTTTGTGCAGGGTGGGGCAGCGTCTTAAAACGGTTTCAAGTCTGTCTGCTGCATTTGCAAAGGGTCCAAGTCCCAGCTGGTCTGCGAGAATTTCCTTCTGCCGGTCTTCGCTCAGACGCCCGAGAAACCAGGCAAGGCCACCTTTGACAAAAGGTTTCCACTTTTCGTAGCAATCCGGAATCAGATTGTTAAGATCGAGGCTCGCAAACAATGAAGTCCAATCCATAAAGGGGTACTGCTCCTCTGACAAATTATAAAATCCATTTTGCTGCAATGCCGCAAAAAAGTCAATAGCCCACCCGAAAATATTTTGCAATGCGAAATATAGCTTCGCGTAAGCCACGTCTTCGCGGGCTGACGAGGGTTTGTAGAAGCAATTGCTCTCTGATAAAAATTTGATGCGTTCTGTAGAAATCAGTTTGAACCTGTATTGGGGTTGTGTAGTAAAATAGCGACAAATTACAGGAAAGGTAAAAAAATGAAAATTTTTCATCTCAAAGATTGCCGCGAGTGTCTCGAAAAAATCTGTACCTGGCACCATAATGAGTGGGGCTACCTCAACCCCGGCCGCACCCTCGAGGCCAGAATCGAAAAAATGCGTGAGCACTTCGAAGGCAAAACGATTCCGGCAACCTACGTCGCCGAAATCGACGGAAAAATCGTTGGCTCTGCCTCGATTATCGAATCAGATATGCCCGAACGTCCCGAACTCAAGCCCTGGCTCGCCAGTGTTTTCGTTGACCCCGATTATCGCAAAAATCAGGTGGGCAGAACGGTTGTTCTGAAAATCATGCAGCATGCCCGCGAGGCCGGCATCAAAACCCTTTATCTCTACACTCCCGACCGCGAACACTTCTACAAACACATGGGCTGGAAAACAATCGAAAAACTCGAATACCACGGCGCCAACGTCACCCTGATGAAAATTGATTTCTGAAACATCGTGAAAAAAAGCGCATTTTTGTTTATCTGTACCTCCAGATGTTGTAAAATGTACCGGATTTAAAATAGATCAAAAACCGGAAAGGTGGTAGCGAATGAGTCTTTCTGCCGAAATCAAAAAGCAGATTACCCAGAACATTGAACGCTTGACCGCGAAGGGTGCCGAATATACCGATGCACGCTTCTACACCCATGATGATACCGAGACACTGCTTCTCTACGATGGAAACCTCGAAGCCAACGACACGACCTTCGAAAGTGGCCTCGGCGTGAGGGTTCTCTATGGTGGTGCCTGGGGCTTTGCTGCTACCAGCAACGTCAAAGAAATCGATGCCTGTTTCGATCAGGCCTGCAAAAACGCCATGACTGCCGCGAAACTCGTGCGCGTGCCGCTTAAAATGGGCAAAAAACCCGCCCATCGTGGCGCCTTTTCTTCGCCCATAAAACAGGACCCGTTCACCGTCAGCCTTAAAGAAAAGCTCGATTTTCTCGGCGCCATCGATGCACGTCTCAAAGAAGACTGGATCATCAAACGCTACGTTTACGCCGAATTCCAGAAAAAGAATATCTATTTTTTCAACAGTGAAGGCACCGAAGTTGAACGTAAACTGCGCAACGTCTTCGGCAAAATGATGATCATGGCTCTCGACAGCGACGGTCAGATGCAGCGCCGCAGCCAGGAACTCTTTACCACCGGCAAAGGCACCCGTGGCTATGAAATGCTCACCGACCCGACACTTTTCAGCGGTCATGCCGATCGCATCAAAGACGAACTCGGTCAGCTGATCAAGGCCGATGCCCTTGAATATGGCCGCCGCTCAGTCATTCTGCTGCCCGGTCAGGGCTTTCTGCAGGTGCATGAAACCATCGGTCACCCGCTCGAACTCGATCGTATTCTCGGCTATGAACTTTCTTACGCCGGCGGCTCGTTCGTTAATCTCGATTCTTTCGGCAAGCTTAAATACGGCAGTGACAAGCTTTCGGTCAGCGCCTTCGGTGGTATCGAAAATTCGCCCGGCTCGTTCGGTTTCGACGATGAAGGGTCACCCGAACGCGATTATCTGCTGATCGACAAGGGTGTTCTCGTAAACGCCCTCAGTTCGCGCGCCATGGTCGACGAAGCAAACCAGAAAGCCGGCCGCACCATCTTCACTGAAAGCGGCGGCGCTGCACGCGCAACCGCATTCTACCGGGCTCCGATCGACCGCATGACTAACGTTAACATTCTTCCCGGTAAAGACGGGACGCTCGAAGATATCATCGCCTCGACCAAAGACGGCATCGTGCTCGATAACCCGGTTTCGTGGTCGATCGGTTCGAACCGCGAACATTTCCATTTCGGCTGCGAAATCGCCTGGGAAGTGAAAGACGGCAAAAAGACCCGCATTCTGCGCAACCCGACCTATCAGGGCCACACGGTTGAATTCTATAATTCGCTGTCGGCCGTCGGCGACGCCTCGACCTGGAAAGTCTGGCAGGTCGACAACTGCGGCAAGGGCGAACCGAATCAGGTCATGCAGCTCGGTCACGGCATACCAGTCGTGCGCTTCGACAACGTAATCACCGGCGAAAGGAAGTAACAGCATGAAAAAGTCACCCGCACATGAAATGATCTGCGCCGTCAGAAGCCGTGCCGCCGCCCGTGGTATTACCGCCACTTTCATTCTGCACAGCGAAAAAAGCCACCTGATGCGCATTGGCAATAATTCTGTTTCGCTCAACACCTCAGAAGCGCTGACCCGCCTCGATATCGAAGTGATCAACGGGCGCCGCACCGGCATTCACACCCAGATGGGTGATGTCGTTTCTGAAGAATATGTAGAAAAAGCTCTGCAGATAGCCGTCAGCAAGGCCGAAGTCGCCAGCGAAAAAGCTTATCAGCCGATTCCTGACAAGGTCGAAAAAGCCATCAGCGAAGACAGTCAGTATGACAAGGCGCTTGAAACCGTAGACCCGGCGTTCAAGGCTGATGCCTACCAGCGCATTTTCAACGAAGTCGGGCAGCAGTATAACTTTTCAGGCTCGTGGTCGAGCGGTTCGGTCGAATTCTTCATGACCTCGACAGCCAATGACCTCTGTGTGCACCATCTTGGCACCGACCAGGCGTTCAACATCGTGCTCAAGCACCCCGAAAAGAAGTGGGAACTGCGCCAGGGCGCTACCGGCTGGCGTCTCAACGACTTCAAGGTCGAAAAGATCATTAAAAGCTTTAAAGAATTGCTGCCGGTCTATGAAAAACACGCCGGAACCCAGATCGAACCAGGCGAATATACCGTTGCCCTCGGCAGCGATGCGGTCGCCGAAGTTCTCGAAATGGCATGCTGGACCGGCTTTTTCGGTCGCTCATACGAAGAAAAACAGGGCTGGACAGCCAAATACGTCAAGGGCGACAAGGTGCTCGGCGACAACGTCACCATCGTCGACGAACCGGCCAACGATCTGACCTATCGCTTCGGCTTCGACTTTTCGGGCAAAACCCGCCAGACCTGGCCGATCGTCGAGAAGGGCAAGCTGCAGAACCTGATGTATGACAGTTCGACCTGCGCCAAATACGGGCGCCCGCTCACCGGTCATACCGGCGGTTCGCTCAGCATCACCATGCAGACCGGTAAAGATTCACACGATCTGCTCGAAACAGTTAAGGGCATGGGCAAAGTCCTGTATATCCCGGCGCTGCATTATCTCAATATTCCGAATGCCAGCAAAGGTATTTTTACCGGCAGCTCACGCTTCAATGCCGTGTTGATCGAAAATGGCAAGGTCGTCGGGCCGATTTTCTCGTCGCGCATTACCGATACTTTCCAGAGTGTATTTGGCAAAATCGTGAAAATTTCTCAAGAAGCCGAATCGGTTAACCTGTCTAATACCTACGGCCGCCGCTCGCCGGTCGCCTTCGCGGTGCCCTCATACATCGTCTCTGAAAAGGTCAAAATCACCGACTGCGCCGAGTCGTTCTGACGACAGTCGCTTAAAATTCAGACTCCGAAAGCGAATCCGGCCCCTGTGGCCGGATTTTTTTCGTGCCTTTTTTAGCCGGAAAGGCTATAATTCAACCCCGGCTTGCGGCAATTCAGCACGTTAACCGGTAATCTCTGTGGCAAGGATACGGCTTAACAACGATGCAGGCAATTGATGCGGCTGTTTACAAAAGAGTTTTCAATATTTCTCTGCCTGCAATCGGTGGCTTTCTCGGCCTGATTGCTTTCGACCTTATCGACATCTACTGGATCGAAAAGCTTGGCACCCGCGCTGTTGCCGGTGTCGCCTCAGCCGGCTTCATCGTCTGGTCACTTTATTCGATCATGCAGATCACCGGTGCCGGCTGCTCCTCACTGGTTGCGCAATTTCATGGTGCCGGTCGCCGCCGCCGCGCCTGGGAAGCCATCGTGCAGTCTTCGTGGCTCAGCCTTCTGCTTGCGGCCCTGATAACTTTTTTGTTTCTGCCTTATCTTGACCGCCCCTTCGCCTGGATGGGCCTCGAACCAGACACGGCCGCGCTCGCGGTCGAGTATTTTTATATCATTCTTCTAGGGTTCCCGCTGATCTTTCTCGATATGCTCTCCGGCAATGTCTTCAATGCCTACGGCGACAATCGCATCAGTAACGGCATCATGATCATCTGCCTGATTGCCAACATGATTCTCGACCCGGTGATGATGTTCGGCTGGTGGGGGTTCCCCGCCATGGGTGCCGCCGGGGCCGCCTGGGCAACCGTTATCAGTCACGTGCTGTCGCTGATTATGCGAGGCTACGTTCTGCGTCGCCGCAATTATATTCCGCCACTGCTCAGCTTCTTCAAGTTTCGCACCTTTTATTATCGCAAAATCATCAGAATCGGGCTGCCCAATGCCGCTACTTCTTGGGTCTGGTCGATTGTTTACCCGTTTCTTACCCGCCTGATCACGCCGTTTGGCATGACACCGCTTTCTGCTGTCGGCATCTGCCACCGCATCGAAAGCTTTCCGTATTTCACTTCGATCGCCTTCGGTATTGCGATGACCTCGCTGACCGGTTACTCGGTCGGGCGCCGCGAACATGACCGCATTGACGGCATTCTGATTGCGGGTCTGCGCTCGGCCACGCTGATTCTGCTGCCTTTTCTCGTTCTATTTCTGATTTTTCCGCATCAGCTGGTTGGTCTTCTCAGCGATGATCCACTGCTGATCGCCTATGGCGCCGATTACCTTTTTATCATCGGTCTGCTCGAAATCTTCATGGCCTGGGAAATGGTCATCGGCGGTATCTTCACCGGTCTCGGCATCACTTACCCGACACTTTTCATCACAATCCCGTGCACAGTCGGGCGCGTGCCGCTGGCCTGGCTGCTTGCCTATTATTTCGGCATGGGCGTTTCAGGTATCTGGTGGGCTATCAGCCTGACCACCTGCATGAAAGGGCTCGGGCTGCTCGCGCTTTACCGCTATACCCGCCGCAAAACCGCAGGTTTTACGCAGCTGAATAATTAGTCTCTCTTTTTGATGACGACTTTTTCGGCGCGGTGCCCGTCGACTTCCTTGACTCTGAAGATGAATTTTTCCCAGTGAATCTTTTCCTTCTTTCTCGGAAAATCACCCTTCAGCCAGGTCAGAAAGCCATTGAGAGTGGTGACCGTGCGCCTGACTTCTTCCGGGAAATCTGTCTGCAGCATGGCGCTGAGATCCTGCAGTGAGATGGTTCCGGCCACTTCAACTTCGCCGGTTTCGTTGTTTTTGAGCGCCACCGGTTCTTCAACGTCGTATTCGTCGCCAATCAGGCCAAACAAGCGTTCGACGATGTCTTCCATGGTTATGATACCGGTAGTTGAGCCGAATTCATCGACGACGACCGCCATGTGGGTTCGCTTGAGCTTCATGCGCTCGAACAGTTCGCCGATCGCCACATTTTCCGGAACATAAAGCGGCTTGAGCATCATTCTGCCGATCGAAAAGTCGTCTGGATTCGCCTGGTTGATTTTGAAAAGTTCCTTGAAGTTGAAAACCCCGATGATCTGGTCGATATCGTCTTTATAAACCGGCACCCGCGAATACATGTCTTCTCTGAAGACTTCGATAAGGTCATTGAGCTTGATATCGATCGGAACACCCTTGACGAGGTTGCGTGGAATCATGACCTCGCATGCCAGCAGGTCGTTGAAGCGGCTCGACCTTGACATGAGTTTGCGTTCGAGCGAGTCGATATGCCCGGCTTTTTCGCTGATTTTGGCCATCAGCAGAATTTCCTGGATGGTCGGGGCGTTTTCATCACCTTTGAATGGCAGCATTTTCAGAAGCATACGGCTTAGAACGTCCATGGTCCAGGTGACTGGCTGAAGAACTTTAACGATTGCCCAGAGCGGGTAGGCAATGACGTAGGTCCAGGCTTTGGCGAAAGTTACCCCGAGATGCTTGGGCACGATTTCGCCGAATGTCAGCAGAAAAATGATGGTGATCACCGAAGCGACCATCGGCGCTATTTTTTCGCTGAGCATGCCTGTTTCAACGAACACCTGATCGAAGAAAACCCCGGCATAAACCGCCAGAACCGTGTTGACGATGTTATTGCCGACGAGAATCGCTGCAATTACCGATCTTTTGTCTTTGACCAGTTCGGTGACGATTCGCTGGCGCCGGCCGCTGCCGCCCTGAACTGACGAAAGACTTATCTCATTCACCGAAGTGATCGCGGTTTCCGTTCCTGAAAATAAAGCCGAAATCAGCAGCAGCACTATAAAAAACAAAGCCGTATACAGCATTATTAACCCCGTAAAATTGCCCGTTAAGATCTTTTAAGGGCGGAATTATGAATTGAAAAAGAACAGCAGCAGCTTACCATAAAACCCGTCTGATTTGAACTTCGCTGTCAAGGCATCGGTTGTCAGCAAAAAAAATCCCGCCGCATGTGGCGACGGGATTTTGTAAGATCAAAGGCTTCAGGCGCCGGTGGTGGCGCACTTTTCAGTTGGCTTTGCGGCCAGGAAATCTTCAAGAATCTTATTGAAGGTCTGGCTGGGGCGCATCGCCTGCGTTACTTTTCTGGTTTCGGGGCGGTAGTAGCCGCCGATATCGAGAGCCTTGTCGCGGGCCGAATTGATTTCGGCAAGAACGGTGTCGTGTTTTTCAACGAGTTTGGCGGCAAGGGCGGTAAAGCGTTCTTTCAGCTGTTTGTCGTTGTTCTGAGCGGCCATCGCTTCGGCCCAGTAGCGCGCCAGGTAAACGTGAGTGCCACGGTTGTCGATGCCGGCTTTGGCGTCGCGCGACGGGGCGATGTTATTTTCGAGAATTTTGCCAACGGCGTCGTTAAGGCCTTTGGCGAGCACTTCGGCCTTTTTGTTGTTGTTGCGGCGGCCGAAATCTTCGAGCGACACGCCAAGGGCCAGGAATTCGCCGAGAGAATCCCAGCGCAGATGCCCTTCTTCGACGAACTGCTGCACATGTTTCGGAGCTGAGCCGCCGGCACCTGTTTCATAGAGGCCGCCGCCGTTGAGCAGAGGAACGATTGACAGCATTTTGGCGCTGGTGCCCAGTTCGAGAATCGGAAACAGGTCGGTCAGATAGTCGCGCAGCACGTTTCCGGTTACCGAAATCGTGTCTTTGCCTTCTTTTGAGCGCTTCAGGCTGGCAACGATGGCTTTGCTCGGCGCCATGATCTGAATGTCGAGGCCGTTGGTATCATGATCTTTCAGATAATCGCGAACCTTTTTGATCAGACTGCGGTCATGGGCGCGTTCTTCGGTGAGCCAGAAATAGGCCGGGGTGCCGGTGATGCGGGCGCGGCTGACAGCCAGTTTGACCCAGTCGCGGATCGGCAGGTCTTTGGTCTGGCACATGCGCCAGATGTCGCCATGTTCGACATGGTGTTCGAAAACTGATTTGCCGTCCTGATCGATGACGCGCACAATGCCGTCGCTGTAAATTTCGAAGGTTTTGTCGTGTGAGCCGTATTCTTCGGCTTTCTGTGCCATCAGGCCGATATTGGCAACACTGCCCATGGTGCGCGGGTCGAAAGCACCGTTTTCTTTGCAGAAATCGATGGTGGCCTGGTAGATACTGGCATATGAACGGTCAGGAATCACGGCTTTCATGTCGTAGAGCTTGCCGTCAACGCCGTACATTTTGCCGCCGGCACGAATGGCTGCGGGCATCGACGCGTCAATGATGACATCGCTCGGAACATGCAGGTTGGTTATACCCTTGTCTGAATTGACCATGGCCAGTTCAGGCTGTTTTTTCAGGGTTTCTTCGATGTCGTGCTGAATGGCGGCCTGCTGTTCAGCCGGCAGGGCTTTGATTTTTTCGTAGAGTTCGCCAAGACCGTTGTTCGGGTTGAAACCGAGTGACTTGAAGGTGGCAGCGTGTTTTTCGAAAACGTCTTTGAAGAAGACGCTGAGAACATGACCGAACATGATCGGGTCAGAAATCTTCATCATCGTCGCTTTGAGGTGAACCGAGAAGAGAACGCCCTTTTCTTTGGCATCGGCGATTTCGAGGGCGATGAATTTGCGCAGGGCTTTTACATTCATGGTTGCGGCGTCGATGACTTCACCGGCTTCGAGGGCGACCTTTTCCTTGAGAACGGTCTCATGGCCATCTTTGCCGATAAATAAGATTTTTACATGACCGGGTTTTTCGACGATAACCGACTTCTCACTGCCAAAAAAGTCTTTGGCATCCATGTGCGCAACGTGGCATTTGGAATCTTTGGCCCAGGCGCCCATCGAGTGCGGGTGCTTGCGGGCATAGTCTTTGACCGGGTCGGCAACGCGGCGGTCAGAGTTGCCTTCGCGCAGAACCGGGTTAACGGCGCTGCCGAGTATTTTGGCGTAGCGGGCTTTGATTTCTTTTTCCTGTTCGTTTTTCGGTTCAACCGGGTAATCGGGAACCTTGAAACCCTGATCCTGAAGTTCTTTGATCGCGGCGGTCAGCTGCGGAATCGAGGCAGAAATATTCGGAAGCTTGACGATATTGGCTTCGGGCCGGTTGGCCAGTTCACCGAGAAAAGCGAGATCGTCCCTGTGGCGCTGTTCGGGTGTCAGATTTTCGGGGAAGCTGGCAAGAATGCGGCCTGCAAGCGAGATGTCGCGCAGTTCGAATTTGATGCCTGCCGGTGCGGCGAAAGTCTCGATGACAGGAAGGAGGGAAACGGTGGCAAGGGCCGGAGCTTCGTCAGTCTTTGTGTAATAGATCTTCTGCGCGGTGGTCATGTCAAAAGGGTTCCTTTCTTGAATCCGATAAAATTTTCTCGCTGCCGGTGCCTCGCCTTTTCGTGTTCTTTCGTCTGGTTGCAGCCTTGGCGGGGCACTCAAAAAGCCGTTACATCTGCCAAGACTAGCATACCGCAAATTTTTCGTCAATCATGCGTCTGCAGCAATTTAAGAGGATTTGCACCAAAATAACGCTGGTTATTGTTTTGCTGTTTTTGCAAACAGGCCGAAGGTTGAGTTGCCTGTCGGGCTGCCAATAACCAAATCTTATACCTGAAGTGTTCATATCGTTCGAATGTTCTTCGAAAAATTGAGTGCCCCGGCTTTGCTTCATCTGCAAAGTCGTCGCCGAATGTACCTCGCGACTACATAAAAAATGTAACGCATACTCCGGCTTGTTGTGACGGCGGTTCTGTCTGAGTGTGTTTGTGCAGGGTGGGGGGTGCGCAATTTTATGTAACTTGTATTGATCTGCGTCTGGATAGATTATTAAGATATGCAAATCTATCTGAGAAAAATTGCCAGACTTGTTCTTGTTGCCGCGCTGGTCATGGCTGCCGGCATGCTTCAGGCTTTTCCCTATCAGATCGGCGATTACCGGGTTGACGTGACGGTGCGCAACGCCGCCATGAACCTGATTGCCGGCATCAAGGTCAATCTCTACCGCTACGACAAGGCGACGATTCTGGTCGAGGCGCTTGCCGCCGGTTACCAGTCGCTGACTTATCGCCTGCCGATTCGCGAAAATCAGACTTTTTACAAGATCGATCTGGTCATGCAGGATCTTGAGCGCAGCATTCACGTGGTCGATCATAATGAGCGCCCGATCGATGCTGCCTATGTTCGCAAAGAGCAGTATGGTTTCCCGTCTGATCATTATGGCATAACTGCCTATATTCCGGTCAAGATGTGGCCATCGGCCGTCGCTGCCCGCGTCGAAGTCTTCGACACTATCTGGGGCGTGCCGCTGAAGAAGACTTGCGAGATTACTCAGGTCGAAGAATTCTATTGCGTGAAGCTTTCGATCACCCGCAAGTCCCTGAAATGGTCAGGGAAAAACCTGCTGGTTGTTTTCAGAACTTCAGTGCCCGCCAGTGCCGCGACAGTCGCTGCCCGCATCGGCACCCTCGAAAAGATCGTTCAGGGTGACTCTTACCCCGCCGGTTGCGAAGAATCTCTCGCCACTTATCTGGCCGACACCTTCAGCGCCGACGAACTCGCCGAAAGCCGCGCTAATCTGCCCGGCAGTCTCGCACATCTGATGCAGGCCCGCGCCCGCTTCGCCGAAGTGCATCGCGAAAATTTCGAAAATTTTTAAAAAAGTAGTTGCACGACCCCCCGGGGTTGTTGTATAATCCATTTTGTTCGGAAACGAACGATCCCGAGTAGCTCAGTGGTAGAGCAATCGGCTGTTAACCGATTGGTCCGGGGTTCAAATCCCTGCTCGGGAGCTCAAAGGCGACCTTAACGGTCGCCTTTTGTGTTTTCCGGCAGGTTGCAAAAAGCCTCTGCCCCAGGCTCTTTTCATAAAAACGCCTTCAGGGTCTGATTCTTTCCGGTCAGATCGACAGGTATGACCCAAAGACGCGAACGATTCAGGACTATAAGTTCACCACATGCTATTCCGCTCAGAACGGCGCGAAAAGCGAATGGATCGGTCAGCTCAACCTGCTGGCACTGCTTGCCCGCGAAAACGGCTTTCCGGTCGAGAATCTTGAGCTGATTCTTCTTCTACGTGACCACACAAAATCGCAGGTCGAAAAATCGCCAAACTACCCGCCGGCGCCGGTGGTGAGAATGCCGGTAGAATTGTTTTCTGAAGAAAAGGCCGAATGGTATTTGAATTCGAGGTTGCAGGCATATATCTCTGCAAAATCCCGCCTGCCAGAATGTTCGCCTGAAGAACGCTGGGTAAGACCAGACATCTTCGCAGTTCTCAAGCCCGGCGGCAAAAGAGCCGTTCGCCTGTTCGATTCAGAGGTCGAAGCTCTCGCCTTCGCCGAAAACTCAGGCGGCGGCCTCTACGTTCAGAAACGCCCCGGTTCATCCATCAGGTGCGAAGTATATTGCCCCGTCAGCCAGTTTTGCGAACAATGGAAAATGCTCCAGTCGCAAGGCACCCGTTAAGCCTCTACGTGTTTTAAACGCGCCCACCAGCAGCCCCACCGCTGCCGGTGGGCGCGTTTTTTTGTTAAGCTGAAGCGTGCATTAACTCGTGACATGATTCAGGATAACTTGAGATTATCGAGTGCATGGTTTATATTTGCATCATATTAAATTTTGAAGAAGTGTCCGGGGTAGGTGAAGTCTGGCTTCTGCGTCAGGTTCGGAGTTAACTCTCCTGCTATCTTGAGGTTGAGGATGTAATATTAAGCCGCCTGCAGAAATACTGCCTGACCGATAAATGCCGCCAAAGGGGAGTCACATCATGAAATCAGTCGTCAGCAATGCAACTAAAACCGATTCTCTTTTCAGCAGCTTGTCGGATTTGCCTTTTCTATTTGTTGGCTCTGGATTTGCACGCCGATATCTGGGTTTGCCAGACTGGGCGGGGTTATTGAAGATTTTTGCAGAACAGGCTAAGCCTGGGAGCTCGCTTGTCTATGACAGTTATGTGCAAAAAGTTAAAGCTCTCAACAAAGGCTCCTTTTGTTTGCCAGCAGTGGCTTCTGCTATAGAAGCCGATTTTAATGAGCGATGGTTTGCCGCTGACGAATTCAAGCAGCAGCGTGAAAAGTTTGCCGATAGCGTCCATCGTGGCATATCCCCATTCAAGCTTTGCGTTGCAGATTATGTGACCAACCGGACTATCGAGACAAGCAATCAAATGCTGCTCGATGAATTAGCATGCTTTTCTCGACTGGCCAAACGAAGTCTGGCTGGTGTTATTACTACAAACTATGACACGCTCATAGAAAAATATCTTGAAGAGTTCAAAGTTTTCATTGGCCAGGATGAGCTGGTTTTTTCAGCGATCCAGGGTGTTGCAGAAATTTATAAGATTCATGGAAGCTGTACAAAACCTGATTCTCTTGTTATCAACCAGGAAGATTATGAAGACTTTGATAGACGGAATGCATATCTGGCAGCAAAATTATTGACCATTTTTGTTGAGCATCCCATTATTTTCATTGGCTATTCAATTACAGACAGCAATATAAGATCAATTCTGACTGCTATAATTGATTGTCTTCCATCATCAAAATTAGAACTGCTTAAAGACAGGATGATTTTTGTTGAGTGGAATGGCGGCGATTCCGCACAGAACGATATTAACACCCATTCTATAGACTTTGGTAACGGCAAAACTTTGACGATGACGAGAGTCTTTATTGACCGGTTTATGCCAATATTTTCTGGTCTTCTTAAAATTAAAGCCCGTTACAACCTTTCATGGATGCGGAGATTAAAGAACGATATTTATGAACTGGTAAAAAATAACCAGCCAATAGATCGGGTTGGCCTGCTTAATTTTGAAGGGTCAGGCGAAAATGAGCCTCAATTCGTTGTTGGGGTCGGCACTTCACGAGGCGTCGAGTATAAAATGCCTGATGCCTCTGATGTTTATCGTGATATCGTCATGAACGATGCTGGCTTCGATGTGGCAAGACTGATTGAAGACGCGCTGCCAAAGCTTTTCAAGATGCACTCCGGTAGCCTCCCGTTCTACAAATACTTGGCGGCTTACGGGAAACAGCCACCTGATTTTCTGCGAAGAGAGTTGGCAGAAAGTCTAGATCATTTCCGTTCCGACACTATACGGAATGAAAAGAGAAAATCGACCATAACTTGGCTTGATTTTGAAACCCTTTGTCAGGATAATAATTTTTCAAAAGCCTTAGACTGTTTCCCTTTATTGGATGACAGCAGCATTCATATCAGCAAACTTGAATCAATTTTGAAACAGCTTTTTTCCGAAAACCAAGAAATCCTTGAATCATCCAAAACAGATAAGACGCTTAAAACGAAATTAAGACGGGTGATTAAGATGTTTGACTGGCTTAAATTTGGTCGCAAAGAAAAAGCCGCCTGAACGGCGGCCCAATTTTCCCTCATCCTTAACACCTTGGCCAGGAAGCATAACTTTGCGGTTACACCGGCCAGCCTCAGCACGGATGATACATTCTCTTATGCACCTGAGCCAGGAAGCACAACTTTACAGTCACACCGGCCAACCCAAGCACACTTTTAATATAACAGATTTTACTCAAAAGGCAACCTTCTCAAAAAATGCTGAATTCAAGGGGATAGCGGGTTGCTTTGTGCAGACTTGATGTCGGTAAACTCCTTCAGTTGGGCCTTATGAATGTCAATTTCATGGACTTTACCGAAAAAATCATATAAAAGAATATCGTTAGAGAGTATGTGAATTTTATGGAACGGGGTGGATTTACTGCAAACAGCTTTTGTATATCGGTCTCGCAGCATCTCAAATGCGGTCTTTTTATCTATAACAAAATCAACCGGAGTCGCATCTTCTACAATCAAATGATTCACTTGCTTCTGTTGAAAATGGCTTTTATTGAGTGTTGCTACCTTTCTGTTGATGGTCTGAATCATTGTTTCAGTCCATTCCTCCTCGGCTTCATTTCCCTTCCAGCCTTTACCCTTGGGCTTATCTCCCGGCTGAATAATTCCGATATCTGCTTGCTTATTAGATAGAGGCTTAAACGGAGAATATTGGCATAATTCAAGTAGGCAGCCTTCTGAATATTCCTTGCGGGCGATTTGATAGCAACCTATTGTGGCACAAGTGTGCTCCAGGCCGATGTCGAGTTTTCCATCGCAGCTTTTTATCACAAAATCGGGCGACTCTGTTTTTGATATGGTTATATTGTCGCCAAGCAGGCCCAGCTTGAAGCAGCTAATCAGAAACGCATACAGGCAAAAAGCTTCGTGAACCTTGCTATCGTCAGAGACTGAGAACTTAAAGTCTATCAGT
>OFEK01000620.1_pt1 | contig 33828 bp, 31 predicted proteins | sample 1521131 | NCBI WGS metagenome assembly OFEK01 (sample SAMN05720209, study PRJEB24109) | activated sludge metagenome | isolation source: Anaerobic digester | place: China | collected 2015-12-16
GCCGAAAGTTACGGTCTGTACCGCCCGGGTTCGTCGGTGCAAATCTCCATATAGGCTTACGCCGGTTGATTTTTCATCATATTTGTTCTGCACGGTGAAAATGTTATCTTTGTAGGCACTTTTTCCGGTTCTCAGACCGAGCTTAAGGTTTTCAGTGCCAGAAATACCCTGAACCGAATAGCCGCCGACACTTTCACCGCCAGGGAACACCTCGGGCGCAAGCGCGACAGCAAAACTTGTCTGTTCATCTGCCTGATAGAGCAGGGTGCCAGAATAAACCTGACTTGATACCGAAACCCCGTTATGTTTATGTGACCAGTTCTCAAAACGGTATCTGCCACTGAGCTTGCGATACTCTGCCGACGGGAAAAAACCATCGATGGATGAGACGATCTCGAGCAGATTCTGGTCGTTCTCTCTGATGCTGAGCCCGAGCGACCCTTCATTGCTGAGCTTGCGGCGATAGTTTTCAAGTTGCGAGCGGTTGTAGTCTGAGAGCGGGTGAAACTGGTGAATCGTCTCGATCTTGTCTCTCGCCTGATTGAATTCGCCAAGATGGTAGTGCACCATCACCAGACCCTGGGTCGCCCGCAGATTTTTCGGCGACATTTCAAGGGCCATTTCGTAAAAGCGTCTGGCTTCTTCAAGCTTGCCTTGAGACAGTCGCAGGTCGGCAAGCTCAAGGTAGGCTTCAAGACGGGTTGGTTCGCGGGTGAGTTTCTCTATTGCCAGATCACGCTCAACTGCCTGCAGGTTTCGCAGTTCATGGCTGAGAGTATCCGGGCTGTCGGTTCCGGGTATGATGGTGTCGAATGGCTGTCCATGCAGATTTGCAACAGCCATTGAAAAGCAGATGAATAGAAATGTTCTCAAATATTTTTTGAGCATGCACTTTACCTATCGGCATGCTGAGAAAATAACCAAATAAAAAAGGCTGCTCCGGAGAGCAGCCTTTTGTGTCAGCTTAAAGCTTATTCGCGTTCGGTGTCTTCTTCTTCAGAAGCTTCGTCTTTGTTTTCAGCACCGGGAGCCGGGGTTTCTTCGTCGGTTGATTCTTCAACTTCGACGCCGCCTTTTTCCTTCATTTCTTTTACTCTCTGTTCCATTTTGGCTTTGATTTCTTCAAGCTTGGCTTTTGGAACATTGAGGCTGATCTGAACGGTGGTTTCGTTGGCGGTCAGTTTGATCATGTTCATGATTTCGGCAGCTTCGGGAGCCTGGGCGGCGAACATCTTGAGCATGGCCAGGAAGCCGTTGAGGGCGGTCATGACGTTTTCAACATTTTCTTTCTTGTCGACTTCGCCGTTGAAATTGAAAATGATGTTTTCGCCGTGGGTGAAACCGAAGAAGAAATAGTTGAGAGCTGCGAGAGGGGCAGCCTGAGGATTCTGTTTTACTTTTTCCTTCAGTTCGGTCGGGATCATGCCGGCGCCGCTGATGGTGGCCTGAGCGTCAAGTTTCTGCAGGATTGCGTAGAAATCTTTTCTTTCAGTTACGGCTTTGCCTTTGCCCATTTTTACGGCTTTAACGGCGTTAACACCAGGTTCAGCGCCTACTACGGCAGTTGCGGCATCCAGGAAAATCGCGTAACCGTCCTTTTTATTCTTTGGAACGATAGCGTCAAAACCGTCGATCTTGGAGATTTCAACGTCTTTGGCAGCTTCTTTGTCGCCTTTGATAGCTTCGGTGATCTTGGCGGGGTCGAATTTGCCTTCGATGATGGCGCCGGCCATCTGAGAGGGGTTAGTCGGGTCAACCTTGCCAGAGGTGAAAACTACGAACTGATTGAGGCTTTCCATCGGGTTGAAACCGGTTTTGGCCATGAATTCATCGTAGGCTTTTTTCTGATCGGGGTTTTTCTGAAGGTTTTCTTCAAGAGCTTTTTTTACTTCGGGGGTGGCCAGGAACTTGGCGACGTTAACCTGAAAAACAAAGTCGGCTTCCTGGGGGATGAGCGGCATCAGGTCGGCAGCAAATACTGCTGAACCGGCAAAGGCGAACAACAGGGCGGCTACAAGCATCAGCTTTTTAAACATTTCTAACTCCTCAATTTGTTTGCGAACGTAAATTTCTAAAATCCAAGGGGCATGATATCGCCACCCTCCGATAATGTCAAGCACCGTACACTGACGGGTTTTCAGCATGATGGGCGCCGGGTATTGAAAGTGCCGGCAGGCTGTGGTAGCATTTGCATGCCTGAAAAATCGATAGAACAGGAACCCGCCATAATGGAAGCAAATCAGATCAAAAAGCTCTATCAGGCCATGTCCGAGAATGGTTTTTCGACTCTCGAACTCGAGCTTGGTAAAAAGAACAGGGTCCGCCTGACCCTGGAACAGACCTCTGCGACCGAAATGATTCCCGGAGACGTTCTCGCACAGCTTGCCGAAGTCGAAGACAGCGAAACTCCTGCCAATACCCAGGTCGAGATCCGGTCTGACAAGGTTGGCACCTTTACTTTCTCCGATCGCAAGCTCAAAGCTGGCGACAGAATAAAAAAGGGCGAAACTTTTGGCCTGGTCAATGGCATCAGTTTTCAGGACCGCATCAAATGCTCTCTCGACGGAATAATTCACAAAGTTGAAGTTGAAGATGGCGCCGTTGTCGACTATGGGCGTCTGCTGTTTCTTGTGAACATTGATTGACCTGTATTTCAGTCATTTAAACAGGAGAAAAAATACCTGATGTTTTCAAAAATCCTGATCGCTAATCGTGGCGAAATCGCCGTTCGCATTGTCAGAACCTGCAAAAGAATGGGGATTGCCACTGTCGCTGTCTATTCAGAAGCAGACCAGAACGCCCTGCACGTAAAGATGGCTGACGAAGCTTATTGCATCGGCCCGGCCCGGCCTGACCTTTCTTATCTGAATATTCCCAATATTCTCTCTGTAGCTCACGCAACCAACTGTGAAGCCATCCATCCCGGCTACGGTTTTCTCTCTGAAAACCCTAGCTTTGCCGAGATTGTCGACAAATGCGGCTTTGTTTTTATCGGCCCCGATCACCGCGCCATCGAAAGAATGGGCCAGAAATCGGTTGCCCGTGATCTGATGATCAGATCCGGCGTGCCTGTTATGCCCGGCTCGCAGGGCAGCGTCGAAAGCGTTGACGAAGCGCTGGTTATCGCCAGAAAAATTGGTTTCCCCGTGCTGGTAAAGGCAACTTCTGGCGGTGGCGGCAAAGGCATGCGCCTGGTCGAAAAAGAAGAAGACTTTATCGGTCTCTTCAAAATGGCACAGGGCGAAGCCGAAGCTTCTTTCGGCGACAAGCGGGTTTATGTCGAAAAATACATGCGCAATCCCCGTCACGTAGAAGTTCAGATCATCGCCGATCAGCATGGCAAGGTTGTTGCACTGGGTGAACGTGAGTGTTCAATTCAGCGCCGGCACCAGAAGCTCATCGAAGAATCACCTTCTCCGGCAGTCACACCTGATCTGCGCCGACGTATGGCCGAAACCGCTGTAAAAGCAGCAAAGGCCATCAACTATCATAACGCCGGTACCATCGAATTCTTGCTCGACAGCGATGGCAACTTCTTTTTCATGGAAATGAACACCCGCCTGCAGGTCGAACACCCGGTTACCGAAATGGTCTGCAACTTCGATCTGGTTGAGCTGCAGCTGAAAGTGGCGGCCGGTGAGCCTCTGCCAATTGAAGGTGAACTCGTCGAACCGGATGGCTGGGCCATTGAATGTCGCGTCAACGCTGAAGACCCGGCAATGAACTTTATTCCATGCCCCGGAAAGATCGAAAAATACCTGGTTCCGGGTGGCCCGTGGGTGAGGGTTGATTCTGCCGCTTACCAGGGCTATCTGATAAGTTCCAACTATGATTCAATGGTTGCCAAGCTGATCGTCTGGGGCCGCACCCGCGAAGAGGCCATGGATAGAATGATAGCCGCGCTGCTTGAATATGATATCAAAGGGATCGAAACCACAATCCCATTCCATCTCTATGTGCTGCAGCATGGTGAATTTCGCTCGGGTACTTTCTCTACCAGCTTCGTCGATCGCAATTTTGCCGGCTTCATCAAAGAGCAGCAGGAATTGCAGACACGGGCGGCAAAGGCTGAGAAGGCTGTTACCGGCAGATAATGAATCTTTTCAAGCCTGAAGTTCCTTTTCCGGCGAAGGTGCTGAGCGTTAACGATCTGACAAAGCACCTCAAAAGCCTGATCGAAAATGATCGGCTGCTTTCCGGCGTCTGGATTCAGGGCGAAATTTCGAATCTGGTTAAGGCGGCTTCCGGTCACTGTTACTTTACCCTTAAAGACGACCAGGCGGTCATCAAGGCGGCCCTCTGGGCCGGAAACCGCCGCAAAATCGCTACCGACTTCAAAAATGGCGATTTTGTCATGGTGTATGGTGCCCTGTCGGTTTATCCGCCCCGTGGCGAATATCAGATCACTGTTCAAGACCTGAGACCGGCAGGCATCGGTGCCCTGTATGAAGCCTATGAAAAACTGAAAAAAAAGCTGCAGGCCGAAGGGCTTTTCGAGCCCGACCGTAAGCTGCCGCTGCCCTTTCTGCCCAAAGGCGTAGGCATTGTCACCTCGCCCCGCGGCGCAGTTGTTCAGGATATCTTCCGGGTTATCCGCCGCCGCTTTCCGAATATGCCGCTTTTCCTCGTTCCGGCCAAAGTGCAGGGAGAGGGTGCTGCCGCCGAAATTGTGGCTGGTATCGAGAGGTTGAACCACGACCCGCGCGTTGATGTGATCATCATTGCCCGTGGTGGTGGCAGCCTCGAAGACCTGTGGGCGTTCAACGAAGAACCGGTGGCCCGTGCCATCAGCGCTTCGACCAAGCCGATTGTTTCTGCCGTCGGCCACGAGACCGATACGACGATTGCCGACCTGGTCGCTGACCGTCGGGCTGCGACCCCATCGGTTGCTGGTGAGCTGGTAGTGCCGGTGAAGAGTGAACTTGTCGACTTTATTGCTCGTCAACAAAAGCGCCTTGCGCGATCGATCCGCGGTATGCTTCAACTGCAGCGGCAAAGATTCAAGCGGGCAGCCAGCTGCAGGTTTCTCGTGAAACCTTCTTTGTTGATTGCCGAACGGCGTAATACTGTGATGAATCTGGCGCGCGAACTTGAAAATCTGGTCAGGCGCATGCTTGATAAAAAGACCCATAAAGCTGGCCTGTTACGGGCCAGGCTCGATTCACTCAACCCGATGACACTTCTGAATCGTGGTTACAGTATGGTGACCGATCAGGAGGGCAGGGTGGTGAATTCTGTAAACCTGCTGGCCGCGAACCAGAAACTTCGCATTCATTTTGCTGACGGTCGGGCCGGTGTCAGCGTTGAAAAGCTTGAAAAGAATGATTAAGGAGGGCACCGAATGCCTCGTATTAACGAACAGGAACTGGCTGAAATTCTCAAATTGAACCAGCAGCAGATTGACCAGCTTACCTATGAAGCTGCGATGCAGAAGCTGGAAATAATTGTCGAAGCCCTCGAACAGGAAGGCACGCCGCTCGAACTTGGCCTGAAGCTTTATCAGACCGGTAATGCTCTGGCGAAAAAGTGCGGGCTGGCCCTCGACGCGGCCGAAGAAGTGATGCTGCAACTGCGCGGCACAATCGAGAACCCCTCAGAAGCACCTTTTGACCCGGAAAAAGACGGAAGATGACTCAAGGCAGCCTGAAAACCGCATCAGATTTTGCACAGACCCTAAAAAAGCTGGCAACCCGGGTTGACGATGCTCTGCAGAGCTGGTTACCACAGCCGATGCCGGAGGTTTCAGCAAAGCTGAACGAGGCAATGCGCTACAGTGCCCTGGCTGGCGGTAAACGCATCCGGCCGGTTCTTTGTCTGACGGTTGCCGAAGCGGCCGGGCTGGAATCAGAGGCGGTGCTGCGGGCCGGGTGCGCCTACGAGCTGATTCACACCTATTCATTGATTCACGATGATCTGCCGGCCATGGATAACGATGATTTCAGGCGTGGTCGGCCCACAAACCATAAAGTTTATGGCGAAGCGACGGCAATTCTCGCCGGTGATGGGCTGCTGACCATGGCTTTTGCCTGGCTGGCCGGCCTTACTGGCAGTGGCGTCGCTGCCGAAAAAGTGGTCAAAATTATTGCTCTGACGGCTGAAGCTGCTGGTCATGACGGTATGGTCGGCGGGCAGATGCTCGACATAGCCTGGGAAAAACAGAGAGCCGAACTGCCAGTGCTCGAAAGCATTCATCGCCGGAAAACCGGGGCCTTGATCAGGGCACCGATTCTTACGGGTGCAATTCTTGCAGGTGTTGCAGCCGACCATTATGAGGTTCTTGATCGTTACTCAGGCAGAATTGGTCTGCTGTTCCAGATTGTCGACGATATTCTCGACGTGGTGGGGGATGCTCAAAGTCTTGGTAAAACCACTGGTCGCGACGCACTGCTTGAAAAATCGACTTACCCATCGCTGCTTGGTCTCGATGGGGCCAGAGATTATGCTGCCAGGGTGCACGCCGAGGCGATAGCACTGGTCGCCCAGCTCCCGCCAGCCTTTTCCAGCCTGAAGGCAATGGCCGATATCATATTTTTTCGAAATAATTAGGAGACCGGTGATGCCAGATCAAAAGCAGGTTGTGGCGGTTGTGGTCGCCGGTGGCATGGGACAGCGCATGAAGTCGGCCACCCCCAAACAGTTTCTACTGCTAAAGGGCAGGCCTGTGGTGCAGTGGAGTCTGGAGTGCTTTGACAAAACCCCGGAAATAACCGGGCTGGTTCTGGTTCTGCCAGAGGAGTGGCTTGAAGAAGGCATGGCACGCCTGAAAAGCTTTAAACCTCATAAGCCTTTCAAGGTAGTGGCTGGAGGCGCCTTGCGCCAGGACTCGGTTCGGGCGGGGGTCGAAGCTGCCGCTGCCGCTGATGGCTGGGTGGCAGTGCATGATGCTGCCCGACCCGGAATAACTCCGGCTCTGGTCAGCAATGCTCTCAATCAGGCTTTTACATTGGGCAACGCGGTTTGCGCCATGCCTTCACATGATACTCTGGTGCGGGTTGTCGATGGTGAGATTGTCGGGCAGATCAACCGCAATGAGGTTTTTCGCGTACAGACACCGCAGATTTTTAAAACGGCTATCCTGCGCCAGGCTCTCGAAAATGCAACTGCAAAAGGCCTGGTCGGAACCGATGAGGCCGGTCTTGTGCGTGAGCTTGGTTATCGCATCTACCTCGCGGAGGGCTCTGAGATGAGCGGTAAACTGACGACTCCCGAAGATCTCGATATGTTCGAAGCATTACTCTGAATACCGGACGGTGGAAACATGAAAAAAACTCTGATATTGCAGGCTCCGGCAAAAATAAACATCGGTTTGTGGGTCAAATTCAAGCGCCAGGATGGCTTTCATGAGCTTGGCAGCATTATGCAGACCATTTCTCTGCACGATATCATCACACTCAATGAGACTGCTGAGCCCGGAATAACTGTCAGCTGCAGCAGGCCGGGCGTTCCGCTCGATTCTACGAATCTGGCGCACCGCGCTGCGACGGTTTTTTTCGATCAGACGAATATTCACCCGGCCATTTCTATTCACATTGAAAAGAAAATTCCGGTCGCTGCGGGGCTTGCCGGCGGCAGTACTGATGCCGCAGCCGTTTTGATCGGCCTCAACCGTCTTTTCGACAAACGTCTGACAGTGGCTGATCTCATGCACATGGGCGCAACCATAGGTTCTGATGTTCCGTTCGTCATTCACGGCGGGCTTGCAGCCGCTGAAGGCCGGGGCGAAAAACTGGCCTTTCACGAACCGCCGCGGCCGCCATTGACCGTTGTTATCGCGGTGCCAACCGGTGTGGCGGTTTCGACGAAATGGGCCTACGAGAATTACCTGCCCGGTAACAACGAGGCAAAAGAGCGGTCTTTCAACCAGATTCTTGAAGCTTACAGGGACAGAAACCTCGATGCCTTGAAAAAGCTGGTATTTAACGACCTTGAGTCGGTCACGCTGCATCGTTACCCCGAAGTTCTGCGCATCAAAGAACGCCTGTGCGCCAGCGACGAAGGGGTTGTCATGATGTCAGGCAGCGGTCCCTCTGTTTTCGGGCTTTTTGCTGACAAAAGAAGCGCCGTGCGCGCTGTTAAAAATCTCGACGGGCTGCCTGTCGATGTGTTTGTAGAACACACCGTAAAGAAGCACTTTTAACTGCCATGAAAAACATCGTTCTGCTTGGTTCAACCGGTTCTATCGGAAAAAACACTCTCGAAGTCGTTCGCAATAATCCTGACAAACTGCAGGTGGTTTCATTGACCGGCGGCAACAACTGGCAGTTGCTTGCTGAGCAGGCACGCGAGTTCAGGCCGCGCTTTGTGGCTATTGCAGCTGAGGAGCACGCGGGTGATCTTCGCCTGGCTCTTAAAGACCTTGATGTCAAGGTCGGCGCCGGTTCTTCTGCGATACTTGAAGCGGTTATGCAGCCTGGTGCCGATACCACCGTCGCCGCAATTGTCGGCTCTGCCGGTCTGCAGCCGGTTATGACCGCTATCTCTGCCGGCCACCAGATCTGTCTTGCCAACAAGGAAACCCTGGTGGTGGGTGGCAGTCTGGTTATGCAGGCAGTTGCCAGGTCCGGGCTCAAGCTGGTGCCGGTTGACAGCGAACATTCAGCTATTTTTCAATGTCTGCAGGGGGCTGTACATACACCGCCGCGCCGAATCATCATAACCGCTTCCGGGGGACCGTTTCGCGAATGGCCGGTTGAAAAGCTCGCAGCGGTGACAGTCGAGCAGGCATTGAAGCATCCGAACTGGAATATGGGCGGCAAGATCACCATCGATTCTGCCACACTTATGAACAAGGGCCTGGAGGTAATCGAAGCCCACTGGCTGTTTGCCGTCGATTATGATCGTATCGAGGTTACGGTGCACCCCCAGTCGATAATTCACAGTCTCGTCGAATTTTCTGATGGTTCGGTGGTTGCCCAGCTCGGCTGGCCTGACATGAAACTGCCTATTCAATACGCTTTGAGCTGGCCGGAACGCTGGCAACCGCCAGTTGCGGCGCTCGACCTTGCCAGGGTTGGCAGCATGACTTTTTCAGCACCGCGCTTCAAGGATTTTCCGTGCCTGCAGCTCGCTTACGAGGCCGGAAAAGCGGGTGGCATCATGCCATGTGTTTTGAACGCCGCCAATGAGGTTGCTGTTCACGCGTTCATGCAGAAAAAAACAGGTTTTACCGGTATTCCGGAAATTATCGCTGCGACTGTCGGCGCCTTTTCGAATTGCCCGGCAGTCAGCATTGAACAACTGGTGGCCGTCGATATCGAAGCCAGGCAGCGTGCCAGAGAATTTATCGGGGGCGCATGATGACTACATTCAGAATTGGCCTGGGGCACGATATTCATGCTCTCGTAGAGGGTCGCGAGCTGTGGCTGGGTGGTGTAAAGATTCCGTTTCATCTTGGCCTGAAAGGCCATTCCGATGCCGATGCTCTGATACATGCGATCATGGATGCGATGCTCGGATCTCTGGCACTTGGCGACATCGGTGGGCTTTTCCCGGATACCGACCCGGCCTTTAAAAACATCAGTTCGATGCGGCTTCTCAGCGAAGTGGTGCGGAAAACCCGCGAGCATGGATATAAGGTCGGCAATCTCGACTGTGTGATACATTGTGAGCGCCCAAAGATTGCGCCACATCGACCGGCAATGCTGGCAGCTCTATCTGAAGCCCTTCAGGTCGAAATGAGCTGCATATCGATCAAGGCCGGAACCAATGAGGGCTTCGATGCGGTAGGGCAAGGCAGGGCGATTGCCTGTCAGGCAATCGTGCTGATGGAAAAGCTGCAGCCGTGACTTGCTGAATTGGTCTTTGCCGTCACTTTGGCGGCGGTGCTCCGGGTGGGCGCGGTGGTTCTATGCCAGAGGGAGTATGACCTGGTATCCAGACGTAATTCATGTGTGAATACCCGGTTTTGCCGTTGTATTCGACCTCAAAAAAGTCTCCCTGCAGGCCGGTTACGGTCAACCCGGTCGTCAGTGGCGGGATCTTGTCAATTACATCGCCCCAGGGGGCGTCGCGCAGCATGACACTCCAGTAATCCTCGACAATTTTGCCGGTAGCTGGATAATTGAGAGTTTCGACCGGATCGATGTAGGTTTTTATTTCTTCTTTAATTTCGCTGATTTTGGGTTTGGCCGCATTAGACGGCTTGGTGGGCACCTTGGCAATGACCGGTCTTGGCTTGGCCGCGTCTTTCAGATCATCGGCAGACTTGCCGGGTGGCAGGGCGCCAAGTTCTTTGAGAATGTCTTCAGGCGTGGTTCTTTGTGCGACATTTTTGATGATGTCATTGAGATTGCCCTGGTTATCGGCGGCATTTTTAAGAGACTCGTCGACAAGCTTGTCGATCTCTGTTTTTTTGGCCGGCTCAAACATTTCGGGTTCGAATTCACCGAAAAAAACCGGGAACACCACCCTGGTGAAGTCAAGCATGTTGGGGACATATCTCTGGCGCCAGTAAAAAAGATTGCGCTTCTCACCAATGGTAGTGCGGATTTTGACGTTGAAAGTACATTTGTCCGGTTCGTGGTCTTCTACCGCCATATCGTATGTGGTGCCAAAAAGGGTCTGCCCGGTTTTGATAAACGGCTTGCCCTTAAAAAAACGGTTGGCCCACTGTTTTTCGCGAATCTGCCCGGTTACGTCGACGTTGACCGAGTAGGCAACGTTCAGGGCCTGCTGGTAGCTGTTGAGGTGCTGCAACTGGTTATGATGAGATGATTGCAGCTGTACAAGGGTTATGATGAAAAACGAGATCGACAGCGTCGCCAGAAGAATCAGCGGAAATACATAACCAGTGCTGTTTTTCTGCATTTCAATTCTCCTGTTTTGCGTCTTTGGGAAGCGTCCAGCCAAGATACTTGCCGCCTGCCCATGCCTGGAGCTGAGAAAGGGGCATTTCGTGAATTCCGTCAAGGCCGGGCCCGCCGGTAGTAATGATTATCGGGTCGTTGTTCTTGAATTTACCGGTGGCAATGAATATATGCCCGTGGGGGTTGCCGGGCACCGGACCCGTGTACATGATTGCTCCGGCCGGTGGCTTTTTATCGGCCTTGATTTTGCCGGCCTGCTTGAAGTTTTCGTAGGTAGTGATTGCCGAAAGCTCTTTCAACTCGTTCAGGCGGCGGCCGTAAGCGCTTGCCACAAACGCAAGGCACCAGTTGTTCCAGGCAGAGACGTCATCTTTGGTTTTCATGCCATTATTGGTGTTCAAGCCTTCGCCTGTTCCACCATTGAGCTGGTCGCGGGCCCATGTCAGTGCGCCGCTGCGGGTTCCATCACCCATTGGTTTCCCGATTACGTCGCTTTTTGGGTCGAGAGTGCCGGGGTCGACTTCCGGGAGTTTGGTTTTGAGGGTGGTAAGCGTGGCAAAAATTTTGTAGACCAGGTCGCAGGCATAATAACGCTTTTTCAGCAGGTCGCTCTGGGCGAATTTTTTTTCCTGGGCGGCAAGTCGTGCGAGGGTCAGGTCTTTGTCTGAAAAGTACTTTTCAAGGTCGGCGAGAAATTCATAATACTCGCTTTTGATGGTCGTGTTGGCGTCACTGCTGCTGAATGTGCCTTCGCCGAATTCTCTGGCTACAAACATCAATCGGTGCATGTCAAGGCATCTCTGAATCAGAGCCCGTTGCTGACGATTGTCAGAATAGGCATTCAACATGGCGCGGTAGCGACTCGCCGCTTCGTGTACACAGACGAGAAAGAGCTTCTTGATTTCATCGAGCCCCATTATGGAATTGAATATATACCTCTCGAGTCGTGCGCGATTGCGCAGATTCATCGACTCGATGGTTTTGATGTCTTTGTTAATGGTTTCAATGTGTGGTTGCAGATAAACCATTACGTCGAGAACGTCGCGGGCGACGTTGAAGTAATGTTCTGTTGCTTCGAAAAACTTTGCCGAAGTGGGTGCGTGCGGTTCGCCGCCAATGGTTTCAGCCTTTTCCATGGCAGTTTTAAACTTTTCAGCCGCCATCATGCCCGAGCAGGTAAAATAGATGCGGCCGGTGGCGAGAGAAACTTCGCGTGCCGCCGGTGAACTTACGATCGCGCCGAGATTTTTATTTTTTTCTTCGAAAATTCTTTCTACAACCTTCTTTTCAAGCTTGTCTTCAGGAAACGCGAAGGTGGTAACGACCTCTTTTTTTGGCGAAAAACCCGGAAAACGGCATAAATAGTTAAAAGTGCCGGCCCCGGTGTTCGCTTTCCATTTAAAGGCCGTGTTGAGAGTGAAGTGTCGACTGCTCGATTCATCGGTAGTGATGTTCAGCATGAAGTCTTTCTGAAACATATTGTACAGAAAAGGTGTGGTTTCCTTGTTGATTTCGGGCTGTTTGAAAAACGTGGTCTGCCCCTCGGTAACCATCGTCGAAAATTTGAAGGGTTTGCCGTTTTCATCAGCCAGGCCCAGCGCCTCAATACCATAGGGGTTTATTTCAGTTTCCTGAAAGCAGGCTTCAACAACTTTGGCCGCCATTATCGAGGCGATAAAATGCTCTGAGTAGAACTCATTTTTTTGTTTCGAAGACTGCATCGACTGAAGATAAATTACGGCAGCACCACCGATCAGGAACATCCCGATCGTTAATTCGAGAAGAGTTAGACCGCGGCGCTTTTTCATAATACGTCTCCGGAATTCATCAGTGGCCCTTCGGAAATGGTCTGAAAGACTTTTTTTCCCTTCATGAAGGTGAAGGATATGGTTACCGAATTAGAGTTCGAAAGGTGAAAGCTTATGTCTTTAACGTGTGAGCAGAGGAGTCTGAGGTTTTTGCTGCTGTGTGAGGCGGCGCCAGAATAAGATTTTGCATCAGTAATGTAGCTGAATACGTCGTAGATGTCTTCGCCCTCTTCTTTAGTCATCTGGGCGTTTTTTAATGGAAAAATTGAAACAACGTTATTTTCAAAATCAGAAAAGGCCAGAATCGTTGATTTTTCGTTCAGCGAAGGCACAAAAAACCCACGCCCACTGCGAATTTCGCGCAAGACCTTGTTGACGCCTGTTACTACGGCGGTCTGCATCTGCAGCCCATCGAGCAGAATGGTCTGGGAACGGTTTGCCTGAAAGTAAAAGCGAAAAACCAGAAAAGAAAAAAGGGACGCTATGCCTACCACCACAAGAACCTCGGCCAGTGTAAAGGCATTACGTCGACTGTCTGCACAAGGACGGTTAACGGTACACTGCAAAAACTTTTTCATCTCTACTATAGATTATAACACTTTTTTTTTACTTTTAACGGGGCATAGCCGGTGGAGTTTTTCTGACCGGACAGTGCCAGATAAATTGTCTCTCCCTCATTCTCTCTCTGTCAAACTGCTATAATATTGCGCCTCCCGTGTTTAAAACTACCAGCTCTTTACCTGGTTTTTCGGAAAATCAAATTCCCGGAACTACTTTCACTGAATACCATGCGAACGTAAAAAAGTTTTATTTTTTTGCCTGCCATCAGAATTATTTTTTGTGATAGACTTTTTTCATGCCGGTTAAGTCAGACAAAAGAACTTCGAATCTTTTTATAGCGGGTGGTTATTGCCTGGTGGCGATAATCATTCTCTTCAATTATCTCGGCCAGACAGATTCCAAAGACAGAGTTCGACCGGTTCAGCCAACTTCTGAGGCGCCAGCTGCCCCCGGCAGCGATTCCATTTCAAGACAGCTTGAAGAAGAAAAGCGCCTGAACCTCGAAATGCGCGACATTATCAGGCGCCTGCAGGGAGCTATCAAAGACCCGGCAGCTGTTTCGGCCATGCCGGAGAACGAACAGCCAACTGCAGAAAATTCGCTGGTTATCCCTGAGCTGAAAGATGACCTTGGCGGGTCTTTCAGAAAAGTTTCAAATCCTTTCATCCCCGGAAAGAACCCCTTTGCCGCCCCCAGATCAGAAATGGCGACAACAGAGAACGCCGAATCTTTTTCCCAGTTCTCGAACGTTCAATGTAACTCAAAAATGCCCTTTGTCTTTTCTGCTTCCAACTCGACTTCAGGCTATTTTTCCAACCACTGAAGCGGTCACCCGAAAAAAACTCCGAAAGTTCTTTTTTTGTAGGTAAGAACTTGTCTGCATATTGCCGATATTGTTCACAGAGAATTGAAAGAACTTAAGGAGCACACAAAAATGAGGCAAACTGTAAGATCCGCAGGACTACTTTCCCTGTTTCTGCTGAATCTAACCACTCTTCCGGCTGAACCACTCGTCAGGGGTTTCTTCATCGAGAAACTCCCGGAAAAAACCGCCGGGAAAGAACTTGCCCCTGGCAAAGGTCTCGTGCTTGCCCATGTTTTTAACTCGGGCAACAGCGCCATCAACTCTGGCAGTTATCAGGTTGGGGTCGAGATCGAAAGCGCCGGCAAAAAGAAAACCTTTGTTTTGAACCCGAAAGAAACCATTACTGCCGGCGGTCTCAAGACTTTTCGCATGGCAGTTCCGGTCAGCAAGTCCGACAAGACCAGCGGCCAGTTCAGGGTTTTCAGCAAGATCAATGGCAACATGGTCTGGTCTGACAGGTATTCTTTCCTTCAGGGTGTGCTGACTGACGGAGACAATAAAATAACTACGCTCTACACCGAAGCTCCGATGGACCCTTCGATGATAATGCCTCCGCGCGAAGTTCCGTTCGAAAATGAAAAAACAGCCAGAAAGGCTGCAGAGCTTGAAAAGGCTGCCATGAACATGAAACAGGGGAAAGCTGTTTCTGTTAAACAGTCAGCTGCCAAACCTGTTTCGGTCAAAGCCGCCTCTGCATCGGCAATAAAGGAAGTCGCGAAAGTCCCGGCCGATAAACCGGCTGCTAAAACTGAAAAGACCGAAAAAACGCTGAAGGCAGCCAAGTCTGAAAAAGTTGAAAAAACTGAAAAGGTCGAAAAAGTCGCCAAAGCCGAGAAAAAGCCCGAAGTGAAAGAAACCAAGGTGGCGGCAGCTCCGGTGGTTGAAGAAGCTCCGGCCGAACGCCCCAGAAATATCGATCTGTCTGAATTCAAGAAGCTCAGAACCATCGATGAAGAGCTCATCATTTACGTAATCAAAGAAGGCGACTCGCTCAAATCGGTTGCTGAAAAATACTATGGCAACTCTGCCAAAGAAAGAGCCATTGCTGATCTGAACTTTATCGAGAAGGCCTCTTCTGTTAAAGTCGGCGAAGAAATCATTGTAGACGTCAGACCCCTGAATAAATCAGGGAAATCAAACAGCTGAGGGAGATAAAGCCTGATGATGACCAATTCACTTACCAGAACCAGAGCCGAAAAAGCCCCTCTCATTAAGGTCGAGTCACGCAATGAGCTGAGCTTTACCTTTCAGATCAAGGGAAAAGCCTTCCAGCAGGGCTACCTATTCCTGAACCCTCAGATGAAAGAGCTGTTTCCTTTCAATGAAGACCTTTGCTCGGTAACTTTTATCGATGATGACGAAATAACCCATTCGGCCATCTACCACAAAATGCGTGGTTACATGGTTTGTCTGACTTTCAACGAATGGTGGGAAAAGAAAAAAGTAAACGAGGGTGACACCGTCGCCATTGAAATGCTCGATCTCGCCAATCGCACCTATCGCCTCAGACTTATGAATGGCGCCGGCGTGAAAACACCCGTCGATGCAGGCGAAAAAGTCGAACTTCGCATCGCATCTCAGGTTAATGCCGCGATCTCTTACAGCGATCACAACCTGGAAGTTCTCAGAAGAATCGTTAAGGGCGAATTTTCCCCTTTCCGCGAAACCAGCCTTATTCAGCTTGGCGAAGAACTTGCAGCCGGTATCTGCTCTGAAGAACTGCTGTCTCTTAAAACCTGCTTCGGTGTCAGCACCTATTTCCATCAGGTGCAGACCGCCCGCATGGTCATGGATAAACTCAACGGCCGCGCACTGCTTGCAGATGAAGTCGGTCTCGGCAAAACCATCGAAGCCGGCCTGATTCTCAAAGAATATCTCCTGCGCGGCATGGCCAAAAAGGTTCTCATTCTTACTCCGGCTTCGCTGATCACTCAGTGGCAGCAGGAACTCAAGACCAAGTTCGATCTTTCCTTCAAAAACCATCTCGAAATCAACGACTGGGAAGACAGCGATCTGGTCATCGCTTCGCTCGATACTGCCAAGAGCCAGAAGAACCAGAGCACCGTTCAGAAGATCAAATACGATCTGCTGATTGTTGACGAAGCACATAAACTCAAGAATAAAAAGACTAAAAACTGGAAATTCGTGAACTCGATCAATACCAAGTATCTGCTGATGCTCACTGCTACGCCGATTCAGAACGATATGATCGAACTGTTCAACCTGATTTCGATTCTTAAACCCGGTCACCTTTCGACCGTTCAGAAATTCAAAGATGAATTTCTTGCCGAACGCGACAAACGCCTGCCAAAGAACTCGACCAGACTGCGCGAAATGCTGTCAGACATCATGATCAGACATCGCCGCGCCGACACCCTGATCAAGTTCCCGCAGCGCTTCGTTCATACCCATGCGGTCGATCTCAACCCCGATGAAGCCGAACTGTATCGCGAACTGACCGATTTTATCCGCAAAAGATATTTCACTCTGCCGACTCACAAGAACCCCCGCGGCATCAACCGCCTCACCCTGATTCTGCTGCAGAAGTTGATGGGCAGCTCGACCCACGCTCTGGCTAAAGCTCTCGACAAGATGATTGCCAGCAACTTCTACAAAGACGACTTCGATCATTCTCTCAAGCGACTGCTTGATATGGCTCGCAATGTCAAACATTCGAAAAAGGGCCAGGTTATGATGGAAATCGTTAAAAGCCTGAATGAAAAGGTGATTATCTTCACGCAATTCCGCGGAACTCAGGATTATATCGTGAAGATGCTCGAAGACGAAGGCTATTCAGTGGCCGTTTTCAACGGTCAGATGTCACAGGTCGACAAGGACCGTTGCATCGAAGAATTCCGCCGCGACAAGCAGATTCTCGTTTCGACCGAGTCGGGCGGTGAAGGCCGCAACCTGCAGTTCTGCAAAGTTCTGATAAATTTCGACCTGCCCTGGAACCCGATGCGGATCGAACAGCGCATCGGTCGTATTCACCGCCTTGGCCAGAACGACGACGTGCATATCATCAACCTCAGCGCTCGCGACACCATTGAATCATACGTGCTGGAGCTGCTGGACAAGAAGATCAATCTCTTCAGGCTGATCATCGGTGAACTCGAAATGATTCTTGGCAATATGCACTCCAAGCGCACTCTTGAACAGATCATCATTGACATTGTCACGATGTCGCCGAATCAGGATGCTATGAAACGCAAGTTCAAGACTCTCGGCAACAAGCTCGAAAAAGCCCTGCAGACACACAACGATATTACCAGAGCCCAGGAGGAAATTTTCAATGGTGAATAAGATTCAGGAACTCGTGTTTTCTTTCATGGACATGGTCAATATCAAACGCAGTGAAATTGAGTCCGGTGTCTGGATGGCCAGAATTCCAGCTGCTGAACAGGCTTTTTTCAACGGCTTTGAAAACCTGAAATTCACCTTTGACCGCGAGAAGGCCGAGCTTCACCGCGATCTCGAACTGATCTGCGAAGGTTCATTTCTGCTGAGAAAAATTATCGAGCGGCTCGCAGAGCTTCCCAGGGTCAGCCGTCTTTTCTCTCTCAAGGCTCCCGCTGTTCCGCCCCAGGGCCCGTCACACGAGTTGCGGGTTGTATCTGATAACGTCTATTACCGCCCCAGAGTGGTTTTTAACTTCAAAGTTCAGTTCGAATGCGATCAGCGTCGCGAAAAACTGTTTTCAGTGGTTGCCGATACAGCTTCTGAAGCTCTCGGAGTCGAAGAAGGCCTTTATACCATCGACATGACTGAATATTCAGAGGCCCCTCAGGCCGGGCTGAAAATAAGTGAATCCAATACCGATATTCTGCGTTTGTATCTGCAGGCATGTCAGAAACTCGAAGACTCACTTGTCGACGATATTACTGAATTACAGGATTGGGGCAACGAGCAGTGCCAGGAAAATCTGAAAGTTTTTGAAGCATATCTTGATGAACAGAAGCAGGAACTGTTAAAAAAGAAAGAGAACGTAAGTTTTCACCTTTATTTCTTCCAGAAGGAAGAAGAGATCGACCGGCTCATTGACAATCTCGAAGAAGAACGCAAGCGCAAGTATTCAGAGCTGAAAGACAAATTTTCGGTTCGCGTGAAAATTGGCCTGGTGAACTCGGTGGTTCTCTACACTCCAACTGTTGGTGTCGCCTCGCACAAACCGCGCAAAGCCTCTGATAGATTGGTTATGATGCCTGCCTTTGCCTCTTCTCAGGGATGTGAAACCCGGTCGGCTATTCAGTAACGCCGGAGGCCGCAAATGTTTTTCAAACACATTCTGATTGGGTTCATGATTCTCGGGGTGCTTGGTTACCTTTTCGGTGACCACGTCTTCTACTATCAGGGCAACCTGATGATGCGCTGGCAATACCCGATGCCGGCCTATGAAGCCTATGAACGAATCGTGCGTTATTACCCCGACAGCAAATACGCCAAAGAAGCGAGATTGATGATGACGGCGCTGCGTGAACGCAGTTCAGACCTGAATCGATATCTCGAAAAAAAGGAAAAGGAAATTAAAAAGATTCAGGATGACCGCCAGAAAAAACAGTCTTTCCATTAAACCGTTCATTTAAATGCAACCAGTCAGGGCGAACTTGTAAATCCCGAATTCCCGTCAGAGTCAAACACGTCTGGCGGGAATTCCTCTTTTAACAGGTGAAAAAATGACCGAATCCGAACAGGCGCTTTTAACCCCCCGGCAACGCTGGCTTCACAACATAATTTACGAGGCCGACACTTTTGCCGGTAAATGCTTCGACGTTTGTCTTATTTTCATGATTCTTTTGAGCACAACTGCCGTCATGCTTGATTCAATCAGAAGTGTCCGCGAGACATGGGGTGGGGTGCTGAACGGCGTCGACTGGTTCATCACCATTGTTTTTACACTCGAATACTGCCTGCGTATTTATGCCGTCAACCGGCCAAAGAACTACATGACCAGCTTTTATGGGCTCATAGATCTTGTGTCGGTGCTGCCAAGCTATCTTAGTCTGATTGTTCCCGGTGCTCATTATTTTTCGATCATCAGAATTTTTCGTGTTCTGCGCATTTTTCGTATTCTCAAGCTGGCAAAATATCTTGCCGCCGCCGACGATCTAGCTTCGGCTCTGGTTGCCAGCCGGCAGCGCATAACCGTTTTCATTACCGGGGTCGTGACTCTGGTTGTGTTCATCGGGTCGGCGATGTATGTTATCGAGGGCGAAGAAAACGGTTTCACCAGCATTCCGGTCAGTATCTACTGGGCAGTTGTGACACTGACCACGGTCGGCTACGGCGATATCTCGCCAAAAACTTCTCTGGGGCAGGCTTTTTCTGTGCTGATAATGATTCTTGGCTATGGCATCATTGCAATTCCGACCGGCATCGTCACCGCCGAACTGGCAGCGGGGAAAAGGGCCGAACCGACCTCGCAGGCCTGCCCGGTCTGTTGCGCTGAAGGGCATGATCATGATGCCATCTATTGCAAATACTGCGCCAGCAAACTCAATTAAAGCTCTGCCGTATTTTTTTTGTTTTAACTTGCCCTGAGGTTGTGCTAATAATAGTGCAGCTCAACCTCAGGGGAATTCCGATGAAAAAACTGTATTGCCGCTATTTGTCAGTTTTTCTTTTACTGCTGGGTTCAGCCTGGCCCGTCATGGCAGATAAGTTCTGCCCGGTCTGCAGACAGAATTTTGAAGACAAAGTCAATTTCTGCCCGGTTGACGGTGCAAAGCTTGAAGTAGCCTCCGGCAGCGAATCTGTAACTCTGGAATTAAATCCCGCCCCGGCCGATGCCAGCATCAGGGTGAACGGCAGGGTTTCTGACGCAAAAGTTTTTAAAATTGACGCGAACACCGAATACAAGATCGAAATTGCTTCCGCAGGTTTCAAACCTACGATTGTCGGTTTCAAAAACAGCGGTGGCAGAATAACTCTTTCGCTGAGCCTTTGTTCTCTGAGTCCGGAAGAGCAGAGAGCCGCCAAAATGGCGAATCTTGCCGGCAGCCGGGATCACGACATGGTCGAAGTTAAAGCCGGAGTCTATACTCTGGGTAGTGAGCGCGGCAACCATGATGAAAAGCCGTTGCGCAAGATTGAGACTGCGGGTTTCTGGATCGACCGCCATGAAGTCACCTGTGCCCAGTATCAGCGCTTTCTCGAAGATGTCCGCAAGCACGGCCACAAATGGTGCCACCCGTCTGAAGCTCCTCACAAAGATCATACTCCTTACCACACTTATGCCTGGGCACTCAAGTTCAGCTGGGTAGGCGGTCAACCACCGCGTGGTATGGGTGATTTTCCGGTTGTTCTCGTCGACTGGTATGACGCCTGGGCCTATGCCAACTGGGCTGGCAAACGACTGCCGACCGAAAACGAGTGGGAAATTGCGGCGCGCAGCTCAGATGGGCGCGAATACCCCTGGGGCAACACCTTTTCCGATGACCGCTGCAATGTCGGCGATCAGCCGGTAGAAGTTGGCACCTTTGCAACCGGCGCATCACCATGGGGTGTTCATGACCTGGCCGGCAATGTTGCCGAATGGACCGAAACTGCTTATGAGCCCAGACCTGCCGATGCCAGACCATTTTCCGGCAAGTTCGGCCAACCGGTAATCAGGGGTGGCTCGTGGGATGACAACTCAAAAACCTGCCGATCAGCGGCCCGAGATGTCAGAAGATCTCCGGTTTACCGCAGCACGACTGTGGGTTTTCGCTGCGCCGCCGACCACGAACCTTCACATATTCAGCAGGGAAAAATTAAATAACCTAAAAGAAAGCCCCCGGCGGTTGCAATAACCGCCGGGGGCTTTCTTTTAGGTTATTTTTTGATGCAGTCTATGGTGTCCTGGGCGATTACGAGTTCTTCATTGGTCGGGATAACGAGAACCTTTACCTTCGAGTCGGGCGTGGTGATGTCGCCTTCAGCGCCTCTCCAGGTAACTTCGTTCTTTTCGAGATCGAGCTTGACTCCGAGCCAGTCCATTTCACGATGTACGATGCTTCTGACGATCGGGCTGTTTTCGCCGACACCGGCGGTCCAGACGATGGCGTCAACGCCGTTGAGAACAGCAATATAGGAACCGATGTATTTTTTGATGCGGTGTGAATATACATCGAGTGCCAGATTTGCCCGTTCGCTTTTCTTCGGCCAGTCTTCTTCAAGATCGCGCAGGTCGCTCGAAATCTGGCTGATGCCAAGCACGCCCGAATGTTTGTTGAGCAGGTTGTCCATTTCAGAAATGGTAAGTTCGTATTCTTTCATGATGTGAAGAATCAGCGCCGGGTCCATGTCACCGCAGCGGGTGCCCATTACCAGGCCTTCAAGGGGAGTGTGGCCCATCGAGGTATCCACTGATTTCCCCTTGTTGATGGCACATACCGAGCCGCCGTTGCCGAGATGAACGGTGATCAGCTTCAGTTCGTTGAGCGGTTTGCCCAGCAGTTTGGCAGCGCGGGCCGCAACGTAGCGATGGCTGGTTCCATGGAAACCATAGCGTCTGATGCGGTGTTTTTCGTAAAACATATATGGCAGAGCATAGATGTAGGCTTCAGCCGGCATGGTCTGATGAAAGGCGGTGTCGAAAACGGCAACCTGCTTAACTTTCGGCAGAATTTCTTCTACGGCTTCGACGCCTTTGAGGTTGGGCGGGTTGTGCAGGGGAGCAAAAACGATGCAGTCTCTGATGGCGTTTTTTACTTCTTCGGTGATCAGCACGCTTGAAGAAAATTTGTCGCCGCCGTGAACAATGCGGTGTCCGACAGCGCCGAGTTCTTCGAGGCTTTTCAGAACAGCCTCTTCGCCGGTGGTCAGAAGTTCGAATATCTTCTGAATGCCGATTTTATGGTCAAGAATGTCTGATTCATAGACCTTCTTCTTGCCGTCATCGCCTTTGCGATAGTCGATGGTGGAGCCGGCCATGCCGACGCGCTGTACCAGGCCCTTGGCCATAACGGTAGTGGTGGTCATGTCGAAAAGCTGATATTTGATTGATGATGAGCCGCAGTTTAATACGAGTACTTTCATTCTGTTTTCTCCCTGTTACTGATGGTTGGCCTGTGAAAGCTGTTCCGCTTTCAGACCGCTGTCTGAGAGGCGCAGACCATCGTTGCCGTAGCGATAGAAGCCTTTGCCGGTTTTGATGCCCTTGTAGCCGGCGCGCACCAGTTTTTTCAGGAGTTTGGCCGGAAGATAGCTCTGATCGAAGGTTTCTTTGTAGAGATTTTCGAGGTAGAAGACGACAGTGTCGATGCCGATTTTGTCAGCCAGAGTCAGGGGGCCGGCATTGAGGCCAAAACCGAGCTTCATGGCGGTGTCAATCTGTTCGCAGGAAGCGATACCTTCTTCAAGCACTTTAACGGCCTGGTTGATCATCGGCAGAATGATGCGGGTGGTAATGAAACCCGGGCAGTCATAAACGCTGACCACGGTTTTGTTGATCATTTTGGCAAAACGAACGGCGGCTTCGAAGGTTTCTTCGCTGGTTTTCAGACCGCGTGAAATTTCGACGAGCGGCACTTTGGGAATCGGGCTCTGGAAGTGCATGGCAATGGTGCGTTCTGGATATTTGCATTCAGAGGCGATTTCGGTGATCGAAATGGTCGCTGAGTTCGAAGCGATAATCGTTGAGGGCTTGCATGTGGCGTCGAGTTCTTTGAACAGCTGGCGCTTGACGTCGAGAGTTTCTTTAAGAGTCTCGATAACCATCCAGCCTTTGGCCGCTTCGCGGATGTCGGTTGAGCCCTTGATGCGGCTCATGATCGCGCGTTTTTCACCAGAGGTGAGGCCCCAGCGGGCAATTTCTGCGTCGAGAGACGCTTCGACCTTCTGCAGGCCCTTTTTAAGCTTCTCTTCGGAATGGTCAACGAGAATAACTTCGCACCCGGCGGTAGCTACTGCCTGGACCAGTTCCTGGCCCATCGTGGCTGCGCCATAAATCACGACTGTCTTCTGGCTCATCTGAGTTGTCTCCATGAAAAAATATGACTTTCAAGACCCATAGTGGTGTTAAAACAAGCCAGACTACCAGTCTGCAGCGGCCCTGTCAAGTTTTGTGTGCGGGTTCGAAAATGAAAAAAGCCCCGGGCCAGAGGCCCGGGGCTTTCGGTGCGCGAGGAAGATCAGTCGTTATGGATCTGGCGAAAGCGGTTTTTAACGCTCTGCACAGCCTTGATTCTGGCCTTGGTGACGATAGTGCGGTTCGGATCTCTGAGGGTATTGGTGCCGCAGTGAATTTCACCCATCGAGGTGTGATAGGGTGTGTCGTCGACAAAATGCACTTTGTTGCCCTGGGCTTTCAGCCTTGCTTCAATTGCTTTGTCGAAGCCGGGAATATGGGTAGCTGGAACGATGAGGTGATCTCTGACGACCAGAAGATTCACGACGCCGGGCAGAAAAGCATGGCAGCCGCGGGGGTTGGTTGTACCCGAACCTTCGAACAGTGACGGCCAGGCAACTTCTTCAAAGTTGCGTTCTTCGCCGGTGGTTCTGCTGATGTATTCTTTGAGTTTGCCGACATTTTCTTCAATGATGTCGTTGATGGCATAGTTGAGGGCGATAAAGTCGCCTTCGGCAGTGCCGCGGCCGGCGTTCGGATCTTTCATCTGAGCGTTGAGAACGGCTTTGACCTTGAGCAGAAAGTTGCGGTCATAGCTGCTGATCTTGGCCAGCTCAGAATCGGGGGCATTCTTGATCAGGTCGAGAGCGTAAGCGGTATCGGCTCTGACGATTGAATAACCACCCGGCGCCCAGGCAGTCGGAATGAAGCCGAGATACTCATCGATGTGGCCAACCTGCAGCCATTTGGTTGCTCCGATAAACATGCGGTCTTTGTAGCCGTTGGCTTCGAAAAACTTGCGGCAGGGCTCGGTGATGGTGTCGCCAACCACAAGAATATCATCAAATGGGGTAACTTCGAGGTTTCCGCCGTAATCACCGTGATCCTGAGCGTTCGATGGGTTCTTGTAATAAACCATATCCCACATTTGAGCGAGAACACCGGGCAGACGGCCAAGGCCACGGCCACGGTTCGAATCGAAAACAGCCGGAACCAGTTTGCCATTTTTCAGAACGGCAGAACAGAGTTCCATGCAGTCCTGCATCCAGATGTCGCTTGAGTTGAATTTGGGGTTTACTTCGACGTATTTTTTTGCATCTTCGGGCGAAATGCCACTCCCCGAAATCGGGTCGCCACCACCAGATACGATATGAAGCTTAATTAAATCGTCACCACTGAGCTGTTCGGTGACATTGATTTTCTTGATTACATCAAAAAGATCTTTTACGAATTTCTGGTTGCCATAACCAGAAACGACAAGCACTTTGCTGGGAATATTGTTATTGTTGTTGAACTTGAGTCTGCTGATTTCGCTCATTGCCGGAGCGGCAGAAAGATCAAGTGTACAGCTGCCCAGAAAAGCAGCGAGAGACATTGCACAAAGCGATTTTACCAGTTTCTTCATACTTCCTCCTCGGGTGCACGCGATGCAGTATTTTGCAATTATATCACCTGAAATTTGAATTTCAAAGGGGGTACAAAATTCTTTTCAGGGAGCCTGCCAGATGATGGCTTCTTCTTTTTGCAGAATCGTCAGGGCCTGATGTAGAAGTTGTCTGGCCCGTTCTCTTGATATGTCGAGTTTTCTGCCAATATCTGCGAGAGACAGTTCTTCGTCATTAAAACCATAAAAGCTTTCGACAACGAAACGAAGACGTTCCGGCAGCCTGGCAAGTGCCTCTTTCACCGTTTCATTTTTTATTTTTTCCAGAGCGGCTTCTTCCGGAGTCAGATTTTTTTTGTCTTCCAGGTAATATTCCATGCCCTCGGCATTGTCTGAATCGCTGTCAGTGCTCGCATGGATCGAAACCGGAGTCTGGGTTATGCTGAGAACATTGAGAATTTTTTCCTTCTCCATGCCCAGAGTCTGAGAGATCTCACTGATAGAAGGTGATCTGAAAAACTGGCTTTCAAACTCCTGGATATGTCGCCGTATTTTGTGCGCCACAGTCAGCAGGTGATGAGGAATTTTGACGGTTGTACCCTGGCTGGCCACCGCTTTCTGCATATAGTATCTGATCCAGTATGCGGCGTAAGTTGAGAAACGGTATCCCAGTGTGTAGTCGAATTTTGCGATTGCCTTTATCAGGCCGATGTTGCCTTCCTGTATCAGATCCATTATCGGAATACTGCCGCTTGAGAATTTTTTGGCAACTCTGGTCACGAGCTTGAGATTGGCCATAAGAAAAAGTTCAGATGCCTCGCGGTCACCCGCGATTTTTTGCGCCAGCTTGAACTCTTCTTCGCGCGACAGCGGCTTTCTGGAGAGTTCTGCCAGATACATTTCGACCAGGCTGTTGCGTTTTACCCTGTCTGCGGCCGCGAGGTTGAGTTTCTTCTTCTCAATAATATCTGCAAACAGGCTTTCATCCAGCAGACCCATATCCCAGCCGCGCTTATAAAAACATTCTTCACAGGTGCGGTTGGTGCAGGTCATTTTTTTCTTTTCTTCCGGGCTGCGCCGCTTGAAAAACTGAAAGCACTGGATAATCTGTTGAGCTCTGACAACACAATTCGGGTTTGGGCAGTCGATCAGTTCATGACAAAAGCGCATTCCCGACTGGCCAACCCGCTCGGGCGGAACGGCAAAAACCATCTCATCGCCAGTTTCGGCTTTTTTCGCTTCTGCTTCGGCCTCTGGCAGAAAATCCGGGCTGGTATCATGGGCTATGTCCGCTGATTCAAGGCTTTTCTCTGGTTCTGCCTTTGTCTCGTCAGGCCTCTGCAGGTTTTCCTGTTTTGGTTCCTCTTCCCCTTTTCTCTCTTCCTTCTCTTTTTTTTCTGATCCCGATTCAGGGCTTTCTTCTTCTTTAAATTCAGGCAGCAGACTCTCCGGGGTCGGGTCCGGTATTTCCGGGAACATGGATTCGTCTATCAGACCGATTTCCCATCCCAGGCGGTAATTGCAACGGTCACAGGGCGCAAACGGGCAGTCTTCCTGCGTTACCTCTCTTTTGTTGGCTGCCTCAAGATACTGCCAGCAGCGCATAATCTGGCGGCGCTGCACCGGGCAGTCATATTTTGTGCATCTGTGGGCTTCAAAGCAGTACATCAGGTTTGTTCAGGTGATTCCCCTGGCAGCAGCCAGATTCCCGCAAAGATAAGGGCCGCACCGATCAGGCCCCCGGTCGAAAGACTCTCTCCAAGCCACATCCATCCGACGATTACCCCTCCCACAGGCTGGGCATAAAGGGTGACGGCCATGACCCCGGCTTCGGTATGTCTGAGAATGATATTCCAGATAACATAACAGATGGCATTACAGATCACGCCAAGAAACATTATCGCAAGAATCGCCTCTCTTGTAAATGCAAGCGGCCAGAGCTGCGAAAGTTCCATGAGCGAAATCGGTGCCAGCAGCAGGGCCCCGATGATAAAGCTGTAAGACGTGGCGCGCATGGCGCCAAGCCGCTGGGCCACAGGCTTCATCAGGATCGAGTAGAGCGCAGTGGTAAAAATTGACAGAACCACCAGGATGTCGCCAAGAAACCCGCCCGATGAATACAACTCCCTGAAAAGCTGACCGACAGATTTGTTGTCGAGAAGCAGCATCGCCGCACCGAATATGGAAATGGCTGTCGCTGCCATGGTGCGCTTCTGCAGAATTTCCTTGAGCATCAGAGCCGCCAGCACTATCGTGAAAACCGGCTCAAGCGAGGCGGCAATCGCTGTTTTGGTCGATGTGGTCATCTGCAGCCCGAGATTGAGCAGGGCATTAGAAATGGCCAGACCAAGCGATCCAATTATGAAAAGATCTTTCCAGTCTTTTGTCGACAACCTTGAATGCTTTTCGCGTGAAGGAAGAATTAAAAGAAAAAAGCCGCCAATGAAAAATCTCATGCAGGCGAGCGTAGAAGGGGGGACAACATCGAGGGCGTATTTGGCAACCGCATAGGATGCGCCCCAGGCCAGATTGATCGACAGAAGAACCGCAATGCTGAAAAGCGGCGAATAGAGCCGGTGATGATGGTCAGAATGAGATTTGCTCACAGGTGGTTCCCTTATTGTGACTGAATTGTGACTGCCTGTTCTTCTTCGGTAATTTTGAGAAAGATGGCCTCCAGATCGTTGCCCGGAAGGCTGGCCTTCTGCTGCAGTTCATCGAGGTTACCAAGGGCGACGATATCGCCGTTGCGAATGATTGCGATCCGGTCGCACAGGTCTTCGGCTACCGAGAGAGTGTGAGTGGTCAGAAAAACGGTTTTGCCCTCGTCGGCAAGCCTGCGGAAATAGTCTTTCGCCAGCTTGACGCTGCGCGGGTCTAGGCCGACTGTGGGTTCATCGACGACGAAAATTTCGGGGTCATGCAGAATCGCTGCACTCATAGCAACCTTCTGCTTCATGCCGTGTGAAAAGCTTTCTATCAGCTCGTGGCGGCGATCCCAGAGATGAAAAAGTTTCAGCATCTCTTCGCCCTTTTCGAGAATGCGCGCCGGCTTGACGTTGTAAAGGCCACCCATGAAATCGAAGTATTCGAGCGGCGTCAGTTTTTCATAGAGATAGGGCCGGTCAGGAACATAGCCGAGCAGTGCTTTTGCCTGGTCCGGTTGGGCATAAAGATCGAATGGGCCGACGAAAACCTTGCCGGCTGTGGGTTTGATGATGCCGGTGAGAATCCTTATCAGCGTGGTTTTTCCGGCGCCATTGGGGCCGAGAAAGCCGAAGAGTTCGCCTTTGTGAATATCGAGATTGACGCCCTTCAGAGCGGTAAAATCACCGTAGCGTTTTTTTATATCGGCGAACCTTATCATGACATCATTCTGGTTCATAGTTTTCGATTGTTTCCAAGCCTTTCTGGAAGGGTAGATAAACCCAGGCCGCAGTGCAGACAATCAGCAGAACAGTGCTGATGCCAAGAAAAACGTAGGGCGAGCCGCCCCGCATCAGATAAAAGCGGCTGTGAAAAAAGCGGTACATCGGGTAGACCTCAAGTGCCAGCAGGTTGATGACATAGAGTCCCGAAAGAATCATGTAGATGAAACCGCCGTATGAACCGGCGATTTTAAGAGGCGAGTCGGCGGCAAAGTCGGCATAAATGGCGCCAACGCCAATAGCCAGAGAGGTGATGACCGTGGTGATCATTATGACATTGATGAAACTAAGCCAGAACAGCGCCGGGTGCGAAACCTGAAAAACCGAGTTGGTGACGATACAGAGAATGATACCGACCAGCAGCATTGGCACAAGGTAGACAATCAGCTTGATTGTCAGAATTCGTCTCGGGTTGACCGGCGAAGATTTGACCGCCCAGAAGGCCCGGCCTTCCATACTGATCGACGGAAAAACGAAGCGCATGCCTATCGAAGCTATAATGAAGCCAATAAAGGGGCCATTGAGAAAGACAAGGGTATCGTTGAGCTCGCCGCTGTAAAGGGTCGGAATGTCTTTGAGCGGCAGAATCGAAAGGTTGTAGCCATAAACGAAGACGATGGCGGCCATCATGAAAATCTGTGAAAATATCGCCGGGTCACGCATGAAAGTCGTGATTTCCTTGCCGGCAATAACCCTGAATTCCGGACTGAAAAAGCGAAACGGCCAGATGATTGCTCTTCTCAGCCATTCAAGGCTCAAAACCTGGTTGTCGACGGCTTCCATCGAAAGCTGCCAGCTGGTGCGATAGAATCGCACCGCGAAATAATTTACCAGGAGAAAGCCGGTGATCGACGCAACGAAGAGTGGCATAAACTGCATTACGGCATCATGGGTGGAGTTGCGAAAAAGCGACATGGTTGCCTGATGAAGCCATGACGAGGGCGAATACTGCAGCAGCGGCAGTTGCAGGCTGAGAAGATACTGCGAAACATCCTTGAAATAGCTGGGGTTGAGCAGTTTCTCTGCCTCAAGCGAGCGTAAAAAGAAGATCAGGGTGGTCAGCACAATGATTGAAAGGAACTGAAAAACCTTTTTCATCTGTCTGACCGGAAAAAATGCCGCCAGAAGCAGCGAGGCAAAGGCCCCGGCCAGGTTGGGCAGCATGACGAAAGCCGCGAGGAATACCGGAAAAATGAAATAGGCCTGCCATTCTGCCTTGAGGGCGGTGGCAAAGGCCAGCAGGGCGGGCATGAAAAAAATTACCACCATCCAGGTGCTTTCTGCCGAAAGAAGAATAAATCTCGATCTGAAGATCATACCGACCGGAGTCGGTGATGACATAAGCACCGTCAGCTCGTCGTTGAGAAAAAGGCTCGACAGCGCCGCAATTATACTGCTGAAGAGAATCATGAAAAACAGCGTCATGAACAGCATTTCAAGAAGCTTGGAAACGAGAAGCCCGCCGACAATTGGCCCCAGCGTCTCGCCCAGCATCGGGGCGCGCCCGACATAGTCGAGAAAGCGGTAGAGACCGTAGTAGATTGTGAAGGCCAGCAGCAGTGACCCGACACCGAGCGCCCAGATAACCTTGCGATTGCGTACAGAAAAAACGCGGCGCAACTTTTTAAGGGCCGGGGTGACCAGGATTAAAGAGTTCATTTACCAGACAAGGGGGTGCCAGTCAGGGCCTGAGGGTTCAAAGGGGGTAAATTCATAAAAATCACTGTTTTTAACGAGAAGACCGGCTATTTCTGCCCGTTTAAGCATGGCATTGTCTTTGCTCCGGCAGATTGCTTCATGCAGCTTTTCGAGTTCTTCGGCGGTTGCTCTGCCGTTGAAAACATTCTGGCCGACTATCAGATGTCTGGCCTGCCATACCAGGCTGGCATGAATCTGGGCAATGACCCGATCATGGTCGAAAGCCATCTCGGGGAGTTTACGGATGTCGAACCAGCACGCATCAGCAGCGTCATCGTCGCCGCGCGGTGAAAAATCGGTGTCGCGGACCATGCAGCCATAAACCATGGTTATGGTGCGACCGCGCGGGTCTCTGCCCGGTTCACCGCAGGTAAAAAGCGGTTTTAAAGGCAGATTTTCAAGGCGGGTTTCTTCTTTGAGCTCGCGGGCCGCGCCGGTACATGGAGTTTCGTCCATTTCAAGAAAGCCGCCGGGCAGAGCCCATCGGCCGGCGAATGGCTCGCGCCCTCTTTTAATCAGAAGAATTTCCGGGTTCGCCAGATCAGGAACGCGGATTATTGCCGCATCGAGGGTGACAGAGGGGCGTGGGTATTCATAGGTAAAAGGCATCGGTTAATCCAGTATGGCGCGAAGGTGGCGCTCGAGCCCTGATTTGTCAATCAGACCACAGAAGCGTTCTTCACCGCACTCGATGGTTGGCAGCATTCTGACACGCTCGTGCCCCCAGAGCATGGTGAGTTCGGTGGCTCTGGTTTCGGTTTTCGGGTCTTCAAGAGCGCTGGCGAGAATCGATGAATCGAGGCCTTCTGACTGCAGGTGCAATCGCAGCGAGGTCGGTATGGAAATATCGACGCGGGCGCAGAAAACTCCCCTGAAAATGCTGGTAATGTAGTCTTCGGCGTTCAGGTTACCATAGGCTTCAATTGCCCGGGCAGCCGGAGTGCCGTTGACATAACGCTCGGGCCGGCTGATTTTAAGGCCAACTGCAGCCGCATCGGCAATGATCCGGTTCCAGCGCAGATCGCCCCATATTTCTCTGAAATGGTATTTGGTGTTGCCCGGCGGGTTCAGGCCGATTTCGATCGGCTGAAGCGTGAGCCGGCTCTGCTTGAGAAGCGAACGCAGCAGTTCCCAGGCGATATAGGAATACGGGCACTGAAAGCTGAAATAAAATTTGATGTCAGGGTTATTGAATGTGATGTTCATCATCACAAATATAACAGCAAAATCTCAGCTTTTCAATCGCCCTGGTCAGTCTTCGGCGGTTATGTTGAAGAAGGGGAAGACGATTTCGCGGTCGAGCTTGTGTCTGATGCGGTCGAGCATCTGAATCGGCCGCCCGAACAGCAGTCTGGCAACGCCATTGATTCTGACCTCTGAATACCGGCTGAAGTCGACTGACGAAATTTTTCTGAATTCATCGTCACCGGTGATCATGGTGCCACGGTGAACCACCATTGAAAACTGTTCGGGCTTTTTGCCAATGAAGTTTTCGAATGGGTCGACATCTTCGATATCCTCGAAAACCACAAAATCGGCGTGCTTCCCGGGGGTAAGTGTGCCCGTCTGCTTTTCGAGGCCAAAGGCTCTGGCGGCATTCAAGGTCGTCATCTCGACAAGATCTTTTGCTGAAATCATTGATTCCAGATGATTGCGTGAAAATTCGAGGGCCTTTTTGAGTTCACCGAGAAGGTGGGTCGAGCCGGTAACCGAACTGTCGGTGCCGAGAGTCAACGGAATGCCAAGCTCAACGGCCCTTTTGATGTCGGGCTGCCTGCCAAAGATATTCTGCGACGAAGTCGGCAGCCAGACCAGAGTGCAACCTCTGCTGGCGATAAGCTGTAGGTCAGCATCCTGGAGGTGGGTGCCATTTACCAGAATTGTGTTGCGGTCGAGAACCCCGAGTCGGTTGAGAGTTTCGATTTCTTCGGTAATTTCTTTGCTGGTTCCTTCGCCGATGTGAAGAATGAACGGCAGAATTCCGCGCGCCTGATTGAACTGCTCCTGAATATTGCGTCCCCATGAAAGCTGATGATTCGAAGCTGAATGCACGAGATAGAAGTGCTCGAGCAGGGTGACGAGCTCATGACGGGCAAAAGTACCCGAAACCTCGGCCGGGAAATGGTCGACAACGGTGGTGACACCCGACAGAACGTTTTTATACATTCCGACAATATAAAGGTCGGTTACCGACAGTTTCTGCAGAAGCTTGTATTCTGCCGTCGACCGCATGCTGCGATCCCAGTCATACCAGTTCTCGACCGGGGTTTCGCCAATCCCTTGCCAGCAGGTGTCGATAAGATGATCATGGGCGTTGATCAACCCCGGGAAAACGATTTTGCCTTCGAGGTCGATTTCGCAGTCGACAGGTTTGAGAGGCTTCTGATCAGGTGTCAGGATGTCGTAGATAATGTCGTCCTGAACCAGAACACCGGCCGGCTCAAGCGAAAAATCCGGCTTGAGAACCAGCCCATTGGTGAAGAGCTTGAACATAATTGCTTCCTTCTACAGTCTGCCGAATTGGGGAGTTTCCTGCTGAATTTCCTTGAGAAACAGCTCCCAGCTTTTATCGGCAAATGCCATGCTGACAAAGTGCCGGCCGATTTCTTTGAGATACTGCAGAAAGGTTATACGCTGCAGATCCGGCTTCAATGTTCTCACCCGCGCGAATGAGCGATAAAACTCATCGGTGTTGGTAAGATTCAGGGCGGCGCAGGTATGCCCGAAGAGGGCTTCGATATCAAAATTCTTGTCTTTTTCGATTGGCAGAATCTGTGAGCCAAGAAGGGTTCCGATCATTTCGCCGCGTATTTCAAGAGGTACGGCAAAAATGAGAAAGCCGGCATAGCAGACGTTGACAAATGGGGTCTTGCGCCGCAGCAGACGGTCTTCAATGTTGCGGTAGGTCTTGCGACACCTTTGCCGGCCTCGCTCGGTGCCTCTGATAATACTGCACGGACCGTAGAAATAGTCGGTTTTGCAGACCACCTCACCGGTAGTAGACCGCAATGACAGGGCCACGCCGAGAAAACGCTCGAGCTTTTTCAGGATCTCGGGTATGTGTCCGTGGGTGAATCGGACTGTTGAATTAACGTTCTTCTGACCGGCACCTGTCATTGCGTTTTCCTTTCTCTGCCAGAGCTTCAGGCTCCGGCGTTCATGCCCTGCCTGGCCGCAGCCTTCTGCCAGAGGGCGACGCCAAGCAAAAGAGAATTGAACTTGGTCGCGTTGTCGTCGGCCCTGGAGGTGAGAACTACCGGGCAGCGGGCTCCGTAAAGCAGACCACCCATCGGCGCTTTCACATAATACTGCAGCGATTTGTAAAAGGCATTGCCGGTATCGAGGCGCGGCACCACAAAAATGTCGGCATTGCCCTGAATCCGGCCCTTGTATTTCTTGATGCGGGCAGAATCTTCGCTGACAGCCAGATCAAAGGAAATGGGCCCCTCGACCGTCATGTCACTGCGGCTGGCGAGAGAGCCGGCCACTTTTTCTGCCAGCTGCGTCGAAGGCATTTTTTCTGAGACCTTTTCGTTGGCCGCCAGAAGGGCAACCAGCGGCGGGCGGTTTTCGAAAGTTGCAAACGCTTCGCGGGCGTTTTCAATTTCTTTTTCGAGGGTATCGGCATCAGGTGCGATACACATGGCGGCATCGGTGAGAATTTTCAGCCCCTGCCGGTTCGGAAATTCAAAGAAAGTCAGATGCGAAAGAATCGGATTTTTGCGCAGGCCGGTGTTTGAGTTCAACACTGCCTTCAGCAGGCTTGAGGTCGCCACCAGCCCTTTCATCAGTATGTCGCAGCGGCCCTCGCGCACCTCGGCCACGGCTTTGGCACAGGCTGCCTTTTCGTCACGCTCGTCAATGATGGTGACACGTTCATGTCTGGCCACATCACCATACATGGCCCTTATCTGCTCGGGGTCGCCGATCAGAGTTGCGCTGAGAATGCCGGTTTTTATGGCATGACAGACGGCGTAGGCGCAGGCGTCGTCGTTGGCAAGCGGAATCGCCACCCGGCAGTTCATTTTTTTATCAAGAGTCGTTACCAGTCTGCTGAAGAAATTGTCGCTCATCGTTTTCTCCGTTCTCAGCCGGTCAGGAATGGTATTCTCTGGCCTTGGTTTCTTTACGCAGAACGCGCAGGCCACCGAGAGCCAGAGCAGAAAGTTCGTCTTCGCCAGGAACCACATGACTGGGGGCGAAGCATTTTACGTATTCGCTGACCTTGTCGAT
>OFEK01000622.1_pt1 | contig 33626 bp, 25 predicted proteins | sample 1521131 | NCBI WGS metagenome assembly OFEK01 (sample SAMN05720209, study PRJEB24109) | activated sludge metagenome | isolation source: Anaerobic digester | place: China | collected 2015-12-16
GCGCCGCGCCAGAGGCGTTCTGTCTGATTGAAGCAGAAAGCCTGAGGGCCGTTTCCCTGGTCAGGCGACCCTGGTGTCGACTGAAAGCGTGCAGCAGCATTTCATGCGTGTGCCCGGGCTGCAGCGGCCCGTCTGTCGACAGAGTGAGAAGAAGATTTTCGGGTAAATCCTGCGGGGCCGGGCGTTGCAGAAAAACAGCCAGTCCCACAATTATCGCTGCCAGCAAAATCAATGGTAAAAATTTGCGCATGGCCGGCAAATTAGCATTATAAGCCTGCAATTGTCAAACAGGGGTGCGCGGTCTGGCTCGAAGGAGTTTGCCGAATGCCTTCAATATCGCGGCAAATAATGTTATAACTGACGCGTGGAAAACGAATGTATTACGGTAACGATCGATCGCATAACTTTCTGCAATGAGCAGACCGGTTACTACGTGCTCAAGGCCTCGGGGCGGCAATACCCGCACGGGGTTACCGTGGTCGGCAATTTTGGCATAATTCAGCCGGGTGAAGAAGTCAGGGTTTACGGAACCTGGGCTTGTCACCCGAACTTTGGCATGCAGTTTCAGGCGATGAAATTCACGGTGCTGAAACCCGCAACACTCAAAGGCATTGAAAAGTATCTCGGTTCTGGCATGATCAAGGGAATTGGCCCCGTTACAGCGCGGCGTCTCGTCGAAACTTTTGGCCTCGATACTCTGGAGGTCATCGAAAATAACCCTGAAAAGTTGGCTGAATGCCCTGGCATAGGGCCCGGAAAAGCTGAAAAGATTGCCAGTGGCTGGTTTCTGCAGCGCTCGATTCAGGATATCATGATTTTTCTGCAGGGACACGGTATTTCGCCGGCCTATGCCACACGAATTTACCGCAAATACGACCGTGAGGCCGTGCGCCGTGTCTCTGAAAACCCTTATATTCTGGCCCATGAAGTGCCGGGTATGGGCTTTAAAAAGGCGGACAGTATCGCGGCAGAGTTTGGAATCACCGGCAACGACCCGCGTCGCGTCAAAGCCGCAATTCTCTATCTGATGAGCACGATAACCAAAGATGGCCATCTTTTTCTTAAAGAAGAAGAACTGCACAAAATGGCCGAAGAAATGCTCGGTCCAGGTCAGAAAGACGATCTCGATGCCGCAGCCAGAGCCCTGGTGGCCGAAAAAAAACTGGTGATGCGCGAATTCAGAATGCAGCCGCTTTTTTATCTGCCCGTCAGTTATCGGGCCGAAGAAGGCAGTGCCCGCATCGTAAAAAAGCTCGTCGATCGGCAGCGCGAGGTTCCCAGAGAAAAACTGATGGCGGCCCTCGACCGGGCGGTAGCCACGCACGGGCTGAAACTGAGCGATATTCAGCAGCTTGCGGTCGAAACTTCGCTGAAAAAAGGCTTTGTTATAATAACCGGCGGCCCCGGCACTGGCAAAACCACGACTTTGAAAGCAGTAGTCAGCGCCCATCGCGCTCTGGGAAACCGAGTTCTGCTCGCCAGCCCGACCGGCCGTGCGGCCAAGCGTCTTGCCGAAGTGTCAGGCTTTGCGGCTCTGACCATTCACCGTCTGCTTGAATATTCACCCCAGGAAAAAGGGTTCCGACGCAACCGCCAGCTGCCCCTGGACTGCGATACTCTGGTTGTCGACGAGGCCTCGATGATCGATATGAACCTGTTTTACAGTCTGGTGCAGGCAGTTCCGGAGCATGCAACTCTTGTTCTCGTCGGAGACGCCGACCAGCTGCCTTCGGTTGGCCCAGGTCTGGTATTGAATGAGCTTATCAAGTCGGGCATGGTCCCGGTTGTTACTCTGAATGCCATTTTCAGACAGGCCGAAACCTCTCAGATTATTAAAAATGCTCATCTCATAAATAATGGACAGATGCCGCAACTGCTCGTTCCTGATGGCCAGAGTCAGTCTGATTGTTATTTTGTGGCGGCCGAAGACCCGGACAAGGTCATTGCCATGCTGAAAAACGTCGTACAGAAGAGTCTGCCGGCGAAGTTCAATTATGACCCGGTGAATGATATTCAGGTGCTGACGCCGATGAATCGGGGTAAACTGGGTGCCACCAGCCTGAATACAATTCTGCAGGAGATTCTCAATCCGCCGGCGCCTGAGCGCAGCGAAATCGAACATCTCAACCGGATATTCAGAGTGGGCGACAAGGTCATTCAGTTGCGCAATAACTATGATCTCGAAGTTTTCAACGGTGACATCGGTACTATTGCCGAGATAAACCCTGAAGACCAGGAAGCGGTTATCGAATTTCCCCAGGGAAAAATTGCGTTTCAGTCAGCGGATTTTATCGATATGGCGCATGCCTACGCCGTTACCGTTCATAAATCCCAGGGAAGCGAGTACCCGGCGGTGGTATTGGTGGCTTCGACGCAGCATTACATGATGCTGCAGCGCAATCTTCTCTATACTGGTCTTACAAGGGCGAGAAAGACAATGGTATTTCTCGGCAGCCGCAAAGCCGTTGCCATGGCTGTTAATAACAACCGTATAAAAATGCGCAACACCATTTTTTCAAGCTTGTTGCAAAACACCGGTAATCAGGAATAATTTTTTTTGCAGGTGCCTTGACGCTTTGCCAACCCATCAGTAAACTTGAAGGTAATTCTGAAGGTACACAACTTTCCGTTAATTACAGGGGGTTCGATTATGATAAGGCGCTATGAATTAAGAGTAACACTCTGCATTGTTCTCTCGCTTCTCATGCTGGTTGACTTCACCGTGTTCAATCCGGCTCCTGCCTTTGGCGCACTTGACAAGAAAAGCGTCCTGGTTGGCGCTGGTGTCGGTGCTGTCGCCGGTGCTGGTATTGCCCTTGCTGCTCCTGCTATTGGTGGTGCTATTGGTGCTGCCGGCGGGATCGCCGGTGTTGGCACTGCTGTAGTCGGTGGCGTCGCAGCCGTCAGCGGTGGCGTCGTTGGCGCTCTGGCAGCTTTCGGTGGCGCAATTGCCTCAGCTCTTGGAGCTGTCGGTGGTTTTATCGCCGGTATCTTCGCCAGCCCTCTTTTCATTCCTGCACTGGTCATCATTGGTGCAGCTGTAGCCGGTTACTTCCTCTACAAGAAATTCAAAGCCAAAAAAGGTGCTTCTGGCCCCGCAAGCGAAGTGCTTCCTGGCTCTGACGAAATCTATGTAACTCCTGGTGACTATGAAATGAGTGGCGGAATCGTTCCGGCCGGCGACCAGGATGCTCCGATCAGCGTTGGTGATGCAGCAGTAATCACAATCGGCTCTGGTGACGCAGTAACCGTATCTGATACGGCCCCGGTCACTGTTGCTCCCGATACTACTGCTCAGGCACCGGTTGCCACTACCGAAACCGTCACTGGTGTTCCGACTGGCAGCGATTCTCTCAAAGCCGCCCACGACCGCTACATTGCCGCTTACCAGAAATATACCACTCTGGTTACCAACAGCGGTGGTGCAGATCCTGAAGAAGTTAAGCGTGCTCTCTCTGACTACCGCACTGCTTACAACGAATATCAGAACCTGCGCATGTCTGGCAGCAAATAAACCCCCTGCTGAAAGCATATAAAAAACTACCGCCCGCAAGGGCGGTAGTTTTTTATATGCCTGAATATGCCTGGAACGGCAAAGTTTTATGAAGCTGTGGTCAACCTGAAGAAAGTTATGACTGTGTCGCCAAATACCCGTTCGTCGAGCAGTCGGTAGGCCGGCATTTTTTCGAGGCCGAGCAGGTCTTTTTTCTGGCGTTCGATGATGAACAGAGTGTCGGGTGAAAACATCGGGCATTGCGGAATATACTGCAGCAGCGGGTCGAGCAATCCCTTGAGATATGGCGGGTCGATAAAGACGACGTCAAAAGGCGGGCGATCGACTGTCTGCAGAAACTTCAGGCAGTCCATCGTAAAGACTTCGCCACGGTCGGCAAGACTGGTGATTTCAAGATTTTCTCTTATCGTGCGTGTACATTCGCGGGAGGCATCGACAAAGGCGGCATAACTGCCGCCACGACTCAGGGCTTCGATACCAAGGTTGCCGGAGCCGGCAAACAGATCGAGAAATCTGGCGTCGTCTACCAGATCGGCAATGATATTGAAGGTTGAACCTTTGACTTTGTCCATGGCCGGCCGGGTTTTCCCGCCACCAGGCATTTTGAGGCGTCTGCCTTTGGCAGAACCGGTGATTATACGCATTTTAGCCGCCTTCCATAAAGGTTTTATAACTTTCGCCAAAGGATTTTATCATCTGGCCAGTGAACCAGTCACGAATTTCAGCCGGCTCAATGGTAAGAATCTCATAGGCTCTGGTTCTTGCATTTTCTACCAGCTTCTGCGGAATTCTATGCGAAAAACACGGGTGTGACAGCCCGCTTTGCCTGGTGCCGACAAGATCGCCAGGGCCGCGCATTTTGAGGTCTTCGAGCGAAAGTTCGAAGCCGTCGTTGGTCGAGGCGAGCACTGCCAGGCGTTCCGATTCCGCCGCCACGTGCGAAATGAGAACGCAGGTCGAAGCATCAGAGCCTCTCCCAACCCTGCCACGCAGCTGGTGCAGTTGAGACAGACCGAAACAGTCGGCGTTTTCAATGATCATCAAAGTGGCGTTCGGGTTGTCGACGCCGACTTCAACGACGGTGGTCGCGATGACAATATCGATACGACCAGCTTTGAATTCGTACATAATGTTCTCTTTTTCGTCCCATGTCTGAGCACCGGTAAGACAGGCGATCGAGGCGTCAGGAAGCAGGTCGCTGATGTTATCGGCGGCGGTTTCAACCGAAACCCAGTCTTTTACATCAGAAGCTTCAATCAGAGGGCAGACGACATAAATCTGATTGCCGGCCGCCAGAGTGTTCTTGACCAGAGGCAGCACCTCACGAAATCCGGCGGCGATTCTTGTGACAACCGGTTGTCGCCCTGGGGGCAGCTCATTGATGATGCTGGTATCCATGTCACCGAAAATTGTCAGTGAAAGGGTTCGTGGAATTGGAGTTGCCGAAAGCAACAATTGGTGAGGATTTTCGCCTTTTCTGAACAGCTGGCGGCGATGATTTACCCCGAAACGTTGCTGTTCATCAATGATGCAGAAATTCAGACGATTGAACTGTGTCTGTTCTTGAAAAAGGGCGTGGGTGCCGAATATAAACAGTGCCTGCCCGGTTGCCACCGCTTCATTGAGCGGCCGGCGCTCGGCAGTTTTCATGCTGCCGGTGATAATCACGGCGTGTCTGGCAAACTGCGGAAAAAATCTGACAAAATTCTGCAGATGTTGTCTGGCAAGAATTTCGGTTGGCGCCATAAAGGCACATTGGGAGCCAGGATAAAGCTCGATGGCCGAGTCGATCATTGCCAGAAAAGCCACCAGGGTCTTGCCTGAACCAACGTCGCCCTGAAGCAGTCGGTTCATGGGCGGTCTATCACTGCCTGGCTTCAGGTCGGCGATGATTTCGCCGAGTGCCTGCTTCTGCCCATTGGTAAGCTGGAAGGGCAGGGGATAGGGCGAATCGGCCGGTGCGTGTCTGACCGCATCTGGCAGGGTGAGATAACCGGTAATGTTCTCGCGTCTTTTGAGAACGCCCATCTGAAAAAGCACCTGGTCGAAAAAGGCCAGCGTATGCTTCGCTTTTTTGAGTTCCTCATCTGATTCCGGGCGGTGAATGTCGGCAATGGCGCCGGCTATGACTCTGAAAGATGATTCCTGCACTGCCGGCGGAAAAGAAGCTGCCCAGTCGACCTGATCGAGTACATTGTCGATGAGCTTTCGCAGAGACAGAGGCGATATTCTGGCTTCAGCAAGTCGCGAGTTCGACGGGTAGACCGGTGTGAGTCGCCTGTTTGTGGCTTCAACAGCTTCATTGTCGACCGGTTCTATTTCTGGGTTTGACAGCACCAGCTGGTTTTTTATCGTTGTGGCGGAGCCAAAAAGCCAGTATTCATTACCCGGCTTCAACTGCCTGGTAAGATAAACTTTGTTGAACCATTTGGCCCCGATTTTTCCGGTTTGATCGGCGAATTCAGCGTTGATAACCGTGAGGCCGCGTCTGGCATGAAAAGCCTTTATCGAGTTTAGTCTGGCTTTCAATAACCCCTGGGTCTGTGGCTGCAAAGCGCTTATCGGCACTGCCTGGCGGCGGTCCTGATAACGTACCGGATAGATACGCAGTAGATCGAAAACGCAGCCAAACCCGGCGTTCTGAAGAGTTTCTGACTTTTTCGGGCCGATGCCGCTGATAGTGCCGACGTGGTCGTCGAGAAGCAGTCTTTTTGCTTTGACCGTAACCTTTTTAATGTCTGTTTACCTCAAAAAAATACCCGAAGACTTATACAGAAGCCTGTTAATGGTTGTGCACCTGAAAAATCATTCCTTGAAAAAATACAGCTGCTTCATGACCATGAATTCTTCATTCATGTAAACGAGATCCCAGCCGTTGCGGCCAGCTTCATCGAGCAGATGGCCGAGTTTTTCAAGAAAATCCGGCCCCTTAAGGGTTGTCAGGTCGAGTGTTTTGTAGTTATAACGTTGCGGCGATTTTTCAAGCGTCATGTGATTTCTCCTGGCCCGGGTGTTGTTCCTGGAGTATGGAATTCAGGTAGAGATAGCCTTTGAGCATCTGGCGCAGCGAACCATCCTGTTGCGGTGATTGCGCACAGGCTCTCAGCGTAAGGTCTATGGCGCTGAAAGCTTTCTGATACTGGCCGGTAAGATTGAAGCAATAAGCCAGCAGCAGGTTTGATTCGACATCGACCGGTGAAATGTCGACGGCCTTCAGCAACACTTCTATTGCTTTGTCATATTGACGCAGCTGAATGTGCAGGGTCGCCAGTTTCTGGTAGATAACCGGATTGCGCGGTGAAAGAGCGGCGGCGTGCGTGAGAAGCTTGACGCTCTCGCTGAACTTGCCGGCAATCTGATAGATCTGCCCGAGAATCAGGTAGGCACCAAGAATTTTCGGGTAGAGGCTGAGAGCTTTTACGAGGTGCTTGACCGCATCTTCATATTTGCGCGCATAATAAAAGATGGTGCCCAGGTTGAAGTGGGCTTTAACGAGGTTCGGGTTGATTTTCAGGGCTTCCTGATAAAGCTTGGCAGCATCGGCGTTCTTTTTCAGCATGAAGCAGAGGTTGGCATAGGCAAGCAAGGCTTTAAGATGCTGAGGATCGCGAGCATAAATGACTTTGAAAATCTTTTCGGCCGCGACAAAATTGCGAGCGGCAATGAAACGGTTGGCGTTTTCTATTTCCTCGGCGTAAGTGTTGTCAGGAAGAATCTGGGTGCTGAGAACCACCGGGGTTGGCGGTTCGCTCTCGACCGGCAGAATAGCCTCGGCCACCGGAGCAGCTGCGGGTGTCTGGCGTTGCGGCGTTTCTGTCGGCAGAGACGGCTTTTCGCCTTCGCCAGAAGCGTCTGCCGAAACACTGCCGGCGCCGGCGATTTCCCGGTTGATCGCCTCTGGATTGTCGATCAGATCGGCCAGTATCTGATTTATCTGCTTGAGCAGCGCATCATCATGGCTGATTTCCTTGCCGATTTCGCCGATGACGAAAGTTGCAGATTGAACGTGTCGCTTATCATCGCTTTTGAAAAGTTCGCGCAGATTATCGAGAACAGAATACTCGCCCCATACCCAGAGAGTTCTGATGGCGGTGCTCTTAACCCGGTTGTCATCGTGCTGCAGCAGGCTTTTGAGGCGGTCGACCAGTTCCGGGTCAGCCTTGCGTGAAAGCTTGACCATCGCATCGATTGTGTTTGAAACAACGCGCGGGTCTTCACTGTTTAAAAAGGGGCTTATCAAAGGTATTACGTCGGCTTTGGCGGTTTGCCCGAGGCACGAAATGAGAGTGGCCTGCACAATGAAGTTTTCTTCCTTCTGCAGTTTTTCTTTGAGAAGCGGTGGAGCGGCTTCGGGGGCGCAGCGTGAGATGGCAAGTGCCGCTTCGACTCTGACGTCAAAATTCGGATCGTCGATCATTGGCCTGAGGTGGGGCAGGGCATCTTTAAATTCGATCTTGCGCAGAGCATTAGTGGCATTGCGTCTGACGTCCGGGTCTTCGTCTTTGAGAGACCGCCCTAGCTCACGAATGAATCGGGCATCTTTGATCTCGCCGATGGCGTAGGCAGCTGAAGCGCGGTACCATTTGTCGGTATGTTCGAGCATCTGGCGCAGAGTTTCAGAAACGTCGAAGTCGCCATATTTCCAGATGGCTTTGGCGACGTTGGCACGGACACGATTGCTCGGGTCTTCGAGGTAGGGCTGCAGAATGCCGACAATCGAGCCTGATTTAATACTCTCGATCGCTTCAATGGCATTGGCGCGTACACGCGGGTCTTCATCGCGCAGAGCTGATTGAAAAACCGGCATCAGTTTGTCTGAAGCCATCATGCCGAGTGCCATGATTATCGAAGCACGTATTCTCGCGCTTTTTTCCTGGGCCAGCAGTTTCTTGAGAAGTGCTATTGCGCGCCAGTTCTTGATTTTACCAACTGCGAGAATCGCGCTGATAATGGCATCTTCTTCGAAAAAAATCTGCGAAGTATGTTCTTCAAGAGCCGGGGTACTGACACCAACACTTGATTCGGCATAGGTATTCAGGGCCTCCATGAGGATGTCGAAAGCTTCTGGGTTTTCGAGCATGCCCAGGGCGCGGGCGGCGTTAAATCTGACTTCCTGCTGTGAGTCGTTCAGGGCATTGATCAGAAGGCCGATTGCCTTGTGATTGTCGATGTTACCCAGCGCCAGAGCCATGAAATCCTGGATGTTGTCACTTTCATAGGTTTCGAGCAGAAAATCGGTCGCTTTTTCACCTTTGAATTTGGAAAGGGCGATCGCTGCTTCGCGTCGCTGGTCGTAGTCGCCGGCAAGAAAATTGTGAATCAATCTGGCAATCAGAGGCTTGATGCTGGTTAAGACGGTGTTATTGGCGGTCATCGGATTTCCCCGGAAGAAATAAGGCTTCAGCAAGAATTCTAGCAGAAAAGACATTATTTTTAAATACGCAAAACTTTAAGAAAAGTTATGAATAATTGCAAAATTAAAGCAGAGTTTGCATGCTATACCAGTGTTTATCTGGATTGATCCGTGGCAGAAACTATAAATATTTGCCAGACACGAAGCAAACTTTGTTTATTAAAGATATTTTCGGTTTTTCATGATTTGTTTTGTTGAATACTATGGGTTTTTGCGGGTATAATTGCCCCTATGGCAGATGAAAAAAGCTTATTCAGATTATTGAAACTGACTTTTGACGAGAAGGCCTCTGACCTGCACCTGAAAATCGGCAAGGCCGCCGCTATCAGAGTTGATGGGCATATTCGTCACCTCGAAAACTTCAAATTCAACAAGTATGACTTCGACCGCATCATCGAAGTGCTGCTTACTCCAGACCAGCAGGACCATTTCAGCAAAAACCGCGAAATCGACTTCGCCTATTCCCTCGAAGGGGTATGCCGTTTCAGGGTTAACCTTTACATGGATCTCAACGGCGCGGGCGCGGTTTTCAGGGTAATACCCTACCGGGTCATGGAATTCGACGAAATCGGCCTGCCCCTTGCGGCTCGCCGCCTCATCGAACAGCCGAACGGGCTGATTCTTATCACGGGCCCGACCGGCGCCGGTAAAACTTCGACGATGGCCAGCTACCTCAGCTACGTTAACCGTATGGCCCGCCGCCACGTGGTAACGCTCGAAGACCCGATCGAATATCAGTTCGAAGACAACACCAGCTTTTTCAACCAGCGCCAGGTCGGTATCGACTGCCTCAGTTTTTACGATGGGCTGCTGACCGTTCTGCGTCAGGACCCGGACATCATCGTCGTTGGCGAAATGCGCGAACCCGAAACCATCTCGCTGACTCTCAACGCCGCCGAAACCGGCAAACTGGTCATCGCGACCCTGCATACCAGCTCAGCCGTCAGCACTGCCGAGCGTATCGTTAACGTTTTTCCTGAAGCGCGACATCACCAGATTCTGCTGCAGCTGTCAATGGTGCTGCGTGGTGTCGTTTCGCAGACATTGCTGCCACGCATCAACGGTGGCCGGGTTGCGGCCTTCGAAATTCTGCTGAATACTTCTGCCGTGAGATCGCTGATCGCCGACGGAAAAATTCACATGCTGCCGTCATATCTCGAAACCGGCGCCGAATCAGGTATGACAACAATGGAAATGTCTCTGGCGCAGCTGGTTAAAGACCGTGTTGTCAGAAAAGAAGACGCTTACTCGGTGGCGCCAAACCCGGCGGCCCTGCGCAAAATTCTCAATGAACCGCCCATCTGACGGAGAAGCCGGATGCTGAAAATACATAAATTTTTCGAAATTGCGATTGAACGTCAGGCTTCCGATCTGCATCTGAAAGCCGGTTCGCCGCCGCTGATAAGAGTCGGTGGCCGCCTGATTCCGCTGCCCGAAGAGCCACTTGCCTACCAGGAAATGCCCAATCTCTTTCTGCCGCTTATGGACGTCAAGGCACAAAGCGAGCTGCGCAGTCAGCACGAGGCCAATTTCATGGCCAGATATAAGAACCGCTGGCGGGTGCGTGCCTGTATTTTCAGCCAGCGTGGCTGTCTTTCCGGCGCCTTTCGCTTTATTCCGCTGGCGACGCCGTCGATCGATTCGCTCGGTCTGCCGCCGCTCCTAAAAGAAATCGCCACGCGGCCACGCGGCCTGTTTCTCGTCACCGGGCCGGCGAACTCAGGCAAAACTCATACTCTCGCCGCGATTGTCAACGAGATCAACCGTATGTCGGCCCGGCATGTCATTACCATCGAAGACCCGATCGAATTCGTTTATCGCGAACGCAAGTCGATTTTTACGCAGCGCGAAATCGGTGTGACTGCAAATTGCTACCACAGTGCCCTGATGAACGCCCTGCGCGAAGATCCAGATGTAATTCTCGTAGGTGAAATGCGTGATGTAGACACTATCGAGATGGTTCTGACCGCAGCTGAAACCGGTCATCTTGTGCTTTCGACTCTGCACACGGTCGGGGCCGTGCAGACGATTGACCGCATCATCAACATGTTCCCCGGTCACCGCCACGAAGAAATCCGCACCCAGGTTTCGATGTCGCTGATTGGCATCATTTCACAGATCCTGCTGCCGAGCCTGCACAAAAAAGAGCGCGTCATGGCTTATGAGATGATGATGATGAACTCGGCGATGCGCAACCTGATTCGCGAAAAGAAAACCAACCAGCTGAAGTCGGCTTTGATGCTGGCGCGCAAAGATGGCTGCAAAACTCTCAAGGACTCGCTCACCGAAATTCTCAAGGATGAACGTGTAGATGGCAAGCTGGTCTCGACGATCATGAAGGAGATTGTAGAATGAGTCACCATAAACATCATCGTCAGAATCAGCATGCCGAACCTGAAATCGAAGCCTTTCGCTATGTGAAGGCGGCGCGCCGACTGCTCAAGCCATCGACCACGCGACTCGAAGGCATGGTGGGTGAAGACTTTTCTGATGAGCTGAAGTTCGAGGCCCTGTTGAGTCTTGGCCGCATCGGTGACTCCGAATCACTGCAGACTCTGACCAGAGCTTTTCAGGAATACCCCGATTACATCGAGCCGGTGACTGCCCTTGGCCATTATCGCAGCAGTACACCGGTTGCAAAGCTGCTCGAACGCCTGCAAGACCCGGATTCTCTGTATAAAGAAGAAATCGTCAGAGTGCTCGGCGAGATCGGCGACCCGATGGCGACCCGTCCGTTGATGGAGCTGCTGCGCGACGAAGACCGCATGGTGCGCTATTATTCGGCTCGTGCTCTGCATAAAATGGGTGGTCGCGACGTGGTTCAGGCTCTGTGTGGTCTGCTCAACGACCCCGACGAATGGATTGTCATCAATGTTCTCGAAATTCTCTCAAAAATGCGCGACCCCGAAGCGATTCCGGCACTGGTCGGGCAGTTCGAAATCGCCAGAGATTCAAGACTCAAGGCGATTATCATCTCGTCTTTGGCACCATTCGCTGAAGGTCGCCTGCTGAAGACTTTCGAGAGCGGTCTGGCTTCGTATGATCCTCGCATTCAGGCCAACTCGGTCGAGGCCGTTTCGCTGCTGAAAATCCCGGCGCTCGAAATGAAGCGCAAGCTCAAGAAATTTTACGGGCATCCGAATAATCGTGTCAGAGCCAATCTGTGTATTGCCCTGGCCAATGCCGATGCCGAAGCGGTTACCGAAGAACTGGCGGCGATGCTGCAGAGCCGTGATGCGCCTACCAGGCGCTCGGCCGCCTATGTTCTGGCAAGAATCAATAATCCGAAGCGCGAAGAATACGTGCATCAGTTACTTGCCGACGAAAACTTCGGGGTACGGAAAATGGCCTTGAAGGCAGCCCTTGAACTCGGTGATATGGTCGGAGTGCGCGAGATCCAGCCGCTTCTCTCTGACGAAAACCAGTGGGTACGCCGCGAGGCTGTAGAATGTGCGACCCGCATCGCCGATTTTCCTGATGATGCTGTTATCGGCCTGTTTAAAAAAGAAGACAGCCCGCCGGTAGTAGAATACCTGCTCAAATACATTGTTGACCGCCGCCTGATTGCCGCAATACCGCAAATTTTTGAGCGCATCAAAAAAGAACCTGAAGAGGAACTGCCCTGGCTGATTGCTGCTCTCGGGCATCTTGGCGCCCGCGAAGAACTCGGCAAGGTCAAGAAGTTTCTCGGGGCGGTGCGCTCCGGCGTCTATTCTGAATACTATAAAGCGCTGCTGCTTAACGGCGACCTGAATGTTTTTGAAGAGCTTGCTGCCGGGCTGAAAGATAAGAAGCGTGAAGCTGAGCTGCAGGTCTGGGTAAAAATCGCCGGAGTGCTTGGCGAGTTCGTGCAGCAGACTGACGCTTTCTCACGGGTGCTGCTCGATGCTCTGACTGAAGAAGTCAGGCGCGACATGGAAGGAGTTGCAACTTTCGATTCGCCGGCGCCGATTTCGACGGCATCAGGCTCTGAAAGCCTCATGAAAGAGGGGCTGGCTTTCTTTGAGAGTCGCGATTTCAACCGGGCAAAGGCGATTTTTGAGCAGATCAGCAAAAACGACAGTCACAGTGCCGATGCGGCATTTTATCTGGCAAGTTCGCTTTACAACCTTGGTGATATGGCGCGCTCCCAGGAAATTCTCGAGACGACTATCGGCCGCCAGCCAGCGCATATCGAGGCCGGAATCCTGCTTGGCCAGATCTATTTCCGCCGTAAAGAATGGGGCAAGCTGGCCAATTGCTATGAAAAGCTCAAAAAATACGTTCCTGCTGACGACAGAAAGAATGTTATCAGGGTATATGGGGCGCTTGGTCTGGCATACTTCAACCAGAAAAAGTATTCTGAAGCCATCGAGGCTCTGAATCTTGGTTTGCAGGCTAATCCCCGCGATTTGTCGTCGTCTTATCACCTCGCTCTCTGCTATTATTCTGTCGGTGAAACCGAAAAGGCGAGAAGAATTCTCGAAACGCTGCGCAAGACGCTGCCTGCCGACAGCCAGGTGTTGAAAAACGTCATTGAGCTGCTGCAGCGTATTTAGAAGTAAAATAATCGAAGAGGTCCGGAAATGTCAGAATTAATGAGGGTTTGTCAGCTGGTAAAGGTTAAAGGTGCTTCAGATATGCATCTTTTTCCCGATCAGCCGGTTTTTTACCGCTTGAATGGTCAGCTTGAAAAGCTTGATTCAGTTCAGCTGAGTGAAGATCAGATCAAGAAGATAATTCTCGAAACCAGCACGCCGAAAGCCCGTGAAATTCTCGGCAAACAGCGTCAGGTCACCTATGCCGAAGAAGTGCCGACCGTTGGTCGCCTGCGTTTCTCGGTTTTTCTCGACAAGGGCAAGTTCGCACTGGCAATACGCTTTATCAACGAAAAATTCTTCGAACTCGATGAACTCGGTTTTACCGAAGGCGTGCGCAAGGTTATTTCGCAGCCATCCGGACTGATTCTCGTCGGCAGTCCTTCCTGCGAAGGCAAAACCAGCACCATTGCCGCGATGCTTAACTTCATCAACCGACACTTCGAAAAGAGTATTTTTACCATCGAAAACCCGGTTGAATACGTCTTTAAAGATGACAAGGCGGCGTTCATTCAGCGCAGCATACCGGTAGATATCTCGAACTTTTACAATGGCCTCTGCGAAGCCTATCGCGTCGACCCGGACGTCGTCGTCTCAGACTCGATCAACTACCCGGACGCCATGGACCAGGCACTTACCCTTTGCGAGTCAGGCTGCATGGTCATCGGCTCGACCGAAGGCGGCGACTGCCAGCAGATTCTTGAACGCCTCATCAACTGCCGGGAACCTGCCGATCGCGAAGCTCTGCGCGCCAGAATCGCTGCACAGCTAAAGATGATTGTCAGCCAGCGTCTGGTACCACGCGAAGACAAGACTGGCCGGGTGGCAATTTTTGATATCATGATCAATACGCCACAGATGAAAGCGCTGGTGCGCAACAATAACATGAGTATGTTCAGAGCTCTGCAGGGGCAGGGTGAAATTGCGGGTATGAAAACCTTCGACTCTCAGCTGGCGCATCTGGTCAGAAAGCGCATTGTCAGCCAGAAGGTCGGTTCTGATTTCGCGATTGATAAATCGCGGATCAACAGCTGAAAGGAGTCTGAAGCATGGATATCCGGAAAATGATCGATAAGGTTAAAGTCGCCGGTGGCACCGAACTGCACATCAAGGTCGGCGCAAAACCTTTGATGCGCAAAAACAAATTTCTGCGCCACATGGACCTGCCGGTTCTGCACGAAGACGACATGAACACTCTGATAAAAGATCTTCTCAGCGTCGAAGAGCAGCAGAAATTCGCCAAAATCAGCTCATTTGAGGCAAATTTCTTCGGCAAACCCCCGTGCAATTTTCGCCTGACCCTTTTTCACTCCCAGCAGAAACCCGTTGCTCTGATAAAGATCATCAACAGTAAAATCCCCAGTCTCGAAGAAATCCGGTTTCCTGATTCGCTGATTCAGTGCATTGACGCCAGAAAAGGCATTTTTATCATTGCCGGCCCGGCAAGGTCGGGCATTTCAACTTCCCTTGCCGCCATGGTCGAGCGTATCAACCAGCAGCATCAGCGTCATGTGCTGATCATCGAAGATCCGATCGAATTTCACTTCGAACAGAAACGCAGCCGTATTTCACAGCGCCAGTTTCGCAAAGATATTTATCTGATCGAACAGGGCATCAATTTTGCGAAGCGTATGGATGTCGACACGCTCGTGATTGGCGATCTTAAGCGGGAAATTCCTTTCAGAAACATTATCGAATATGTTGCGGGCGGGCACTTCGTGATTCTGAGCATGCAGACCCTCGGTATGGTCAATACCCTCGAAAAATTCATCTTTTCATTTCCCGAGTCAGACCGCGAGTATGTCTGCCAGGTTCTTGCCGAAAACCTGCAGGGAATCTGCTCTCAGGCTTTGATTTCTGACACCGGCGGCAAGCGCATCGTGCCGGTGCATGAAACTCTGGTGATGAATAACACCGCCATGAGTATCATCCAGAAAGGCAAGATTTCTCAGCTTGAGCCGAACATTACCAGTCTTGGGCCCGGCAGCCAGCTGTTTTCTCAGGCTGTGCAGAAGCTCAGTCTTAAAAACGACCTCGAACGGGCTGCGGGTGAAGATTTTCTTGATTTTTACAGGGGAACCAGAGGTTAGCAGCTATGAGAACAACAAGCCGGCGCGCATTTACCCTTGTCGAAATGAGTGTTGTCGTGGCCATTATCGGCATTCTTTATTCGACTGTGGTACCGATGTACGGAAAAACAATCTTGCGGGCCAGAGAAACCGCACTGAAGAACAGTCTGCACACATTCAGAACCACTCTGAACAACTATTACAAAGATCATGAAAAATGGCCAGAAAGCCTGGAAGCATTGGTGCGTGACGGTTATATCAGGGCTATTCCGGCTGATCCGTTCACCGAAAAGACCGACACCTGGAAAACCGTTTCGTCCGAACCGGATGTCGCAGATGTTTATGATGTCAAATCGGGTGCGGAAGGGGTGAGCCTCGACGGGGTGAACTATGCCGATTTCTGACCGTCGCGGCATTTCGCTGCTGGTGGTAACCGTGTCGCTGATTCTTCTGGCGGTGGGTCTGAGTGTGGTTATTCCGCGGGCCGATCTCGAAGTCAGAAGGCGGCATGAAGACGATCTTCGCTTCATGCTTGGTGAATTCAGGCGCGCGGTTGTGCGGTTTGAACGCTGCCATAACCGGCAGCCGCAGAGTCTTGATGAACTTCTGCGTGACGCTGAAGGCCGGCGGTTTCTGCGGCGCGCCTACGTTGACCCGATGACCGGCAGATTCGACTGGCAGACCGGCATCGATGCCAGCGGTACTTTTACGGTAAGATCAGCCTGCGCCCAGTCCGGAATCAACGGCGTGCCTTACAGCAGTTTTCGCTGAAATTCAGCCCTGGCCTGAAGATTTTGCCAGTAGATTGCGGGCGAATTCAAGGCCCTGGGTGTCGGTCTGACCAAGCATACGGGCGATTTCTTCGACCCTTTCGCTGTCTTTAACCCTTTTAATATTGACCACGGTGGCGCCTGAATCAACCGTTTTGGTGACAGTGAAATGGTGGCTGCCTTCTTTGGCAATCTGGTGCAGATGGGTTACCAGAAGTACCTGTTTTTCGTTGCCAAGACTGCGCAGACTTTCGGCAACCGCTTCAGCGGTTTTACCGCCGATACCGGCGTCAATTTCGTCGAAAACCAGCGTTGGCAAAGCGTCACAGCTTGCCAGAACTTTTTTGATCGCCAGAGCTACCCGCGATAGTTCGCCACCCGAAGCGATTTTGCGCAGCGGACCGCCGGGCGCACCCGGATTCAAAGAAACACAGAATTCAACGTTCTCGGCACCAGCGGCCGCAGGGCTGATCGGAGACAACTCGGCTTTGAAGACTGCAGAATTGAAGCCAAGGCCGGCCATTTCCTGCGAAACTTTTTTGTTGAGAACTTCAGCCAGCTTCTGGCGTTCTTTACTGACACGCGTGCTCAGCTCTTTGAACTGGCGGTCGATCGCATCATATTCTTTTTTCAGGCGGTCACGCGTCTGGTCGGGTGTCATCAGTTCTTCGAGTTCAAGACTGATGCTTTCTTTGAGTGTAAAAAGGCCCCTGAAGTCGGTCGCATGTTTGCGGCAGGCTTTGGAAAATGCCATCAGCCTTTCCTGCACCTGCTGCAGCCGCTCGGGATCGAGGTCGGTGCTTTCGGCCATGGCTTCGAGGTCTTTTTCGAGAGCTTTCAATTCAAAATAAAGATTGTTTGAGCGCTGAAAGCATTCTTCAAGTCTGGTATCGTAGCCGGAAATTTTTTTGAGCTGCTCAGAAATGCGGTAACTCTGCATGGTTGCTCCGGCGCCTTCATCTGAGCCAGAAAGCAGGCCTACTGCAGTCTGCAGGCAGGTGATAATCTGCTCGGAGTGGCTGAGGCGCTTTAGGTCTTCTTTTAACAGATCTTCTTCGTCAGGATTTGTCAGGTTGAGAGCTGTAAGTTCCTGGATGGTTGCCTGCAGTTCATTTATGCGGGCGGCAGACTGCTGATTGCGGTTTTCGAGCTCAAGCAGCCTTTCCGTAAGCCTTTGCCGGTCTTTAAAAACCTGTCGCAATTCGGCAAGATTGTTCTTGTGGGCTGCGTTGCCGGTTCGGTCGAGCATTTCCTTCTGAACTTCTGGCAGGAGCAGGGTCTGATGCTCATTCTGACCATGGATTTCCATGAGATGATTGCCGATTTGCTTTAAAAAAGCGGCATTGGAAAGAATCCCGTTTACGAGAACCCGCCCGCTGCCCTCGTCTTTAAATGTTCTGGTAATAGTAAGAGTCTCAGGCGACTCTTCATTGCCAAAACCCGATTCTTCAAGAAAGTCAGCCAGTTCTTTCTGGGCGGCAATGCAGAATTCTGCCTGAACTTTCGCCTGGGTCTGACCTGGCAATACCAGGCCGGCGCGGGCTTTTTTGCCCAGCAGAAGCTTTACTGCTTCAAGCAGAACGCTTTTGCCAGCACCAGTTTCGCCGGTGACTACGTTGAGGCCGGCGGAGAATTCGAGTTCAGCCCGGTGCATGAAGAGAAAATTTTCGAGGGTGATGGCTTGGATCATTGCTGTGATTGCAGGCGCTTAAAAAACTCCCCGGTTTTTTGACAAGCCGGGTTCGGCCGGAGTCCAGAACATTTTTCTGACGCCGGAAGCAGTGTTGCCTGCCCTTACGGTAGAAATTTCTTTCAAAGTATTGAGAATATTGCTTTTGCGGGTTTCTGACGGAATGCTCTGACGTTTGAGAGCACTGATCTGGGTGGGGTTGATCGGGCCTTCGAGCGGCAACAGCTGAGCCGTTTGAACCGGCTGAATTCTGGCGGAAGCCAGAACAACAGGTTCTTTGACCGGTTCGATTTCTTCGCTATCAATCTGCGGGCCAGCGTAATTGAGAGTTTCAAGCCTGGTGCCAGGGTAGTAGAAAGCGAGAATCTGGCGGGCGCTGTAACCGATCAGTGCCATGCCGATAGCGCCATCCTGGCACATGCCGACGCGGTGACCGTAGTTTTTGTGCTCAAGCTTGCGGGCGTTCCAGGGCAGGGGCTTTGCTTTAAGTCCAGCCTCTGGCTTTGGCAGCCGGCCGGTCGGCTGACTCTTTTTGAAGCGGTTACCGTAAGAACAGAAAGAATCTTCGCCTGGCGTGCCGTCAAAATGGCCGACAAGATAAGGGATCTCGCTGCCGGACCATGCCGCTTTGCTGCTGATAAGATAGCCGCCGCAGTTTGAATGATAAACCGTGTTGGCAGGGGCCTTACTGAAGCTGAGAATCTGTCCCTCGGTTTTGCGCACTGCTTTGGCCGCCAGCGGCGTTTCTCGCACGATACCGGTGTAAACCTGGCAATGAACGGTGTCACAGATCTGGTAGCGCGGATTTGGGTGGCGATTGATGTGGCGCACCGCGTAAGTGCGGGCTGCGATTGTCTGGGCTTCCTGGGCGGCATCGGGGGCTCCGACCCATATCTCACACGGAACAACTGACTTGAGGTAGTCTTCCATGTCGACATGGTTCACGGCCAGCAGGCCGCCGCGTTCGGGGGCAAGGGCAATACTGCCGCGATAGGTTTGAATTTTGCTGCTGCCGCCTCTTATTTTGAGGTTGATCGGCATTCTGCCAACAGCAGAGAAAAGAAGCTCAGTATTGGAAAAATAAAGGGTCTTTCGATCGTCGATGCTGAGCTTCATCTGCCCGTCTTTCAACAGCGACAAACTTGCCTGGCCGGCTTTGCCCGAGTAAACCGCGTGGTTTTTGGAGCAGTCGAATATTTCGATATACCCGGTGCTGGGCTCGATCGTAAATGTCTGGGGGCAGCCAAGTTTTGTCAGGCCGACCTTGACGATTCTTGAAACGTTAAGATAAGACGCTTCGCAGCTTGAAGAGCAAAAAAGAGAAATGAACGCCACGAAGAGTACCGAAAGAAAATACTGCTTTTTTGAAGTCATGCATGGATTCTAAACTACAATGACTTCCACGTCAATACCCCGTGCATAGCCGGTGATAACGCAGCTTAGAGGCCAGGAAGATGCCGGATTTATTTTTTTGTTGCCGTATAACCCAGACTGTTTATAGTGGCAACAACCGTCTCCGGGTTTACCCCGTGCCCGCTGACCATGGCAAGTTTTTCTGAAAGCATAACGTTTGCGCCGACAACTCCAGGTATTTCGAGCAGAGCACTTTTTACTGCCTCGGCGCATTTGCCGCAACTCATGCCTTCGACAGCAACCGCAATACTTTCACCATTGGCCTGGCTCTGATCGATGCCTGAGCCGCCGGAGCATGTGGAACATTCACCTGCCTGTTCCCGATTTTTTATGGTGCTGAAGAGCATAACGGCAAGCATGAAGATTGCTGAGACGATCTCCAGCATGCTGAGCTCCGTATGACAGGCGGGAGTTATGGCATTCAGCCCGGCTTCAGAGAAGCGTTGGGCAAAAAGATCGAGGGAGTAGCCGCCTGCCAGTGATCCAAATATAACCGTTGCAATATAAATGGCAGCCGAAGCCCGGCCAAGAATTTTCCAGACGACCGAGATGGCTGCCGCATTGGTGGCCGGACCAGAAATCAGAAAAACAAAGGCGGCTCCCGGGCTTACACCCATTTTAATGAATGCCAGGGCGATCGGAATTGAAGAAGTCGAGCAGACATAAACCGGAATACCAATCGCCAGCATGATAAGCATAGTGACATGATAATTGCCGATCCAGGCGGCGATGGCGTCGCCTGAGAGAAAAGTCGAAAGCAGACCCGCAATTATGATACCTACGCAAAGTGCTTTGGCAATCTCAGAGGGAAGGGTGACGAAGGCATAGCCAAGGGCTGCCCGAACCTTTTCGCCGATCGACAAGGAGCTTGTGTCGATCGTTTGGCTGCCTGTAGCCGTGATTCTGGTCATATCTTCAGGATCTGTCGCTGAAACCAGCAGACCCCCGAAAATCCCGGTTATCAGGGCTGCAAGCGGCCTGAAGACTGCAAAAAAAGGCCCAAGAAGACCCCAGGTTGCGAAAATAGAGTCGACCCCGGTTTGCGGTGTCGAAATAAGAAAAGCTGTAGTAGCACCTTTACTGGCACCATGCCGGCGCAGCGAGGCTGCAACCGGAATTACCCCGCACGAGCAGAGCGGCAGAGGCACGCCCAGCAGGGTGGCTTTAATTACCGAGCCCGCTTTGCCGGTTCCGAGATGCTGTTCGACCCATCTCGGCGAGATGAAAACCGAAAGAATACCGGAAACTAGAAAACCCAGTATCAGATAGGGCGACATCTGCCCGAGGACTATCCAACAGTCGTTGATTAATTGCAGTAACTTGTCCATTTTTAAAAGCCCCTGAGTTGGTATCAATATAAATATACCATCTGACAGGGAATTCGCAAGCCATATTGTTGTGGCGCAGTCAAAGTCACTCCGGTGGGGTTCGCGGCATTAGCCTCGAATTCAGGCTCTTTGCGAGGGAACGGTCCGCTTGCGGCAATCGATTTTGCCAAGAGTTATGATCACCGATGCAACTGGGTTGTCGGCCGATTTTACCGGTATCAGGCTCAGGTGCAGATCAAAGGCGTAGTTCTCGCCAATTATGTCGCACTGCTCGTTCTCGACCCATTTTTTTTCGTTCATGAGTGCGGTCAGTTTGTCACGCAGCTCGACCGGCAGGGGGGCCTGTGCAAAATCTACCTCGTAAAGTTCATCCCAGGTCAATTTGAATAGAGTCATCAGTTCATCGTTGGCAAAGGCGATCTTTTTCTCTTCGTTGACCATCAGCAACGGTGCATTGACAAAGTTGGCGAAGGCCGAAAAACGTTTCTTTTCGAGCTGAATTTTGTCGATTTTGAGCTGATCTCTTATTTTGAGAGTGTCGGCAACACCAGCCAGTCCGGCGACAATCTGATCTACCTCGTTCCCGGTATGTGCTCTGACAGGCACACTGTAGTTGCCGTCACGTATTTTTCTGATGATTTCCATGATTTTTCTGGTCGGCAGCTTGATCTGGTGCGAGATAAAAAACAGGGCAATGAATGCTGCAATCGAAGTAGCAAGAGTAGTTAAAAGAAATCTGCTCTGAAAGGCTTTTCTGGTAAGAGTCAGTGCGTCTTTTTTTGCCGTCAGCAGTTGCAGGCTCCGGTTTCTGACGTAGAGCAGTTCGGTTGCAAGCCTTTGCATGTTGTGATTGAGGTCTGCCTGCATGATCATGAATTCAGCCGACGCGATTCCGCCTGTGGTAATCATTTTTGTCTGACTGGCAATCTTTGCGGCGAGAATACTGTCAGAGGCTATTAAATGCTCTGTTCGCGCAATTAAATCCTGACACTCGTCGCGTAAAGCAAGTGCCATTCTCGAAGATTCAGACCTTATTCCTTCTTCTTCGATATGTCTGAGACTATTTAGTTTCTGCCGCAGATCATGGCAGTCCCTGACGTTTTTTTCGGTAGTCAGGAACAGTCTGATATCATTTTCGAGGCCGCCCCTGACGCTGCTGTCAAAGGAGTAGACGTGATAGGCCGAAAAGAACCCGAAAAAAGCCAGCAGGCAGATATTGAAGGCTGTGCCGAGTTTGAACCTTTTATCCATTGAAATGCGCATATTGTCAGGCCTCCTCGCTGTCGAGTTCTGAAAGCTGGCGTATCTTCTCGTCGCGGCCCACAAGAACGAGAATGTCATTCGACGAAATCTTTTCATCGGGCGATGGCAGGTCGTTAAGCACTACTTTAACTATGTTTTCGCCTTTTTCGTTGATTGCCGGTTTTCGGGTTTTTATCGCAATGACGTTAACACCGTAATGGGCTCTGACATTAAGTTCTTTGAGGCTTCTTCCGATAAATGCCGCCGGGGGTTCCAGTTCTGTGAGAGAGTGTCCAGAGCTGAGCTTGATACTCTCGAGAATATGAGGGGAAATAAGCCGGTCAGCTATCTGCTCGCCCATCTGTTCCTCGAGCGAAAAAACTTCGTGGGCGCCCACTTCTGAAAGAATCTGACCCTGCATCTTCGTTAACGCTCTTGAGAGGATTCTGTGAACACCAAGTCGCTTGAGAATGGCTGTTACAAGAATGCTGGTTTCAATATTGTCGCCAACCGCGACTATGGCCACGTCGAGATCCTGAACGCCCAGCTCTCTGAGAGCCTTTTCGTTGGTGCAGTCACATTGTACCGCCTGGCTGACATGGTCTTTTACGGCATCGACCGCCTCGGGATCCTTGTCGATCGCCATAACTTCGCCGCCTTTCGCAAAAATAGAGCTGGCCAGTTTGGCTCCAAATCTTCCGAGTCCAATTACCGCATATTGCATTGAATTAACCTCCTGTCAGCCAACGAGAACACGGGTTTCCGGGTATTGAATACTGACGCGACTGCTTTGAGATGTTATTGAAAGGGCCATAGTCACAGGGCCAGTTCGCCCTATGAACATTAAAACGATTATCAGCAGCTTGCCGATTGCGGTAAGCTGCGGCGTGATTCCGGTTGACAGTCCGACGGTAGCGAAAGCCGAAATGACTTCGAAGATAATCTGAATCAGCTGATGTTCTTCGATCAGAATCAGCAGAAAGGTAAAAATCGCCACGAGAGACGCTGACAGCGCGACAATAAGGAATGATTTGAGAATGGTTTCGTCCGGGATGCGTCTGCCTCTTACATTAACCTGGCTTTGCCCCTTGAGCTTGGCTCTGACAAACAAAAACAGGGTCGCAAAGGTGGTGGTTTTTATACCGCCACCGGTCGAGCCGGGTGAAGCTCCGATAAACATCAGTATGCTCATGAAAAACAGGGTGCTGGTCTTGAGACAGGTAAAGTCGATCGTATTAAAGCCTGCTGTACGGGTTGAAACCGATTGAAAAAGCGCTGCCATTATCTTGTCAAAGTTAGAAAGACTATGCATTGACGCGGTGTCGTGTTCGAGTGCCAGAATGAATAGTGCACCGACGATAATCAGAGTAAAACTGACAGCTACTACCAGCCATGTGTGGGTGTTGAGGCGTTGATTTTTCGCTCCTCTGAGGAAGCTGTTCAGAGAGCCAAGAACGGTAAACCCAAGACCGCCGGTAACTATCAATCCCATTATAGTGAAGTTGATAACAGGGTCTGACTGGAAGCTCATCAGGTTGTCCGGGTAAATTGAGAATCCGGCATTACAGAATGCTGAAACTGAATGAAAAATTCCCGAGAAAGCGGCCTCTGAAATGCAGCAGTTTTTAAGAATATAAAGACGCAGACCAATGACGATCGCTCCGCAAAGTTCGATCAGAAAAGCCCAGAGAAAAATATCATGCAGTGCGGATTTTAAACTGACCAGGTCAGAAAGGTCGAGCACTTCCTGCATCAGGGACGAATGAGCCATGCCCATGCGTTTGCCGGCAATCAGCGAAATACCTGCCGAAAGCGTCATCAGGCCAAGGCCGCCAATCTGTATAAGTACAACGATCATTATCTGCCCAAAAGTGGAAAAATAAGTGCCGGTGTCGACAACGGCAAGTCCGGTAACACAAACTGCAGAGGTAGAAGTAAACAGGGCTGTCAACAGTGATGGCGAATGATCGGGCGTAACTGAAATGGGCATTACCAGAATAAAAGCACCCAGCGCAATGACTCCGAAAAAGCTTGTGAGAACCAGCCTTGCCGGACGCCGGGCAATTGAATCGGCCAGATGCCCGAAGGTATACTGATTGAGGTATTCGACAAAAATTGCCGTTCCCTGCCTGATAAGCAGAATGTGAACCGCCTGGATGCCTTCGAAGCCTATCAAAAAGAGCGGCGCAAAAAAAACGAGATCGTAAAAATGGGCTGAAAAAAAGCGTCTGGAAGTCTTAAGTTTGAAAACGGAAACCACTATAAAAAGAAAATATGAATATAGAAAGAATGATTCAGAAAGTTCAATAGCCCTTGTATACACAGGGTGTGAGCCAAGAGATGGCTCGGTGATTACGTATATCAGCCCCAGCCAGGCCCCAATATTCAAAAGGGTCTGAAAGAAACTTTGTAATTTTTCAAACAATTTTCAAATCCTATAGGCACTGTAACAGGTAAGCCGGCGATTTATCCGTCATTCCCGCGCGTCTACCCTTCCGGGGCACAAGTGCGGCGGTTATGTAATAGTTTTCTGTTTTTGAACTCATCTGTGAAAACCACTTCTAGCGGTTTATTTTAAATGTTTTCTGACCCGCTCCAGCAGATCTTTTGCCTGAACGTGCCCGGCGCTGACGTTGAGAATCTCGACGCAGGCAGATTCAGCGTTGATAAGGTCACCAAGTTGAAACGACGCTTCGGCAAATGCCATTCTCAGCCGCAGGTCATCCGGATATCTGTCTTTTGCGGCCGCAAGCTTTAAGACGGCTTCAGAGCCCTCGCCAAGATAATAGCCGGCCTTGAAGAATTTGAGCAGCGAATCCGCATCTTTTTCGTCGAGGCTGATGACCTTTTCAAATGCCTCTCGGGCTCTGGCGTACTTGCGATTGCTGTAAGCATTGTCGCCAAGAAGAATCAGTGCCTCGCGATAATCCGGGGCTATTTCAAGAGCCTGACGCAGAGCCTCTCTGGCTTCTGGGCCTTTATCCTGCGCGAAAAGAGACTGCGCCTGTTTGTATAACGCCACCGCTTCGGGAGCAACAGTGCCAGCTGGTTTTATTACTGCCGATATGATTGTTTCTGGTGCTTTGCTTTCGGTTATCGAAGTGGATTCTGTGGCAGCAGAGGTCGGCGGTTCTTCAAACGGTGAAATGACTGGGGCCGGTTCTGGCCTGGTTGCGTCTTTTTGTTCGATCTCAGCAATAAGTTTGCCGATGCTGGCGTGAAATTCTGCGGCTTCCGGCGAAGATGAGGCAGCTGGCGCCGCTGCCAGTGCTTTTCTATAGAGGCTGAGCCGGGCTCCGGAGTTTTCGGCCGGAATCTGGCTGGCGCGGTCAGCAAGTTTGCGGCAAAGATCGAGTGCGGTAGAAGTTTTGAAATTGGCAACTTTTGCTTCGGCCTTTTCTACTTTTACTTCCGGGTAAGAGAGTTTGAAGGTCAGTGTAAGTTCAGCAATTCCGGGGCCGGTTTTTGAGAAATCCTCGACAAATGCTGTCAGTCTGGTTGTTCCGATGGTGGTTTCGGCTATCTGCTGTCCTTTTTTCAATTTGCCTGTCTTGAATGGTAGCGTAGATGCTGATGCGATCGATTTGCCTGACTGAATAACGTTCAATGTGAAATGAATGCTTTCGAGATATTCTTTACCTGTGCCGCTTTTCCAGGTTTCGTGAAAAAGAACCTCGTGTTTCAGGAATTCACCCTTGTATGGTACTGGTTCTGAAAATTCAGCAACCATCGGGTGCGGGTCAAAACTGAACAATCTGGTAATTTTCTGCTCGATGTTCTGCCCCGCAACCGAAACGGCTGACATAATGACGAACAGAAATAAAATTAGCGAGAATCTGTTTGCGCGCATATCAAGCTCCTGTATTTGCTTTGTAAATTCAGGCCTTTTGAACATCCGGCTAATCTACGCCAGACAGCTTATAAAATCAAGCTCAACCGGCTGCGCGGCTTTCAGTCGTGCTCTGGTCACTTTCAAAGAGTTTAAATTTTATACAGCTTGAGACTTTACAGAAAGCTTTAACCGAAATAACATAGTCTTGAGAATTTGCGAAAAATACTTTTGCCAGAGGAATAATATATTGTTCCGGTCTGTGCCGGCAAAAATGCAGATTTGTGTGGCCGGTTTGTGAAACGGACGTAAAAGCATGCAGCCCGGAGCAGCCATTATTGAATGGCTGAAAGAAAGGTTTTGAATAATGAAATATGATAAAAAACTGCTGCTGGCAGTTCTTGTAATGCTCAATCAGAGAGTCTGGGGCGATACGGCAACAGCAACTGCTGAAGTGCCTCAGACAGTTAATATTCTTATGTTTGCCGTCCCGGTTTTTATAATTTTGCTGGTGATTGTTGTTAAATTGCTGGCAACTTCAAAACAGCCGGTTGCAAAGCCAGAATTCCCACTGGCAAACTTTGATAAGACCGAAGAGGTGCCGCAGAAGACGGAGACCGCAAAAAGTTCTGATCTCGAAAGTTCTTCCGGAGGCAGAAAGACCCAGAAGAATTCTGCTGTGCCTGAAAAGCCAGAAATAAGCCCGCTTTCCAGGCTTGCGGCACTCGAAGCCGAGGCCGAAGAAAGCTCTGATAAAAACGCAGCTTCCCCTTCAAATGCATCAGCCGGCGAAGCAAAACGGACCCTGAAAAACAAGGCAGTTCCGACTCCGCCAGTTGCCGGCCGTCTTGCCGATGTCGCTGCGGCGGAAAAGGCGCCTCAGTCATCGCAGCCTGCCGCCCCTGCTGCCTCCAAAACTCCAGAGCCGGCTGGTTCGGCTGTTTCCGAGCCCGTGCTGCCCAAAGAAAGACTCGTTTTTGCTCTCGAAGGCGACGGAAAACCATACGAAGCCCAGGGTAGCGCCATCAGGATCGGCAGAAAAAAAGAGAACCAGATCTGTATTCCTGCCAATGAAGTAAGTCGCGAGCATATAGAAGTAACCGCCAGCAACGGGCTGGTTTATGTAACACCCTTGACCGAAACCAATACTACCCGTCTCAACGGCAGAAGTATTAAAGAAAAGCAGGTTATCAAGCCGGGCGACACCCTAAATCTGGGTGGACTCGATTTTATCGTAGTCAAAGCCCGGGCTCTCTGAGCCAGCCTTTTCCGTCATCCCGCGAGAGCGGGAATCTCATCGTTTAGAGCTTAGAACCCTGCCTGCGCAGGGATGACATGAAGATCGTTAATTTTGTATGTTTCAATATTGACAGGCCACTAAAAATAAAGTCAGCCCCGCAATTTTTGCGGGGCTGTTTTCTGTCAGTGTTTGTATCAGGGCTTTTTGAGAGCGGCTTCGGCCTCAGCTGACAATTCTGGCGACGGTTTGCTCTTGAGAACCTCTTCATACATCATTCTGGACTTATTGATGTTTTTCAGTTTCTCATAACCGCGTGCTGCCTCGGCATAAGCCTCTGCAATGAAGGGGCTGCCAGGATAGAGAACCGGAACCTTCAGAACTTCAAGAATGCCATTGTCGGTTTCGCCTGCGGCAATCAGGCTTTTGCCGAGCCACAGGCGAGTTTCGGGTATTGCCGCATCAGTTGGCGGGTAATCTTTGAGAATGCCCCCGAACGATTCAATAGCGGCTTTATAGTCGCCGGTCTGAAAAAGAGAAATGCCGGCCGCCCGCCTGGCCATCGGGGCCAGCGGGTGTTTGGGTTCTTCTGTGGTAATGGCTTTGTAGTGCTGAATTGCCAGCGGGTGGTTGCCAAGGCTGCGGGCAATTTCGGCTATATGAAATCTGGCTTCCTGGCGGAAATAACCGGTTGCGTCGAGAAGTTGAGAGAATGCTGCCAGGGCTTGGCCCTGATCTTTTAGCTCGAGCCAGCTCAGACCAATTTTAAAAATAGCATCTTCGCGCATTTTGCCTTTGGGATTCTGGTCTATGTACTGCTGAAATCTGGTAATCGCTTCCTGGTGCCTGCCGGCTTTCATCAATACTTCGGCGGCCCTGAAGGTCGCCTGTGGGGCGAGTTCGTTGCCTGATGCGGTAATTGCTTCAAAGGCGGTAAGGGCATCGGCATAGCTGTTTTGCAGGTAGGCCAGTTCTCCGAGTTGATAAAGGGCGTCAAAGCGCGCCTTGCCTTTTGGGAACTGCTTGATGACCTTATTGAAGAAGTCGCCGGCCAGAGTTATGTTGCCAAGATTGAACCAGCATTCACCGATGCGGTAAATTGCTTTTTCGCGAATGTCGGGGTCGACCTTTTCTGACGTCACCTTTTCAAAGTTGGCAATCGCCTCCTTGAAGCGTCCCAGCGAGATGTTGACCAGCCCGGACTGATAGTGGGCCTCATTAACCTTGTTGCTCTTCGGGTATTTTTTCAGAAAGTCTTCAAATGCCCGCAGGCTTTTTTCGAATTCACCATTGCGTGAAAGAGCGAGAGCTTTGATAAAGTCAAGATCAGGCTGATCAGCAGAGTCGAGTGCGCTTACGGTGCGACTGATCCAGTCGATGGCCTTCTCATAGCGATGCATGTTCATCAGCAGGTCGACAAGGTTTTTGATCGAATCTTTTCTGACCACCGAATTCGGGTTGCCGGCCTGCTTTTCGAAGAGCGATAGCGCTTTTTCTGGTTCTGACAGCCTGATATGGCACCATGCCTTGGAATAAGCCGATTTCTGGCCAAGATTTGAATCAGGCCCGAGCGCGATCGTTTTGGCATATTCGCTGCTTGCGGCACCGTAATCCTTAAGCCTGAAATGAGATTCGGCGATGTAAAACTGCAGAGCCTGCGCCTTATCAGGCGGACATTTGTCGAGTGCTTTGGCAAAATGCTCGAGCGCCTGTTTGAAAATGCTCTGGTTGAATTTGCCAACTCCGGCCTGCAGATGAGCTTCAAACTTCTGGGCATCGTTGAGAGTTGGCTCTTTGAGAAGTTCTTCATAAACCCGCACCGTCTGATCGGTGTCCATGTTGAATTTAACCATCAGGAAACCACGTTTTAGATTGGCGTCGATCCAGAGCGGCAGATCGTTTTTGCTGACGCGGGCAAAGGCCTCGACCGCCGATTTGGGATTGTTATCGTTGCTGTGCGACCATGCCAGACCATAGGCGGAGCGGTCACGGAAAATGCTGTTGGGGTATTCCTTCAGTAGTTTGTTATACAGACCGGCAGCTTTGACATAATTCTTCTGTCGGTATTCGCATTCTGCCAGCCAGAACACTGCTCCATCCGCCTGCGAAAAAACCTTTGGCTCCGAAAGGAGCCGCGAAAGAACTTTTGACGCTTCTTCGTAGAGATGGCGCTGCACTAACCCGAGGGCGTAGCGGTATTGCTCACGCTGCTCAGGAGTGTCGGCCATGACCGGCGAAGAGGCCAGAAGCCCTATCGAAAGAATCGAACCTGACAGGAAGTGCCAGATAGTTTTTTTTGCTTTGTTTCTCACGCCTGCTTCTCCAATTGCTTTGTTTCTGAAATTCCAGTTTTATTTCGTGCCAGAAGAGTCGTCGTCTTTTCTATGATTGTCCTTCTGCGCATCTTTAAATTCTTTGATTCCGCGCCCCAGAGCCTTGCCGATTTCGGGAAGCTTGCCAGGGCCAAAGAGGATCAGAATAATTACGAGAATAACGATCAGTTCCGTGAATCCAATGCCCATTTCCTGCCTCCATGTGCATAAGCTGCCGGCAATTCTAGCACTTATTGCCGGCGCACTTCAAGGAAGAAAAACAAACTTCGGGCTGCGATTGACAATTGGCAAAGGGTGATTTAGTCTAATACCATGGTAGCAAAAAAAGCATTAACATTACTGTCAGCTGTGGTTTTCATGGTTCTGGCACTGGTTCCAGTGTCTTTTGCTCAGGGCGCCGATCCAGACGGGCTTCTGGTAGATATCCCTGAGCCACCCGGAGCCAGATCAGAATTGCCGACTCCGATTCCCATGGTTTATGAATTCATGGGCGGTCTGATGGCGGGCGAATATGACATCTGTCTGGCAAATTTCGATGTGGCGACTTTTCTGAAGCTGATCTTCGATCGCCAGCTGCAGCGCATGGACCCGGCCGAATACCGGGAGCTTTTTTCCTTCCAGATTCAGACCCAGCGCAACGAATTCCGCTTTCTTTCAAAAATCATGAACCGGGTTGCCGGTGGTGCCAAGATCGACTACTCGAACCCCAGATACCATAAGCAGGTTCAGAGTAAGGTCGTGGTTAAAATTGATACCACCCAGGGCAAATTCGAGTTTGTGGTCTATTGCTACTACATTAAAGACCGCTGGTATATTTATGATTACGTTTTGAACAATCAGAGACTTACCGATACCTTCAGAAATGCTCTCAAAGGCGTCGGTATCGACAACTACGTTGCCGGTCTGCGGCCGTTTTATGGCGAGAAGCGTGGTTTCAGACCTATTCGCAACAAAGAGTTTGAATTCAGTGTTATGGTTCCCAGCGATTACCTGACCAGAGAAAACCTCAGCCCGGCACTTCTCGCTTCTGTCGGCGCTTTTGACGGGCAGTTCCTCATGCATGTGCAGGCCGCTACCTATGATGAGCCACAGAACCTGTCACAGGTCGGCAAGGCCATCAAGGAGAGTCTGATGCCTTTCCAGCCAAGACTGTTTGACCAGTGGAAAAGCGAACTTGCCGGTGTCGAAATCGGGCATGTTCTTTTTCACTTTCTTAAAAACAACCGTCGATTATTTACCCATATGGTTTTGATTCCTCTGGGTAAAAAGCTGGTGGTGTTGAACTTCTATCACGGCAGCCTGCAGTTGATGAAGCACATGACCAATATGCGTGAACGCATCATCGAATCCCTCAGCCTGCCTAAGATTGAAGCGGTGGGTGGCATTCTTCCGGGTGAAATTCCTGATGAACTCACGGTTAATGGTGCCAATGAATTCGGCGAGATCGACTCCTACCAGGAACCAGCATTTCAGGGCAGCGATGAGATAACCATCACCCCGTCTCAACCAGACTCTAATGGTGAACCGGCCTGGGAATCAACGCCGCCGCCTCCTCCTGTTGAAGAGCCTGTAGAAGACGAAGATAATGCTCTGAGACCCGATTCTTTCACTGGTGGCAACTCTGGCGAAGGTTCTGGCGGCGATTCTGAATATCCTGACCCTCCGTCCGTCGATGACGAAACTGGCGATGATGTGCCGCCACCGCCTGAGCCTTCAGATGATGATTCAGCCGGAGAAACTCCGCCTCCTGATGGCAGCTATGGTGATGGTGGCGGCACTATTGACGACGACGATTATTATCCCGGCCCCAGCGATGATGGCGGCGAGGTATCGTTCTAGGGCAATACCGCACAGGAACCATCCCGACGATGATCGGCAGCCGTTGACAGGCTGCCGTTTTCATTTCTGATAATACTTACCAGACCGAAAAAGTCGTCGCAGCCTGCTTTTATTTCGGTGTTTTCAACGAGCTGCCTGGCTTCGTCAGCCAGCCTGGATTCAGGCTGCCATTCAAGTGTCAGGCGATCGCGGTAGTCAAGGTAAAATCTCGGAGCGGTGATACAGCTGGCCGGCGTGTGCCCATTCAGCAGCCGGGCAAGTGCCAGGGCGGTATTGAAGATTATCCTGTCAGCACCGGCGCCACCAATAGCCAGCCATGGCCGGCCCTTTCTGGTAACAATAACCGGTGATTTCGAAGAAACCGGTCCAGCGTCGGCAGGATAATCGTCAGGGTAGGCAGCGACCTGGCTGGTATAATTACGCAGACCGTTATTGTAGAAAAAGCCGCCCGGAGCCAGTTCACCTGTGCCAAAATGATTGCCGAGCGTCAGGGTAATAGAAACTGCCATGCCGTTTTTGTCCCAGACGCAGAGGTGTGTGGTGTTTGAGTCAGCCACTTTACTGAGATTTGCAGCCTCTGATGGTTGATATTTTCTAACAAATTCATCGAATTTTGCGGGTGTTTTCAGACAGGCCGACAGCGAATCGTATTTGGTCGAGATAAATCTCTGCCCGAGCCTGGCGACGCCCAAAAGATCATTGCCGGAGCGCGGAAATAAATTATGTCCGGGGGCAAGAAGCTGCAGCGCCAGTTTGATGGTTACCAGTGAGCAGGAAGGGGGAGGGCAGCCATAGATACTGAATTCGCCGTAATCATATCGCAGGGGCATGACCATTTGACTGCGATATCTGGCCAAATCCTGCAGTTGATAAAGGGCCCCGCGTTTTTGCATGTCGGCAATCGTCTGTTCTGCATCGCTGCCGCGATAAAATGACTCGCCATTATCTGATGCCATACGCATCAGGGTTCGGGCCAGCCGTGGTTGATAGAACAGCTGTCCGGCACGCAGCGGGTAACCATGGGGAGCCAGAAATGATGTCGTCAAAGGGTGACTGGTATTCAAAAGTTTTTTTTCGACAACCTTTTCAAGATAGGCGCTTGCCCTGAAGCCTTTGATGCAGGTATAAACCGCCGGCGCCATAACCTCCGGAGCCGATTTCTTCCCATACAGGCGCAGCATTTTCAAAAGCATTTCGGGAACCGTTGGCAGACCGATAAAGCTTGCTGGGCTGGCCTGCTTTTTCAAACCCGGCCACCTGGTTGAGCCGTCGAAAGCCGAGACTCGGCCGGCCGGCGTGCAGACGAGTGCAAAACCATCACCACCAATGCCTGAGTTCGAAAAATCAACGACTCCAAGCATGAAGCCGGCTGCTACGGCCGCATCAACCGCATTACCACCTGACTGTAAAACTTTTATGGCCGCAGCCGCTGCCAGCGGGTGCCCGCAGCTGACCGCGCCCCCTGTACCGGTTGCTGCAAAATGTCGGTCGCTTAAAGGCTCTGATGCTGCGACTGAAAGTGTGCAGAACAGCATAAATGCATACAGCAGACAGCACGCCCTGCCGAAGAGTCGATGAAAATTATCTGACGGTCTTCTGGATGATTTCCTTCTGTTGATGCGTAATCCCGGAATCAGATGGCAGATAATCGACAAACGTTTGTTCATGTTGTTTGCTCCTGTCTGATGACCTCAAAGGCCTCAATTGTCTGGGTTTTGCCTTTAACCGAACTTATCGGAAGTTTTCTTGCCGCGAAGCCATCAGGCAGATAATCTGTCATCTGGCCAGAAATAACTATGCCGCCTCGTAGTTTTATTGCCTCATAAGCAAGTCTGGCAGCCAGATTGACCGGGTCACCAACAACAGTGCGCGACAGTCTGGCCTTTTCTGCCCCCATTATACCGGCAACGGTCATGCCGGTATTTATGCCGACCGCCACCTGCATTCCGGTTGCCGAGGTTACCCGGTCAGCAATCATGGCTGCAGCCTGGATTGCCCGCAACGGGCAGGAGGCGGCATTTTCGCCGCGATGCTCAAAGACGACCATGACCTTGTCTTCGATCATTTTGTCTATTTCGCCACCAAAGAGGCTGGTGGCCTCATCTGCCGCCTGAAGCAGCTTTTGCAGCAGACCGAAGGCTTCTTCGGCGGTATGCGTTGTCTGAAAATCGCTGAATCCGCAGAATGCCGCGAACAGAACCGTTGCGGCGGTTGTCTCAGCCTTTTCTGCCAGTGAGCTGCTGTTTGCATCTTCAACCTCGCGCCGTACTGAATCGGTGACGAAACTTTTCAGCAGCTCACCTTCCTCAAGACCGCTTGCCATGTTGTTGAACGCTTTGCCGAGCGCCGCGAACTCATCAGGGTGGTCTTCG
>OFEK01000633.1_pt1 | contig 33145 bp, 30 predicted proteins | sample 1521131 | NCBI WGS metagenome assembly OFEK01 (sample SAMN05720209, study PRJEB24109) | activated sludge metagenome | isolation source: Anaerobic digester | place: China | collected 2015-12-16
CACTGGTGTAGCTTAAAGCCAGAGCAACGTTGACTGAGCTGGACTTCTGTATTGCGATATTTTCCTGAGATATCTGCTTGCTGCTAAAATCCGGTTTCCATGTTATAAGCCGGTTGTATTCACTTCTGGTATCGCCTTCAATTAAAGGGTATGCCATTTCATAATACTGCCTGGCCAATTCCAGAATTTCTGATTTTGTTACTGCCATCAGAGTATTTTTCAGTGTTACATCAGGCAAATCCGGCGATATTTCCTCAAAATTCCCTGTTAGTGTGTTTAAATCAAGGCTTTCTCCCAGGATTTCTGCAATATCTGACGGGAGCTCACCCGTTTGACGATAATATAAATAACTATCGATCACATTCCTTGCCTCCGAAATGCTTGGTATTTTCAGTGCACATCCATTGAAAAACATTAATGCCATACACAGGACCAGCAACATAGCAATTTTTCTCATGCTAACCCCCCCATATTACAATTAGTGGACATCATCCATGGTGTCATAGGTCCTGACGGTCATAAGTATTGCTGCTTCTCTGGTAGCCATACCGTAACCTGCTGCTTCCTGTGCGGTTGTGGCAGCTTTGGGCATAAAGTTTCCGGCATTATCTCCTTTAATAATTCCAACCTTAGCCATATACTTGGTTCCCTCCACAGCCCAGCTTGATATATATTTTTGGTCTGGAAAGTCTTTAACTCCGCCAATGCTGTAATCGCCATCCGGTTTAATTGCTTTTATGGTACGGAATAGCATGGTAGCACACTCTTCACGGTTGATGAGTACCTTAGGTGAAAAGGTGGTTTTAGAGGTGCCCTTGGTAATACCTATCTCATATGCTTTTAGAATCTGTTTATTTGTTGTATCTGTAAATGGATTAGGAGATGCCGGTACAGCTGCCTTTTTAGTGGTCTTTTCGTAGAGCAGTACTGCAAGCTCGGCAAATTCCTCACGAGTAATAGGCTTTGTCATATCCGTCCCTTTCAGTATATCGGGGATAAGACCGCACTCTGCCGCTTTATTGAGTTCCGGTTTTGCCCAACTGCTGGCGGCTGAATAGAAACTTGGTGTACCTATTTCAACAACATTTGAAAAAGGTGAAATTACTATAGAGCCATCGGGCTTCTGAAACTGAAAAAGCATACGGAAATAATAAGTATTTTTTTCGATGTTGATTTCAGCCCATCCGCCCTTATCAATAGGGTCCACATTTATATCGTCTACCAGCATTTGATAGCCCGCTTCAAAGGGAAGTGCTCCGCTTTCGCTTGCCCAACTGCCGTTGCCGATTTTCCAATCCAGTATATTCCACACACGTGTCTGCTTGTTGGCTGCTTCCACACTTTCGGGTATTTTACAAGTGAAGTGGAAATATGGCTGTCCATTTTCATATTTCTTAAGCTCACCGGCAAGATTCTGAGGAGCTTCCAGACTTTTGGGTATTTGGCCGCCTGCTCCTTTTCCAATGGATAATACATCAGAATAGGGTGAAACTATTCTCTTATACCCCCACCCTTTAGTTTCAGAAATCATGTAATCATACTCATACACATACCGAAATCGGAAAGAGTAGGTGTTATTCTGTAAATCAAAGGATTCAACATCAATACTGGAAGGAAGAACTAAAATATCTATTGCATTTCTTTCATCATGCATCAGATTATTCAATAAGCCACAGACATCAAATTTGTCATATATACCTTCATAATATTGAAATAGGCCTTCAGAAGTCGGATTATCCCAATTTGAATTGAATTTCCATGGGCCATCGTTAATCTTCCAGTCAAGCTCATAGAATATCCAATATTCCGCTACATCCATCTGTTTCATTATGCTGTCGGGCTGAGTCAATCGTAGAAGCAAATCCCCATTCTCTTCAGAACGGACTGACAGGCTTGCCGGCTTTTCAAGGCTGGCCGGATGCTCATCCTCCTCAGCATGTGCCACACAAGGTATAACCATAATTAGGCAAAGAATAAGAACAATTATTTTCTTTAACATCCAAAAACCCCCTAATTTAATAAATTTTACTTTAATTACTTCAATATATTTTCCCCCTGCTAAACAGTCTGCTGCCTGTTCTGTTGCCAGAGCTACTACCAGTACCTCTACTATAATTCTAATAGTAAATCATCCAATTGTAATCACCCCAATGGCAAAAGCAAGGGTGATTTTGGCTCACCCCCTATCAACATTAAAGTCCAAATTGTATGTAAATGAACATATGCATCAGCCAATATCAATGGATCAGCCAATACCGGTATTCAGTCCCTCAAAAACAGTTTTTAGTAAAGCCATTGTAGCCGAGTAAGTGAAAATTCCGGCAATTATTCCGATAATCTGCAATAACAGCATTGCTGATGCAAACCTCTGTTTATTTTTATTGCCCGTTTTTACTGCCCAGACAATTGTTGCTATAAATCCTATCAGTGGTATCCATGAAACAATAAGCATACCAAGATATGTCCACACACTTAAAACCTTTTCATAGCCTGCAGGTACTGCAAGCTGCGTTTGCTGTATTACCGGGATTACATCAGGTTTGCAATTTTCAGTTTGCATAGGCTGCACCTTCTGAACTTGCGCTACCGGTGATTGCAGTGTCGTTTGTGCTGTTTGATGTTGTGCTACTTGCTGCATTTCGGAATTGATATCTTTAAAGTTTTGCTCCATCACAAGCTCTGGTTCCTCTGCCAAAACAACAGTAGCTTTATTCATTTCTACAGGTTGTTCCTGCATTTTGTTTCCGCATTTGCCACAAAACTTGTGGTCATTTGGGAGCTCATTTCCACAATTTGTACAGAACATTTTCTATTCCCCCTTAAAAACAATTAAATTATAATTACAATCTGATACTGTATAACAGTCGTATGTGGTGGTATTCCCAATACGATGCGTAATGGAACTAAACTTTAAACTAGCACCAAGTATTTCCAAGATGCATTTTCTTCCTATGATACAAAATATAGAAAATGCACCCCCCGTATTTTTAGTCCGAATTGGCAACTAAACTAATATTTGGCTTTGTTCACTCACAAATCTACTAAACCATGAGGCGACGAGTTCGATTTTATCATTTTCAGCATTGTAATCACCTATAAAATCAAATTCCAATCGGAAAGTTTAAAATAACCCGATCGAAAAATTTAAAATCACCTGATGCAGAGTAATCTTCATCCGGAATGATAACCTTCAGTGCTCGGAAAAGGATTGTTGCCATTTCTTCACATGCAATTAAACGCTGCGGATCATATTTGCTTCCTCCCACAACCTTGATAAACCCTAAATTAGCAGTTTTTAATATTTCCGGGTTGGTTGTAAACATTGTCATAAGCAATGTAGCACATATCAATAAAATAATAAAATACTTTTTCATAACACAACCCTCATTTTTTTTCTAACCCTTTTCCCCAGCTTTCACTTGAAGCATGGATGACTATCATACAAGCTTTGTTCCGCATTCGCTGCAGAATTTAACACCCTGAGCATTTTTCGCGCCACACCTCGAACATACTGCAAGCGCCATGGAAGCTCCACAATTGTTACAAAATTTACCTGAACCGGCAGGCTTTTTACAAACACTGCATATCGTGGTCTTACTCTCGATTTCACCCTTCCAGACAGTGGCAGACTGTCCGGCTTCCTCAATATTGCGACGCATGGCTTCCGCACGAGCTTTAGCCACATAAACCTCTTGACGGGGTGCACAGTCGGTACATAATCCCTCGTCCTCGTTAAAGCAAGCATCACAGACATACCGGTTGCAGCCGTGACAGCGGTGAAAATGTCTACTAGCCTCGTTTTGTGCCCGTTCAAATGCTTTTTCATGTTCTTTCTGCCATTCTGGACTCATACCATTAAAACGTTCTGATAGAATATTGCCGCCATATTCCACCGAATAGCCGATATCGCCTAGCTTTCCGCCCACAAGTCGGCCAAGGATTGCAGCTCCCTGCGTCAGCCCGCGCAGTCCTTTTCCTTTTTTGTATGTTTCGGATTGTATAAACGAGCTTTTATAACCGTCATTACAAATATCACAATAAAAAGTATACTGAAAACCGGCCTCGGTGGAATTGTCCTCATAATTCCTCGTAAAAGACTTCAGCATACCGCATCACCTCATTTCTCCAAGTTTTATTTTGATTTTTTTGCCGCAAGCGGTACATTTTTCATTCTGAAAAAACTGTGTCACACCGCATCGCTTGTTTTCACATTTCGCCATAAGATATTTACCGCATTGCTCACACCGTTCCTGCACAAAGGTCTGTTTTTTGCAGTTCTGTCAATCAATGTTCCGCAATGGATGCAGTTTTGCTTATAGGTTGCCATATATTATTCCCCCTGTCTGGCACCACATTCCCCGCAGAAGCGGGTTCCCGGCGCAAGTTCTGTTCCACATGAAATACAAAAATTTTTTGCTGCCCCGAGCAATTTCTGACCGCACTCCCTACAAAACTTTGCTCCTTCTGAATTTTCATATCCACAGGCGGAACAAGTGCGTGCATTCTGCTCTGCCTGTAATTCCTTTTCCTTTGCTTCCTTTTCAGCCTGCAAAGAGTTAAGTTTGCTCTTCGCAGTGGCAAGATTAATCTGTACCAGTTCTAACTTGCCGGAAAGCTCACCGAACGGCTCCAAGCCGTATACTTCAACTGCTCTTTTACCGATTTCGGAATAAAGTTCTGCTTCCTGTTTATTTAATTCATTTACCTCAGTCTGTGCATTTAAAATTTGCACATCAGGATCATCCTGCGGCATAAATCCGGATAAACCTTTCATAAGTTCGCTCAAGCCGCCCCCCAGACCACCAAAAATATCTTTCGCCATTGTTTATACCTCCTGATAGTTTTTATTAAGACAGTATTTTTTATTTAGATAGTAGTTTTTATTTATATAATATTATTAGGTTTGTTTATATGCTATATAGCTGCTCCACTAGTTCCTATGGGTGATTGTCCTACAGGTTTATAATAGTTAGTTTATATGTTATACAGCTGCTCCACATTTGGGGCAATAGCAGTTACCGACTTCCAATCCCGCTGCACCACAACAGGAACATATTTTTGTAATGGGAATATCCGGTTTTGTTTTCCGCCTTCCCGGCATAGGAGAACAATCTACACATTGCATCACATTCTGATTGTAATGTTCATCACATATCCATTTGCTGCATTTGTGACACATGTTGAAATGATATTGGGCTTCTTCTTGTGCCAGTTCAAATGCTTCTCTAAAGGAGTCAAGTCGATATTCCTCTGTTTCATATTTTGTGTAACACAGATCACAGTAGAATATAAATCGAAAACCTTGCTGTGTCCGGACAGTGTTATACCTTCTTGTAAAAGCTCTGTTCACCGGAATCCTCCTTTCGTTTATCCCGACCTTCAGTTTATCCCGACCTTCAGTTTATCCCGACCTTCCATTTATCCCGACCTTCCGGTTATCCCGACCTTCCGGTTCCAAAGTCTTGATGAATAGAATCATTTATATTGACTCGTTTGCTACATTCTTATATAATTAATGTAATTAATAACATAGTTTTGTGCTGGTTGTACTGGCAAGTTGTACTGGTCAAGGTGTACTGGTAAAGGTGTACTGGTCAAATTTATAAAGTTAAATTTATAGACTTGAACTTTACAAGTTTTACATGTACTTTACAAGTATAATTTTAATAATAAATAATCCTCTTGTAATCACCCCAATCTTAAAAATAGGGGTGATTTTAGCCCATTGAGGGGTGAGAAAACCAGAGTGATTTTAACCCGTTGAGGGGTAAAAATGGGTGAAATCCTGATATTTCACTTGGAGGTACCTTATGAAACACACAATATCTGTTTTGCTTGCAATCTGTTTGTTGCTGAATATGATTCTTACACTTACAGGCTGTGGGAAGGAAAGTCCTCTTAACCCGAAAAATCCTGTTACACTTACGTTATGGCACAACTACGGCGGAATCATGCAGACATCCATGGATCAGCTGGTGGAGAAATTCAACGATACGGAAGGAAAGAAACTTGGTGTTATTATCAATGTGGAATCTGTCAACAGTTCTTCTGTCTTGCAGGAAAAACTAATGGCAGCCGCAAACGAAGATCCTGGTGCGCCTCATCTACCGGACATCACCACCTGCTACCCGAAGATTGCAATCATCCTGGCGAAAAAGGGGCTGTTGGCCGACCTGGATAAGTATTTCACCGAAGAAGAATTGTCCGCATATGTACCATCTTTTATAGAAGAAGGACGCATGGATGGAACTCTGTATGTTTTTCCCATTGCTAAATCTACAGAGGTACTGTTTGTCAATCAAACACTGTTTGACCGATTTGCCGCGGAAACCAGGGTCAGCATAGATTCTCTATCCACATTTGAGGGGTTGCTCGACACTGCAAGCATCTATTATGAGTGGACAGATGGCCTGACACCGGATACAGAAGGTGACGGCAAGCCATTCTACATGTCCGATTCTCTTTTTAATTTGATGCAGGTAGGTATAGAACAGCTTGGAGATACTTTTGTGATGAATGAATCTCTTAATACTGAATCAAAAGCATATCAGTACATATATAATCTGTTTCATGAAGCGGTAGAAGAAGGGTATCTTGCAGTTCATAAGGGATATTCCTCCGATCTGCAAAAGACCGGTGACATTATAACTTCAACCGGCTCCACTGCCGGTATTTTGTACTACGGATACTCCGTGACCTATTCGGACAACACCAAAGAAGATGTGGAGTACAGCATTCTACCTTACCCGATATTTGAAGGCGGCAGGAAAGTGGCAATTCAGCGCGGCAACGGCATGATTGTTACCGCATCGTCAGAGCAAAAAGAGTATGCCGCTGCCTTATTTCTCAAGTGGTTTACTAAAATGGAGCACAATATGCAGTTCATTTCACAAACAGGATATCTTCCGGTAACAAACGAAGCTTTTGCAGCTGTTATGGATAGAAACTACACTACTCCGACAGATGAGAATATCTGCAAGCTTTTGGACACAGCAGTAAAAATGCACAAAGAGTATAACTTTTATATTCCGCCTGTGTTTGATGATTTAGATTCTATGGGTAAGGTATGGCAAAATGAGTTCTATGATTCCGCAACCTCAGAATAAAGGGTTGGAAGGGAGTGGGGCATGAAACTTTTATTATCTATTATTAAAAAGCTTTTCTTACAAAATGATAAGAAAGGAGCTTCGTTACACTTTCGCCTTTTTCTATCCTTTATCAGTATGTTGTTCGCAATCTTTATCTGCACATTAATTCTTCTATTTGTAACCGGCATGTTCAATGCAGGCACCAGTAAGATGCTTGCCTCATTTGAAACAGAACTGACATATCTGTCAAGCAAAATGAGTGACGATTATGGCAACATCTCTATTCGGGGTATTGCGCTTGCAGAGGTAGTTTCTAATGAAATTGAAGAAATTCTGAAGGATAACTATGTTCGTCCATCAGACCTCTCAGACCATCCGGAAATTATCAATACAATTCTGAATAGGGTCTGTTCTTCGCTTGTTTCCGGATTAAAACAGAGCGAGGGCAGCGGTGTGTTTCTGATTCTCGATGCTACAGTAAATCCAGCTCTGGATAATGCAGGAAATTCAAAATCAGGAATTTTTCTGAAAAATATGGAATCCGGCAGCAATTCTGTTCTCTATTTTGATATTCGCTGTCTATTCGGACCAGCAGAGGTGGTGCGAAAGCAAGGCATCATGTCTCTTCCTCAGTGGAAAATGGAATTTGATGTTACTGACGCTTCATATTATTGGAAACCCGTCAGAGCGGCTGCAGGCTCTTCTAAGCCGCTTTCCCGTTTGTATTATTGGAGCACAAAAGTAGATTTTCAAGATAGTGACAGCGTCATGCTGTGCAGTGTTCCTTTGATTGCTTCGGACGGCACTGTTATGGGCGTGGCTGGGTACGAAGTCAGCTCTACTTTATTTCGAAGAAGATATGCACCGAGTGGCAATGTTGTACCTGATACGTTTATAAAATTGCTTCCAAATAGCGGCAAAGTTTTACATGCTTCTCAAGGGCTTTATGCCGGTAAATATCATCTACTTCCCGATGTTCCTGATGAAGATACTACCGTTTATGAGTCGGAAGGCGGGCTTTCCCATTTTGTATGTGGAGATGGCCAGGATTTTAAAGGGGTATCATGTTCCGTTCAGTTCTATGCTTCCGGATCTCCTTTTACCGAAGAAAGCTGGTTGATGGTACTGATGGCTCCAGGGCATGATATACAGCTTATTATTGCATTAAAGAATCGAACCATAATTTATACTCTGCTTATACTTTTGGTTCTGTTTGCGGTATCATCATATTTTTTGAGCCAGCATTATTTACGGCCAATAAAAAGTGCATTTAACGTCATAAAAAAGGATTCCTTGTCCGGATACTCAAAAATGAAGATTCCAGAAATTGACGACCTGATGGAGTTTCTGTCCACACAGGATAAACTGATCCAAAGCAGATACTCCAAACAGGCAGAAGTACCTGTCGTGTATGACGAAGATAAGTACAACTATTTTATTCAAAACATAGAGAACCTTTCCCCCGCTGAAAAAGCAGTATTTGAGCTGTATCTGGACGGACTGACTGCCCAGCAAATTACAAAGGAGCTCCATCTATCTATTAATACAATCAAGACACATAACCGCCGCATCTATATGAAACTGGATGTAGCTTCACGAAAAGAACTGCTTATTTACGCAAAGGTAATGAAGGAAAAGCCAAAAACCACATAAAATGTAAAACCGTTACATCTGGTTGTTAATGTTAATGGTAATAGTTTGCACTATTTCAAGAATACATCCCGTAGAAAAGGGGACAGTCCTTCACTTTCTCTAGAAAAGGGGACAGTCCTTCATTTTCTCCATCTTAGTTTTTAAGATAATGAAGGACTGTCCCCCAATTTTTCTATCATTTCTGCAGGACTGTCCCCTTTTGTCATTTCTATCATTCCTGCAGGGCTGTCCCCTTTTCTTCCCTTTGTTCTCCCTTTTTGTTCTTCATTGCGTTTAATTATTACGTTTGATCTTTTTAGATGTAGTTTTATTAAATTCAGTGCTACGTATGATAAATTTCTGTATGTGCTTATATGAAGGTAATTTGCTAAGCAATGCTGCTACATCCTGTTTAAGGATTTCAATTGGATTTGAGACTTTCATCTCGCTCAATTCATCATCATCAAGATATACCTCGGCGCATAATGCCTTTTCTCCTCCGGATTCATCCTTTACCGATCTTACAATTACTTCTTTCACATAAGGTATGGAGTAGATATAATTTTCGATTTCTTCAGGATATATATTTTTACCGTTGTCTAAAACGATCAAATTCTTTTTTCTGCCCGTTATCACAAGCTGCTCTTTTTCGTTCAAATATCCATAGTCTCCGGTATAAAACCAGCCATCTTCTATACAAAGTTTGGTTTCGGCTTCATTTTTGTAATAACCAAGCATTACTGTGTCACCTTTAACACAAATTTCGCCAATACCATCCTCGTTTACATCAGCAATTTTAATATCAATACATGGGAGTTTTACACCGGTTGTATTCCAGTCATTGAAATAGTCACGGTTAGCAGTAACAAGCGGCGAGCACTCGGTAATGCCATATCCATTGATAAGATTAATTCCTATAGCATCAAAAAATTCACCGATTTCAGAGCGTATGGGCGCACCTCCGCAAACGATTTTACGAAGTCTGCCTCCAAAAACGGAATGAATAGATGCAAAAAACCTGCGGCGCATATCTATACCGAATTTACGCAAGAAATTGCTCGTTTTAATCAGAGTTCGCAATGCTTTATCTTTTTTATCCTTCTCTGCCGTTGCCCAGATCTTTTTATAGAACATTTCGGTAAATGCAGGTACCAGGTATAAATAGGATGGTTTATAAAGTTGTAAATTAGCTAATACGGCACGCAATTTTTCATTAATACATATAGCAGCATGCATATGAAGTCCTACCAGCAGGCCGCAAACAGCTTCATATGTGTGATGATACGGGAGTACTGATAAGCAGGTATCATACACCGTCGAAATTTGCAAACCGTAATATACACAAGAAACCAAGTTGTGTTCAGACAGCATAACACCTTTGGAACGTCCGGTAGTGCCGGAAGTATAAACAAGAAGCTTTAACTCATGGGGATCGGATTTTTTATCCATATAGGATGTATCTCCGTCAGTAATCATGGCATACCCCTTCTTAAGCAACTTTTCATATGATAGGAACCTGCCATCCTCACTGTCTTGTGCACGGTCAAAACCAATGAATACTTTGATCTTAGGCAACAAGTCAAGATTATTGAGTAATATTTTTTCATACTCTCCTGAATAAAACATTGCTTCACTGTCGCTGTGGTTTATAACATTAATGATATCTTCAGGAGGTAATTCTTTATCAATAGGAACAAATACTCCAGTGCTTCCCAGCATGGTGAGATATGCTGTCACCCATGGATAGCTGTTTTCCCCGATGCATGCTACATGCAAGTTATTGATCCCGATATCAGTCAAAGCACTGCCCAGCGAAAGCGTATCTGTGCGAAACTGCTTATAGGTTTTTTCAATAACATTATTACCTGCATCTTTATATTTGAAGGCAATGCTTGACCCCGCTTCTTTTTCAGCAATATAAAGCATTTCCTTGATGCTGGAAAATTGTGTTACATTGTATAAAGGATAATTGCGTTGATTTTTCATAATTTCTCTCCTTCGCTTTTTCATAAGCTAGTAAACACTATATATGAATTTTCTGCGATAATTAATATTGCTATTAAAATTATTATTAAAATTATTATTGCTATTAATTTCAATAAATAATATTTTTGTTAATAAAATAACTAATATTTCCATTAATAAATAACTAATATTTTTGTTGGTTCTGCAACTAATGTTGATGTTGATAATAATATAATTAGATACCATAATAGAAATAATGTCAATAGATTTACAATCTAAGGGGTGCATTTACTGAATTTGAAGAAATATTTACCAGGGGCTGTCGTTACAGTGCTTAGAGCCTTTAAATTCAGCTACGGGCAAAATCAAACTAGCAAAATAATCTGAATATAAGAATTGTAATTATTTTGTTCAAACACTGATTTTGCTCTTCCTTCGCTCAGATACGGGGAAACTCTTTAGCATAAAAGGAATACCTGTTACTTGAGTGAAAAGTTTCCCCTGCCTGGCTACAGCACTTTCACTTATGCCCCTTACCAATATTTTCTTCAAGTAAATTAAATGCACCCACGATTTAATATGGATACAATCAAGGCAATAACATATGATAACATATGGTACTATTCCTCTTGTTGTAGAAAATATAAGTGGTGGAGATAAGTGATATAATAGAAACAAGAAACGTCATGGAATGTATTGTCGTCTTGAGTGATTGCTTTGGGTAATTGTTTTAGGTGACTGCTTTGAGTAATTGCTTTGTATGATTATTTTTTAAATGCTGAGGAGGTTATAATAGAATGAGGAATAAAGATATTTTCAATAAGATCTTAGCTGTAGCAGGAACAGTCCTTGTATGGCTGCCAATCCTGTTTACCATCCTGACCTCTGTAATCGGAACAATATCTGCGCGCATTCTACTGTTCGACTATCTGATGCCGGCGGAGCTCTTTCCTATTTTGTCCTGATTGGTGCTCTGCTGCTCATATGGGCTGCAAAACGGGCGCATTCACATTGGAAATCCATCACCTGGGGTTTAGTTACTATGGTAGCATTGCTTGTTGGCGGTCAGGCTATTGCCGTAATCAGCGGGCTCACATCAGGAGCAATCGAACCAGCGGGCTGGATTTGGGCACTGGTTATCACCTCAATCGCCCTTTATTCACTGACACTTATTGTGATCGGTATAGCAGGTGTGCTGTTAGTGAGAGAGCTATGAAAAAATGGGAGAAAAGTGAGGGACAGAAAAGTGAAGGGGAGAAAAGTGGGGGACTGTCCCCCACTTTTCTCCCCCACTTTTCTAGTCCCCCACTTTTTCTTTAAAGCTAAACACTACTTCCGGCTCAAGCTGGTTGCCATAATCATCCGTGAATATAATTTCACTATTTCTACTCTCTTCATATTTCCACTCTCTTCATATTTCTACTCTCTTCATAGGTAGGTCTCTCCCATCGTTTTATTGGATCTGCATATAATATTGGATCTGCATATAATGCATATAATAAGTCCGCATCTGAACTCTCATAACCAAGTTTCCAAGGATTACATATATCCGCTTTAAATAATTTTTGTCTTGCTACTAACATAACAGTATCTTCAGGCACGGAATTATAGTCATCCTTCAGTTGTGGCGGTTATCAAGAATACTTTATCTGCAAGATCTGCATATTTCATGGTATGCAGTTTGCTGGAAAGGTCTGCTATAACAGTGCTGCCATTTCCCCTCTCCATAAGCAGCCGATAGCCCTCCATGGGCAGTACAGTTTTAATATAACTCACACACATACCCCTTTCTTCGCAGGCCGTAAAAAAATCCCATCCTATATATACTATATACTATAGAATAGAATAGAATATACTATAGACCATACTATGTACTATAAGACAGAATTTTGAATTGCGCATCGTCCGAATGGCTAATTTGGGGTATAAATAGCACATAGCAACAGTGGGCATATTTTGCTTGAACATTTGGGTTAAAACGATAACATGTAACATGTACGTGTCATAACTACATGTATTTATTCATTATAGTGCATTTTGCACCTGACATGGAGGCTCTAAAATAAGTTGGTGTCTGTCCCGTATGTTTTATAAAAGCTCTGTTAAAAGTTCTTGTGGTATTAAATCCAACAAAATATGCTATTTCAGTGATACTTTTTTCTTCAGATAATAGATGGTCACATGCTGCAGAAATACGAAGGGAATTGATATAGTCACTAAATCCTATGTTGATTTTTTTCTTAAGCAAATGAGAAACATAGTATTTGCTTACGTGCAGTGCATCTGAAATAGATTCTAAAGATAAATCTTTCATATAATTTTCTGAGCAATAATTTAATATGCTTTGAAGCATTGATAAATTTGAAGCTTTTATTGGTGTGAGTTTCATGTTTTTTAAAAGTTCACCAAAAAATGTCAGCAAATATCCCTTTACCTGCAGGCCTCTATATTCGTATTCGGATTCGTATGCTTTTACTACAGAAGATAGAATTGTATATAAATAGGGGCACTTATATGCCTTTTCTATAACTTGCGATTCTGGTATATAGTTTATAAATATATTCTTCATTTCCGGCAGTATATCTGGTGAAAATATAATAATTAAATACTTCTCAGGACCTTTACTAAAATATTGATGAATCTGATTTGGAAAAGAAATAAATACATCACCTTCTTTTAAAATTGCTTTCTTCCCGTCTACATAGGTAATGGTTTCACCTTCTAGCATATAAACAAGTTCAATATGTTTATGTAGATGAGCACGAAAGTCCAGTCTGCTTCCATAGTTAAATGTTAAATCTTTATCTTTATTTTCGTAAAAGGCAACCATGTTATTGCTCCTTACACTTTACTTTTCACTTTATTCTATATTCTATGTTCTTTATTCTTTACTATTAACTTCATGTTCCTTATTTCTTTACTCCTTATTTCTTTACACCTTATCTGTTGTTCATTTACATATTGCACAATATATGTCCTATAATTATACCTTATTGACTTGTATCATAGCATATTGCGTCTTATAATACAATCAGAATATATCTTAAAGGGGGGTATTTCTATGCCATTATCAATCGGTTTACAACTATACACTTTAAGAAACGAAATGGAAAAAGATTTTAAGGGCACATTGGAAAAAGTAAAAGAAATGGGATATGAAGGAGTAGAGTTAGCCGGGCTTTTTGGAAAGAAAGGCAAGGAAATTAAAAAGATGCTGGATGAGCTTTCTTTAAAGGCTGTATCAGCTCATGTTCCTTTAGACGAATTGCTGGAAGAGCCTGATAAAACATTTCAAACATATAAAGATATTGGACTTGAGTACATTGCTATTCCACATTTACCGGAAGAAGATAGACCACAAGCAGGAAATTTTGATACAACATTGAAAAACATAACTTTTATTTGCGAGAAAGCTAAAGAATATGGTATCACAATGCTATATCACAATCACAATTTTGAGTTTGATATTGTAGATGGAGAATATTACTTGGATACAATTTACAAATCTATTTCAAAAGATTTGCTTCAAACACAAATTGACACCTGCTGGGTTAATGTTGCAGGAGTAAATCCTTCAGAATATTTGATGAAGTATCAAGATAGGGCTCCAATTGTGCATTTAAAGGATTTTGTAATGAAAAACAGAGCTAGAAAAGAAAATTTATATGAATTTCTAGGGACTAATTCATCTGTAGAGATAGATGAAGATGTAAAAGAAGATTTTGCTTTTCGTCCCGTAGGTTATGGGGTTCAAGATTTCAAAAGTATTTTAGATGCTTGTAAAAAAGTTAATACAAAATGGGTTATAGTGGAGCAGGATAGACCTGCTAAAGGTCAAACCGAACTTGAATCTGCCAAACTTAGCTGCGAATTTATTAAGAATTTAGGATTATAATTGGATCTTTAATTTGAACTGAAACTAGAATTCGAACTGGAATTCGAACTGGAATTCGAACTGGAATTTGAACTGGAATTTGAACTGGGATTCAAGTTGGATCTTTAATTTCAACTGGAACTAGAATTGTAACTGGAATTTCAACTGAAAGGTTTAACGTGAAAAATAATTTATATTACTATTTTAGCCGCGGATAGTAGTGGCGGAATGGAGGGTATTATGGCCAATAGTGAACTATTGAACAAGTTTAAAGAAAAAATTTCTGATACTAAAAACAGGGATACTTCAAAAAAATTAAAGGTTGGAATAATCGGTACAGGATGGATTGCAGAATATCATTTGATAGCGTATAAAAATATGCCGGATGTAGAAGTTGTTGCAGGTGCTGATTTAATAGAGGGAAAAGCCAAGAAATTTTTTGAAGATCATGATGTTAAAGGAGCAAGAGTCTACCTAAGCCATAAGGAAATGTTGGATAATGAGGAACTGGATGCAGTTAGTGTATGTACTTATAATGCAACTCATGCCGAGTGTACAATATATGCACTAAAAAAAGGTGTGAATGTTTTACTTGAAAAACCTATGTGTGTTACCCTTGATGAAGCAATTGAAATAATGAGAGCAGAAAAAGAAAGCGGCAAAGTCCTTTCCATAGGATTCCAACCCCGTTTTGATGAAAATATGAAAATGATAAAGAAAATAGTTGAATCAGGTGAACTTGGTGAAATATACTATATTCAAACAGGCGGCGGAAGAAGAAGAGGAATACCTACTCCATATGGAACTTCATTTATAGAAAAGGAAACTGCTGGTATTGGCGCACTTGGCGATATAGGTTGTTATTCACTTGATATGGTATTAAATGCAATCGGTTATCCAAAGCCACTCACTGTCACTGGTTATAAATCTGATTTCTTTGGCAAAAGTAAAGAATATTCAAACAAACCAGAGTATGCAGATATATTTGGAGTAGATGATTTTGCTGCAGCTTTTATTAGGCTGGAAGGCGGCATTATATTGGATTTTAGAATTGCATGGGCCATGCATCCTGATACCACAGGAGACACAATTATTTTCGGTAAAAAAGGAGCTCTTCGTATTCCATCAACCGAATGCTGGAATGGGTCTGTTGGCGGGGCTATGACTATATATCACGATGTAGCAGGATTGCAAACTGAGACAAAAGTACCAATACTTAAAACGAAAGAGGATCTTTTTAATTTAAAGGTAAGATCTTTCTTGGATGCTATAATAGACGGAACTAGTGCACCTGTTCCAGCAAGTCAGATATTGTATAACCAGGCAATAATTGATGGAATTTCTAAATCAGCAGAGCTTGGAAGAGAAATTGAAATCGTAATACCGGAGATTTAATTGAAAAAGTGAGGGTAAAAAAGTGGGGGACAGTCCCCCACTTTTTTTGTAACAAATATGAAGGACTGTCCCCTACCTTTCCTGAAGGACTGTCCCCTACATTTCAAGACTTTAACAGAAGTGGAGAAAGTGAAGGACTGTCCCTCACTTTCCTTTTCACTTAGCTTCAAGTCTCTTATTTCTGAAATAAAGGCAAATGTCTGTGGCTACCATAATAACATTTGGAAAATAGAACCAAAATGCAAGATTGTATGTATTGGAAATACATTTTGACGCAATTCCACAAATATATCCAAAAAGAATAAAGCACATAAAAAACAGGCTTTTCCCTTTTGTTGAACGTGAACGGTGTGATTTTATAATGGAGATCGGCCATGAAACTCCGAAACTCACAATCATAAATGTCTCTAAAACACTAGCTAATCCTTGCATAATTATTGTCTCCTTTTCATTGTACGTTATTTTTATATATTATAATATATTTTTTGGCATAATTAAAAATATACTGGCCATTCGATAATGATTTTATAAAAACGCCTTGTATTATTGTTATTAACCTTATATTATTTTTATCATTTAACTTGTCTATGGGTGTATGTCGGTAAAAGTTTTGGTGAAGCACAATTACTTTTTACCCCTGCTGATTCCATCTCTTTTGCATACTTATTTACATGGTCAAGAGTCAGCTTTCCCACTTTAACATTCTTGCACTTCTTAGCAGCATTCTTACCTGCACTTCTGCCAAATACAATAATATCAAGAAGTGAGTTTCCCATGAGCCGGTTTCGGCCATGAATGCCGCCGACTACTTCTCCTGCAGCATAGAGATTATCAATTGCAGTAAGTCCTTCTGCATTAATCTGCAAACCACCGTTCTGATAATGCAGCGTAGGATAAACAAGAATTGGTACTTTTGTAATATCAATTCCATATTTTTTATACATGCGAAGCATACCGGGAAGTCTCTTTTCTATTGTACCTTCACCGTTAATTATTTCAATCATGGGCGTATCAAGCCATACACCTGAGCCTTCGAGAGTTGATACTCCCTTTTCTCTTTTCTTGCACTCTCTGATAATAGATGCAGCGCAAACATCACGGGTTTCAAGGGGATGCATAAATGCTTCTCCATCAGCGTTGACCAGCATGGCACCCAGGGAACGAACCTTTTCGGTCACAAGGGCTCCAAAAATCTGCTCAGGAAATGCAGCACCAGTCGGGTGATACTGAATCGTGTCGGCATAAAGAAGCTTTGCACCTGCACGATAGCCTAATATCAGACCATCAGCTGTAGCACCATAGTGATTGGAAGTGGGGAATCCCTGATAATGCAGCCGTCCTGCACCGCCTGTTGCGATAATAATTGTCTTTGCTCTTGCAACCATATATTCCTTTGTTTCCATGTTCATCAAAATGGCACCGGCAGCCTTGCCTTCATCATCAAGAATAAGTTCTACAGCCGCAGTGAAATCAACAACAGTAATACCACGGTTTATAACTTCATCTCTTAAAACACGCATGATTTCCGAACCGGAATAGTCTTTTGCAGCATGCATCCTCTTGCGAGAAGTTCCTCCGCCATGAGTTGTTATCATTGTGCCATCAGGTGCTTTATCAAACATAACACCAAGGTCATTTAGCCACTTAACTGCCGAAGGACCTTCTGTTACAAGTTTATTAAGAAGTTCGGGCTTGTTTGCGTAATGTCCCCCGCCAAGTGCATCAAGATAGTGAATCATAGGAGAATCGTTTTCCTTGTCGGCAGCCTGTATTCCCCCTTCTGCCATCATAGTGTTTGCATCGCCGATACGGAGCTTGGTAACAATCATTACGTCAGCGCCGCCTTCGTTGGCCTCTATTGCAGCAGATGCTCCAGCACCGCCCCCGCCGATAATTAATACATCAATATCATAGTCAACCTTTGAAAGGTCTATGTCTACATCCTTTATGCGGCTGTTTGCCTGAAGCAAATCAGCTAGCTCATCAGGAACCTTGTCACCCTTGTTTGGACCAATTTTCAAGACAGAAAAGTTCTCCTGCCTATAATCGGGATGATACTTTTTTAGCAGCACTTCTTTCTCATCTGCTGTCATTCTTTCAGGCTCCATGCTGAGTCTTTCTTTTCTTGTGGCTTCAACTTTTCTTATTGATTCAAGCATATCTTGTGTATACATAATTATCCTGTTATCCGTTATCGTCCTGTTTTCAGTCATTGTCCTGTTAGCCGTCATCGTCCTGTTATCAGTTATCGTCCTGTTATCAGTTATCGTCCTGTTTTCAGTCATCGTCCTGTTATCAGTCATCATCCTATCATCCATCTTCTTCCTATCAGCTATCTTCATCCAATCATCCCCCCTTACTCTTCAATTTCTCTATTGTTATACAGTTCTTTTAATTTCTCAATGGGTTTCTGCATAAGTCCTTCCAGCAGTTCCTTAAAATCACCATTTCCAATTTCACAAACCCTGTTTTCAAGGTGCTGGGATTTTGGTGCAAGATATTTTCCTGTCAGTCTTCTTGCAAGAAGTGCCACCTGTGGATGTGATATACCTGCAGGGCAGCGTGATGAGCATACACCACACATTACACAGTCAAATGATGCTTCTGCGCACTTTTTGTATTCTCCTCTTTGTGCATATGCAATATACTGCATGACATCAAGCCCCTGTGTACAACTCTTGGTGCATGCATTGCAGCCAATACAACTGTAAATTTCAGGGTAAAGCTGCATCATAATCTGTTCTGTGGGCTTTATTTCATTTATATTATAAACCTCTTTAACAAGCGGGAAAAACGGCAGTGTTGCAATATACATGTTGTCTTCAACCTTTGTCTGACATGCTAGGCAAACTTTAAGCTCACGTTCGCCTTTGATTCTATATATTATAGCGCAAGCACCGCAAAACCCATTACGGCATCCGCAGCCGCGTACAAGCTGATATCCTGCATACTCCATCGCTCCCATGATTGTAAGGTTTGAAGGAACAGCATATTTTTTACCCATCAAAAATACATTAACCATTTCTTCCATTACTTCCATTACTTCCATTACTTCACGTCCTTTCTTGTTGAGTCTTTTTCTCTAAAGGTATACCAAGGTATCCATCCAAGGTATAGGGACACTCCTCTCTTTTTAGGTATAGGAACACTTTAGGAATAGGGATACACTCCTCTCTCAAGCATCAGGCATTCTTTTTACTTTAAGGAGTGTTCTTTATGTTGTGAAATGTCCCTAATGTGTCTCTAATGTAGAGGAGTGTCCCTAAAGTGTCTCTAATGTAGAGGAGTGTCCCTGAATTTCTCCCTGATTTTCCTTATTTTGATTAATATTCATTTGGTAGTTCGTCCAACTCATCACAACGAAATACCGGACCATCCTTGCAGACATATTTAGAACCAATATTGCAGCGTCCGCACTTGCCAACACCGCATTTCATCTTAAGCTCCATTGTAGTAAATATCTGTGTTTTGTCGAAGCCCAATTCCTGCAAGGCTACCAGCGTAAATTTAATCATGATGGGAGGTCCGCAAACAATTGCTGTTTTATTAGTATTAAAGTTCAATTCCTTTATATAATTAGGTACAAATCCTACATGACCGTCCCAGCCTTCCTGCTCACGGTCAATTGTCAAATAGACATTAATACCATCATCATTACACCACTCATTTATAATTTCATCATAATTGACCAGATCATCTTTACTCCTTGAACCATAAACTATATCAATATGACCGTAGTTTTTTCTGTAATGGCGAGCATAGTTGATAACCGACCTGAGCGGCGCAAGTCCTATTCCACCTGCTATAAAAAGCAAATCCTTGCCTTTTAGTTCAGTTTCCATAGGAAAGGCGTTTCCGTATGGCCCTCTGATTGTAATCTGCTGTCCCATATCTATCTGATGCAGCCATTCGGTGAGATGTCCGCATTTCTTTATGCTAAACTCCATATACTCGGTATTGGTTGGTGAAGATGTGATTGAAAACATAGCCTCACCAACGCCAGGGATTGAGAGCATAGCACACTGACCGGGCATGTGCTTAAAACATACACCACCGTCAAGAGCATTTACCCGGAAGGTTTTCACATCGGGTGTATCGATTTTTATATCAGTAACAACGCCCAGCTTCGGGATTAATACTTCACCCGTACTTCCACCTGTGCCTTTACATGTACATTCACCTGTACTGTGATTACAGTCGCACACTTTCCTTCACCCCCATTGCTTTAATAACTTTCACAATATTCATAGAAACCGGGCATTTAGCAACGCATCTTCCGCAGCCTACGCAGGAATATACTCCATCATTGTTTGCAGGGAAGTAAACCAGCTTATGCATAAATCTCTGCCTGAATCTTTCAAGCTGGCTTGTTCTAGGATTGCCGTGGGCCATCTTCGTAAAATCGGAATACATGCAGGAATCCCAGCAGCGGAATCTCTGGATGCCGTGTCCTGTATCATAATCCCTAATATCGTAGCATTGGCAGGTTGGGCATACAAAAGTGCATGTGCCGCAGCCAATACAGGATTGGGATAATTCCTTCCACTTTGGCGAATTAAACTTATCCTTTAATGCTTCGCCTAATACTTCACTATTGAAGCTATCAAGACTCAAATCATAAAAAGGAAGTTTTTGAATGATTTCTTTAACATTCTCTTTATAACCTTCAAGCTTTTCTTCGTCAGAAGAATCAGCCATTTCAAATATGCTGTTACTGTTGCTGTTACCGTTACCGTTGCTGTTGCTGTTGCTGTTGCTGTTACTGTTGCTATTGCTGTTGCTGTTACTGTTGCTATTGCTGTTGCTGTTACTGTTGCTGTTACTGTTGCTGTTAATCTTACTCTTGCTCTTAACCGTTTCTGTAAGTGCTTCGCCTTTTGGGGTAAGACTCTTCCAGTAAAGCACATCACCTATAATCCATGTGGCAACATCTCCTGCCGGATTAGCTGCATCAATTCCAAAAACACTGCAGAAGCATGTTTCCTCGGGTTCACTGCATGCGAGGGTGATTATAATGCCCTTGTCCCGTCTTGTTTTGTAAAATGTGTCTACAGGCTCTGCAAGGAAAACCCTGTCTAGAATTCCCAAGCTGGCTGCATCGCATGCTCGAACACCGAAAACGACAAATGCTTCACTTTCATCTCTGTTATCTATAATGGAGATATTCTTTCCTTTGGTTTTGAAAGCCACAATATTTTCGCTCTGGGGAAAGAAAAACTCCTTTGGGGATTTTACTGCATTGAGTTTATCAAGGCGAACTTTTTCATTCCTTTGCCACTTGCCAAATTGTACCTGACCATTTTTCTCAATGGGCATGTACAGTGCTCTGTTATCGGAAATTAAGGAAAAAAGCTCTGTCAAACACTGAGTTGATATTTTAAACATTAGTGCTCTCCTCCTTTTTTCGCTACAATGCTTGGTTCCACGTCTTCTTTAGTGAAGTCTGCCAGCGGTGCACGTGATTCCGTATCAGCACCGGCCTGATATTCACCATATAACTCGTTTATATCCTTGATAATCTTGCGATTTAAAAGGTGAAGGGGTATGTGTTGGGGGCAAACTCTAGAACACTCTCCGCAATCAGTACAACGTCCTGCTACATGGAACGCACGGATGATATGGAACATGTTTTCTTCGAAGGTATCAGTGTTTGCCTTGCTTGCAATGCCTGAGTTATCGTTATCAAAAACACATTTTATACAGGAGCATGCAGGGCACACATTTCTGCATGCATTACAGCGGATACACTTTGAAAGCTCGCCCCGCCAAAATGAAAATCGCTCATCGGGAGTCATAGCCTCAAGCTTTTCCACAAGCTCAAAGCGATTCGAATCAAGCTGGGAAGCTTTTTTGCGAGTTGCTTCGGGAGTACCTTTGCGAATATCTTTGCTAGTATCTTCATGGGTTACTTCCGGAGTGACTTCAGGAGTATTCTCGCCAGTCAATACGCGAATATCTGCACGAGTATCCTCGGGGGTATGATCGCCCCTTGACAAAAGCTCATCGTAAGTCACATGCCGTTTGCCTTTGCAGCAAAGGCACTTTTCAAGCAATACTTCCCTCTTCTTACAGGTTTTCTCACCATAAATTGTCTGAATTATAAGTTGATCATATTTCTCATACTCATAGTCCTTCTCTTCGATACTTATGATTCCTTTGATTCCCAAGTCCTTGATTTTGTTAATATCTATCATTCCTCTGCACTCAATGCCGAGAATATAAACATTGTCTTTGTTAATTCTATGTTCTTTAGCGAGCTGGTTAAAGCAGTACGTATCACAAGGCTTAAGCAGTGCTAATATTTTCCCGTCTTTTTTGCTTTCGCTAATAAGGTACTTGCTAAGGTTGCTTGCACAAAAGCCATCATACACAAAGCTTTCCATCTCATCTCCGGTAAGCGTCGTGCCAGGCACGGTACTTATGTTGAAAACAGCCGGAGTGTTATCATAAAAAAGCTCACCTTTTTTCCAGCCGATAACCCTGTTGACGGTCCCGTCAGCAAGCAGTTTTTCGGTTTTATCCTTAATTAATCCAAAAATTCTTTGCATCTCAGATCCCCCAACCTTTTATTTTCACCAAGCTGATGAATTGTCTTTGAAAACTCGTTCATAACCGTAGAGAATTTAACGCCTTCTGCTGCTGAAACCCAGTCAACTCTTGTACGTTCCCGTTCAATTCCCAGATAATCAAGCAGACTGAAAAGCAGTGTCATTCTTCTTCTTGCATAGTAGTTGCCAGTTGAATAGTGGCAGTCTCCCGGATGACAACCGCAGATGATAACACCGTCGGCACCTCTTTGGAATGCACGAAGAATAAACATAGGGTTAATTCGCCCGGAACAAGGCACTCTAATTATTTTTACATCTGCAGGGTATGAAAGCCTGCTGGTTCCTGCAAGGTCTGCGCCTGCATAACTGCACCAGTTGCAACAGAATGCAACAATCAACGGCCTGAACTCATCTTTTATCGGCATATTGCATCCACCTCCGCCATAACCTGTTTGTTTGTAAAACCTTTCAAATCCATAGCGCTTGATGGGCATGCAACAGTACAAGCACCACAGCCCTGACAAACTGCCTCGTTGACCTGAGCGACTCTGCGAACTTCAATCTTTCCTGCAGCTCTAAATTCTTTATCTACATAGGATATAGCACCGTATGGGCAAACCTTTTCACATGAGGAACAGCCATTGCAGAGCATCTCATCTGAACTGGATACACATGGGTTGCATAGAAGTTTATCCTTAGCAAGGAGCCCGATTACCTTTGCAGCCGCTGCTGACGCCTGCGCCACAGTCTCAGGTATATCCTTCGGCCCCTGGCATACACCGGAAAGATAAATACCTGCTGTAGGACTTTCTACAGGCCGAAGTTTAGGATGAGCTTCAGTAAAGAAATTATCAGTATCAATGCTCGCAGTCAGCATAGTAGCAAGATCTTTAGCAGTCTTGTCAGGTTCAATGGCTGTTGCAAGAACAACCATATCTGCTTCAATTACAATCTGTTCATCTGCAAGCAAATCAGAGCCTTGGACCATTAGCCTGCCATTTTTTTCAGCAATTTTGCCGACCATTCCTTTTATATAATTGACGCCGTATTCTTCCACTGCACGGCGATAGAATTCATCAAAATTCTTACCGGGTGTTCTTACATCGATGTAGAATACATGAACATCCACATAGGGGTATTTCTCTCTTACAAGCATAGCGTGCTTTGCTGTATACATGCAGCAAATTTTGGAACAGTATGTCTTTCCGCAACCGGATGTATCGCGGGAACCTACGCACTGTACGAAAACAATTGTACGGGGATGTGTATTATCCGACGGCCGGAGCAGTTTACCCTTTGTAGGACCTGCTGCATTCATAATGCGTTCAAATTCAAGAGAGGTCACAACATCAGGACACCGTGAATATGAAAACTCATCAAAATTTTTAAGGGAAATGGGATTAAAGCCCGTTGCAACTACAATTGCACCATACTGTTTTTCTACGATTTTGTCCTGCTGTGTAAAGTCGATAGCTCCTGCAGAGCAGTTCTTCTCGCAGATTCCGCACTTGCCGGTTTTGAACTTAATGCATTGTTCACGGTCAATAACGGGAACATTGGGAATTGCCTGGGCAAAGGGAATGTAAATTGCTCCTCTGTTGGACAGGCCCATATTGAATTCGCTTTTTGCTTTTCTTGACGGACATTTTTCTGTACATACTCCACAACCGCTGCAAAGGTCAGCCTTAACGCTGCGGGCTTTTATCCCTATTTTAACAGTGAAATTCCCCACAAATCCGGAAACAGCTTCGACCTCACTGTATGTATAGAGGTTTATCTTTTCGTTTGATGCTGCGTCAACCATTTTGGGTGTAAGGATACAAGCCGCACAGTCAAGGGTCGGGAATGTCTTATCAAGCTGTGCCATTTTGCCCCCTATTGTAGGTGACTTTTCTACAATATCTACTTCATATCCGGCTTCTGCAATATCAAGTGCAGACTGGATGCCCGCAATACCCCCGCCGATAACCAGTGCACGCTTTACAACAGCACTTTCTCCTGCTTTCAGCGGCTTATTTAAGTTAAGCTTTGCAACTGCAGTTCTCGCAAGAATAATTGCTTTTTGGGTTGCTTCTTCCTTGTTCTTGTGGATCCACGAACATTGCTCACGGATATTTGCAATTTCAACCATATACGGGTTTAATCCCGCACTAGCAACTGTTTTCCTGAAGGTCGCCTCATGCATTCTTGGAGAGCATGAGCAAACAACAATGCCTGTAAGTCCAAAGTCTTTGATTGCATGTCTGATTTTTGACTGACCGCCTTCGGAGCACATATACTGATAATCGGCCGCATAAACAACACCGGGTTCATTCTTTAAAGCATTAACAACCGCTTCTACATCGACAGTTGCAGCAATGTTGCTTCCGCACCAGCAAACAAACACGCCTATTTTTTGCATTTACTCACTTCCAATCTAATGTGCTGATTATTAACAATCTAATTTACTAATTATTTACAATCTAAATCACCGATTATTTACAATCTAAATCACCGATTATTTACAATCTAATTTGCTCTAATTTGCTGATTATTTACAATCTAATTTGCTGATTACTTATAATCTGATTTGCTGATTACTTATAATCTGATTTGCTGATTACTTATAATCTGATTTGCTAATTACTTATAATGTAATTCGCCAATTATTTACAATATAATACTGCTATGCCAATTTGGAAACATAGTAAAGCAGTACTTATATGCTGATTATTTACTGTATTTTCTGAATGCGCTGACAATTGCCTGTTGTGGAATATTTTCATCCAATAATAACGGAATGTCATCTGCTTTTAAATAATTTTCCCCTTGTTTGCGTATTGCTGCCAGTCTTACAGCTTCAATAAGCTTTGCAGGCTCGACGTTTCTAGGGCAGCGCTCCACACAGGTAAAGCACGAAAGACATATCCAAAGTGATTTTGACTCCATAAGTGCCTCAATGTCGCCTTTTTCCACCATAGAAACGAATTGATGGGGATGAATATCCATCTCGTTAAATGCAGGACATGCAGCAGAGCATTTTCCGCATTTCATACACTTTCTGGTATTCACTCCGCTTATTCTTAGTATCCTATCGATCAACTCTCTTTTTTCTACATCAACTGATAATGTCTTGATGCTATTACCAAGGGGTCTTTGAAATCCAATTTCTTTTTTCGCTGTGTTCACCGTATTCACCTTATTCACTGTATTCACTGATAATCCCTCCTGTTTATAACTTCACACCAAGTGCCTCTGCCAATAGCTCAGTGAAATAATATACCGGCAGTTTTTGTTCTGTACTGTTGTTTGTATCCAGATTGTACATGCAAAGCGGACATGCAGTAATCATGGCTTCTGCGCCTTTCTCAGAAGCTGATGCCATGATATTGTTGCACTTTTCCTGTGCAAGATTGTTCTTGGTAAGTGTTACATAACCGCCGCAGCATTCATTACGGTACGGATAAGCAACCGGGGTCCCACCAATTGCACTAATAAAATCCTCTATTATTGTTGGGTTTTCTGGGTTATCAAACTGCATCGTCTTGCTGGGACGGAGTAAAAGGCATCCGTAATACGCCCCAATCTTCCTGCCCGTCAAGGGGTTCACGACCTTTCCCTTAAGTTGATCAAATCCAACGACATCACGAAGCATCTCCAGGTAGTGGATTACCTTTGTTTCCCCTGCATAATCTATATCTAGTTTTAAGTAATTGTTGACCTTTGTTCTAATACTCTCGTTTGTCTTCATGTCGTTATTGACCCTTTTGATTACATGATGACAAGCAGAGCACAGTGTTACTAAATTTCTTTCAAAGCTTTTTGCTGATACAAGAGCACGAATAGACGAAAGTTTTGTTGCGATTTCATCCTGTGCCATTGGATAAACACCACCGCAACACTGCCAGTCTGGCAGTTCCTCAAGCACGATACCAAGTGCTTCTGCAGATCTCCTCGCATATTCATCTAAGTCCTTCGCTTTTGTTTTCAGGGTACACCCTGGATAGTAGCTAAAAATCATATCAAATTCCCTCACACTATATTTTGATATACAAATTTTTATTGTTGTTTTTTATTGTTATTATTTTAACAAACTAACTATGTTATTATTTTAACAATCTTTTTGCATTTTGTGAAATATAAAAAAGGCATACCGCTATGTTTTTATGGATATACCCTTGACTTAAGTCTGTTGATTCAAGCGTATTTTCTTCCTAAATGGTAATTTTGAATGAGTTTTTAGTATAAATCATATTAATGTAAATCATATTAGTATAAATCATATTAGTATAAATCATTTTGGTATAAATCATTTTGGTATAAATCATTTTGGTATAAATCATATTGGTATAAATTATATAATTTATGTTATTTTTTGAATACTACTTTGAAATCATCTAGCTTGCAAATGAATTTTTTGTCCAGCTCAGTAAAATGATAACCTTTTCTATAAACCAATACATCCTTATATTTTTTCTTATTTTCAGGGCATGTCTTCTGAACCAGGCCGTATTGGTCAAGCAAACGCTGTGGAATGGGTGATACCCACATAAATGTGCTCGTAACACTGCTCAATAAGTCAAATTGACTGCCTCTTTCAAAAACAAAAATGCGCTTATCCACAAACTCGGAAAGCTCCGCTTTTTTCGCATCCAACTGAGGCATTAACGGTACATAAGGATCCGCATGGGCAATTTCTATATATTCGCTCAAATATGACAGTTTAATGATGCTCTTATTTGCAAGCGGGTGATGCTTTGACATGACAACTTGATAAGAGAATTCCACGATTACTTCATGTGACAAACCTTTTTCATGCAGCAGAGCTTTAAAATACTCTTCATAGGTTGTTTGATAGCGAATTATGCCAAGCTTATAATCTGCCTGCAGAATATTGCTTATTGCACGCATAGAATTAGTTTCATTATATAATATTTCCGCTTGTTTTTTAGTATCAATGCTTTTGGCAAATTCCGTAAACGCACAAGCAATATAGCTTGCACGAGGAACAGAAATGGAAAACATTTGCTTATCCTCATTTCTATTTCTATACATGGCTTCTACTTCATCAATCTGAGCAAGAATTTTTCTTGCATATTGCAGGAATTCCTCTCCTTGGGGTGTTGGGGACATTCCTTTAGAAGTACGCTTAAATAAGGTAACACCAAGGGACTCCTCCAATTCTCTAATTGCACGACTCAAATTCGGTTGTCCCATTAATAAATTTTTGGCAGCTTTGTTGATAGAACCGGTTTTCTCCACCTCTACAGCATATTTTAAATGTAATATATTCATAGCGTATAATCCATCCCCTTTACACAAAACAGACTTTACACATTTACACAAATAGCCTCTACATAGCCATTCATTTTTCCTGACTTATTATAATAGTATTTTGTTCTAATGTAAAGTTGGATATTATTGTTCAGGTGTATATACAGTCCTGTATATACAGGACTGTCCCTCTTTCTGTCCCTCTTTCTGCTTATTCTGCAGGACTGTCCCCTCATTTCTTTTTGTTGCTCGAATTGATGTTACATAGCCTGAACTCATGTTATTGGGTTCGAATTTATGTTATGTAGTCCGAATCAAGGCACTAAAGGCATTCCGGTATATTACCTGTTCTTTAAATATCCTAAAACCTTCATTTGACAATCTTGATACTCCTGACATTGACATATTACCTATATACTTACATAGTTGTTTGTATGTATATCCACATAAGGTCCTCAATATGTATGTTACAAATGCCCTGTTTTTGCTGTTTTCTCTGCTGTGCTTCAACCTTAATCCTTCTGTGAGATTTTCGCCCAGAATCTGCCCAATTTTAACCAATATTTTATCAGGCTCCTCAGTCCTTACAATATAACTTTTCTCACTTCTATACACATTTTCAGTATAAGCCCTCATAATATTCTCATCCACTTCCTTTGCAGCGTCTGTATCCTTCATTGACTCAGTAAAAGCTCTATATCTTTCCCGCGCTATATTTTTATCAATACTAAACTGCTTTAACAGGAATTCTGTATCCACAAGCTCATAATAATCCTCCCTGAACCCGGTATATATTCCATAAGATGAATATGGATATAACTCCTCTTTTCCCCTATAGCCTGGTAAGTCCTTTGCATTGTTATTAATATATGCTGTAAGCTTAAAGCTGTAAGTATTGTTGTCCACTACGGTACTAGCGAACCTGTCTTGAAACAGATGCCCACGTCGCTTGTATCTTTTGTTGTAATAGGAAACATAAGCAGTATTAAGGCATAACATAAAAGTTGAAATATCTGCTCCGCAAGGATTAATATATACATGTGTATGGTTATTCATAAGTATATAGGAATAAATACTGCAATGATATTTTTCTTTGTATCGTTTCAAGAGGTTCAAATAATAATCTTTATCCTCATCACATCGAAACAGGTCTATTTCAGTGATGCTCCTCGTCATCACATGGTACGTATACTCTGGAGATTTTTTTCTTTCCTTTCTTGCCATTTTTTATCACCTCAGGGTTTATGTTACCATATAATGAAATTTTTGTCAATATTCTTTCTTTTCTTACTACAGGATTCTTTCTACAGGGCTCTTTCTACAGGGCTGTCCCCTTTTCTTCAGGAGCATAATAAGGGCACCGACAACGGTCATGATAAACGCCTTGTTGGCCCGACATATGGTTATTTTTTCCCGATAAAAAACCTATGAGCCTCCAGCAGCAAATTGCAGATATCTCCCAAAAAAAATATATAAATATCAGGTTTGTGGAAAAGACCAGTCCCATCATAGCACCTATGAACAGGCAAACCATCATGTAATATTCATTTTGGTTTTTATATTCCTTTATATATCCAAATGAATAAAGGACAATAACAGATGCTACAAGAGACGCAGTCATTGCCATAAATACAGCAAGGGCATCTGCATAAAAACCAAAATCCAATCCCAGAGGCAGCTCATAATGCAGATATAGAGCAGAGCCTGCAAGCAAGTCGGGCAAAGTAAGAACTGCACAAATAAAGGCAATAGCAATAAAAACTAATGTTGCTATATTCCTTAATTTAGTATTCATATTACCTAAAATTGGGAGAAAAAAGCACCAAGCAATGGTACAGAAATACATATAATAATTATACAATTATTCGTAATTTTTAGTCCACCTTAATAGTCCAATATACAGATGGGTATTATTTAAACTCTGCGCAACTAATATTGGCATGTCTTTACACACTTTCCAGTTTTGTGCTGATTATGTGTCAGTCTGCCCATCCACCATACCAAATTGTAATATAAAGTAATTATATAGTCAAGTAATCAACAAATAAATTTTACGAGAAAACTTTACTGTAAAATACAAAATATGTCATAATTTGATTTTCACATCAACAAATTCTCGGGAGCAATTCCCCTCTTGGCTTCATTACCTTTCTACTTGTGCCATATTCAGTAACAGCATATACATAACCACACCCCTTTGTTACTTGTCCTATTATCACGGCATCTTTACCCAAGTCGACAGAATGCAGAGACATAAGCACACTATCCGCATAGTTTTCAGGCACGGATAAAAGCATAATGCCCTCGTTGGCTATATACAGCGGATCCATGCCCAATATCTCACATGCAGCCCGTACGTCAGGTCGTACAGGAAGTGATTTGTCGTATATGGCAATATCGGTATCCGGGGCAACCCATTCACAAAGAGTTGCAGCAACACCGCCACGGGTAGGATCACGCATGGCATTGACTTTGTAACCTTTTTTTAGTATCGCATCTGCGAGAGCGGCAATAGGAGCAACATCACTTTTTATGGATGGGGTAAAACCCATATTTTCACGTGCCGCCATGATGGCCATCCCATGTGACGCCATATATCCGCTTATGATTATCTTGTCTCCCTGTTGGATTTTCTGAGGAAGGGGTGGTCTTTCCTTTGAAAACACGCCAATACCTGCAGTATTTATAAAAATACCGTCCGCAGAGCCCCCTTCAACCACTTTCGTGTCCCCGGTCACAATGCACACACCTGCTTCTTTTGCCGTCATTGCCATAGATTCAACAATACGAACAAGCATCTCCATATCAAACCCCGCTTCAATGATCATACCTGCTGATATATATTTAGGGCATGCACCGCTGACAGCCAGGTCGTTTACTGTACCACTTATACACAGTCTTCCAATATCGCCTCCCGGAAAGAACAATGGCTTTATAACGTAGCTGTCCGTGGTCACTGCAATTTTTTCACCTGCGCTGCATACAGCCGAATCTGTAAGTGGTCTTAATATATCATTTGAAAATGCCGGTAAAAATACCTCATGTACCAGTTCTCTATATGCCTCACCCCCAGAGCCGTGAGCAAGGGTTATCTTTTTTTGCATATATTATTCACTCCTTAGATTCAATTCAAGGACAATTCAACAATTCAACAATTCAACAATTCAATCAACAATCAACAGGGACAATCCGGGGACAGTCCTGCGTAAATACATCGGGGACACATCGGGGACAGTCCTGCATAAGTGCATAAATGCATCGGGGACAACCCGGCGCAAATGTTATACTGTAATTATTTTATATTTTTATAGTTATAATATGCCGCGCAGCAGCCTTCAGACGATACCATACACGCACCCAGAGGTTTATCCGGAGTACAGGCCCCGCCAAAGTTTGCACAGTCGTCAGGTATGCTTTTGCCGCAAAGAATACTGGCACAAATACAGCCCTTTGCCTCTTCTATATCGCTATCTTTATAATTATCATGAATGTGAATATCAAATTTATGGGTAGCATTAAATTTTTCATAGCATTCCTTTATTCCAAGTCCGCTGTCACATATTTCTCCCAGTCCCCGCCAAAGCACATCGCAAGGTTCGAACACCTTATAAAGAAGCGACAGTGCTTCTTTGTTTCCATGCCTGGTAACCGCCCGTGGATACATATTCACACATTTTTTTTCGCCTGTTTCAAGCATATGCATAATGCAAAGAAGTGCCACCATGATGTCATACGCTTCAAAACCCGCCACAGCTGCCGGCAGCATAAGCTCGCTTGAAACAAAGGAAAAAGTATCCGCCCCGATAATCGATGCTACATGTCCCGGACATATGAGAGCATCGATGCAGCTTCCATTTTTTAGAAGCTGAGTAATAGCCTGGGGCATGGTCTTATGAGCACTCAATACACTCAGATTCTGTATTCCGCATTCATCTGCAGCCTCAATCAGTGCGGCAGTAAGTGGTGCAGTTGTTTCAAACCCTATTCCGAAATATACCGTCTGCTTATCAGGATTTTTCCGGGCAATATGCAGGGCATCCATAGGAGAAGTTACAATCCGTATGTCTTTTCCTCTTTCATAGAGGGAATAAAGACTCGTGTCGCCACATGGCACACGCATCATATCTCCGAAGCAAGTAAATATGACATTCTGCTGAGCGGCAATTGAAATTGCTGCAGCAATGTCCCCCTGGTCAGTTACGCACACGGGGCAGCCAGGGCCTGATACCAACCTGATATTATCCGGCAGAAGCTCCTGTATTCCATATTTGCGTATGCTTGCAGTATGTGTGCCACATACTTCCATTATAGTAACTTGTTCCCTTTTTTCCGCAAGTTCTGCTATTCTTTTTTTGATATCTTCTATTTCATATTTCATTTTTATCTGTTTACCTATCGTTTTTTCTTTTTCTGTTAACCATAATTCTTTCTTTATATAATATTAAACTGATCATTTCTCTTTGCCTGTTAAACTATTTTCCTCCTTATCTGATGAGCTTATCATTTCTTCTTCACCCATTAAACCCGTTATTTCCTCAAATATCTTTTCAAGTTCATCACCAGCATCCTGATCCAATATTTGTATCACAAATCCGGCATGCACAAGGACGCAATCACCTACCTTTGCATTTTCAAAAAGCCGCAGGCTTGCACGTTTTGATACGCCGCCGTAATCTATCTCCGCGTATCCATCCTTTATATCAGCGATTTTCCCCGGTATTGCAAGGCACATATCCGCCACCTCATTTCACAATCTTCTATACCGCAATCAATTCATAGTCTTGGTTCTGCTGCAATAACTCTATTATACTGCAATAGTATATTATGGAAACATAATTTCGCTGGCCTCTATGGAATACTTCTGAGGAAAGTGTTGCGATGCCCTCTTTAAGGTCACTTGCTCACGCAGCATCTTCCCAAGCATCTTCCCAAGCATCTTTCTAATGCTATTGAAATTTCATTGGAACATGACTTTATGCAGTGCAATCAACCTACCATTTCGCAATCAATCGTGATGCAGCCGCTGCCTGGCCATATGATATTCCTCCGTCGTTTGCAGGTACTTTTTCGTTTGAATAAACATCAAATCCGCACATTTCAAGCTTTGCAAGTCCATTACTGAGAAGATATGCATTTTGGAACACGCCGCCCGATAATACGACTGTACTGCCGCGATATTGTTTTCTTGCCAAAGTAGATACATCAACCAGCAACTGAACCATGGCACGATGGAACTTGGCGGATATTTTACCCCTGCTTAAGCCTCTCTTCGCATCGTATACAATATCGCAGATTAACTGACGCCAGTCGAATATCATCATATCGGACTCTTGTATAATATCAAAACCATAGCTTCCATCTGCTGAATTATCTATGGCTTGTTCGAGCTC
>OFEK01000634.1_pt1 | contig 33142 bp, 23 predicted proteins | sample 1521131 | NCBI WGS metagenome assembly OFEK01 (sample SAMN05720209, study PRJEB24109) | activated sludge metagenome | isolation source: Anaerobic digester | place: China | collected 2015-12-16
CTAAAAAGGAATTCAAGAAGGCAGTAAAAGACATTAATAGTAAAAAAGTAATAGTGAACAAAAAGCAATTAAAGAGAGGTTTATACAGTGTAGAGATAGTGGAGAGTAAGATAGACAATTTTAAAAAATGGCTGATTAGGTTCCATGGAGTGGCTACTAAGTACTTACAGAGCTATTTGATGTGGTTCGTAGTGATGAATAAGTACCTAAAAGATATGATAGATCCAGACATTGGTAGGTTGCTAAACTTGTCATCGCACGACAGATGGGCATGGGACAAGTATTGGAAATTGATGAAATTGAAATATAATTAATAGCAATTAAGTCTAACAGAATATTAATTTTACAAACCCAATATCCTCTTTCTCTCAATGCATTTTTATAAAAGCTTATTAATTATTCGAATAAGTATTCGTTACAATATATTATTTGTTTTAATTTCTTAATAATATAATTTCCCAAAAATTCGATTATCCATACAAAACGTTATAGAACCAATTAAATTATTTTATTTTATATTCATTATATAAGTGTACTTTATTATTTCTTTGTGATATATGTGGTTAATATTCAATGTATAACTTCTAATTATTTTTTTTAACACAAAGGCCACAAAGTTTTACATGCAAAGAGCACAGAGAGAGCTATTTGGGGTTATTATCTAAGAGTCGTATTCAATTTTTTTATTTATTTTTATTTTTTCAAAAAATATTTTTAAAATTGTTTGAAAAAAATTATTATTTATTTAAAATTTTATTTTTAATTTCGTAGCCAAATATTAAAAATGGATTTAACATTATTATTTTTCTTCATTTTCTGTGCAATATTTGTATTTATCATCTTAATAAATAAGAGAATAAAACAAATAAATAGCTCTAATGCTCAAAAAGAGGAAAAACTGCAAAATGAAATTTTAATCGAAGACAATAAAAATATTACCAATGACAATTCAATCAAAAAAAATATTAATTATTCATTATCAAATAATCTAAAAATTGATCAAGAAATAAAAGATGAAAAAGTAGACGAAGAGCCTATTAATGAAGTTTTTCAAAATGGATTTAATGCTAGAGATGGTATTTTATATACAGAAATATTAAATAAAAAATATTTTTAAGTAAAAATAAATGAATATGATTAAAAATATTTTTTTTAATTTAGCCAACAAAATAAAAAATTATATAAAAAAATAAATAATATGCGAGGAAGATTATTATCTTTAGTATCATTAATGCTAATAAGTTATTTAGCATTTGCTCAATCTTCAGGTACTGTAATGGGTACTATCTTAGAAGAAGGCACTAACAATCCAATCCCATTTGTTAATGTAGCTGTAATGAATGGTGATAGAATAGTAACAGGTGGAGTTACTGATTTTAATGGTAGATACAAAATAGCACCTGTACCTCCAGGGACTTATGACATTAAAATTAGTTGTGTTAATTATAATACTAAAATACTCCAAAAAGTAATTATTTCCCCTGATAAAATTACTTATGTAGATGAGAAATTATCTATTAAAACAGAAATTATTGAAACTGTAACAGTAACTGATTTTAGAGATAAACCTATTGACAAAGGTAATGTATCTAGCTCTACTACTATGACTAAAGATCAGATTGATAAATTGCCAACACGTGATGCTATAGGTGTAGCTCAAACTGCTGCTGGTGTTTACAAAAAAGATGATGGTAGCACAGATGTTAATATTAGAGGTCAGAGAGAGAGTGGTACAGTTGTTTATGTTGATGGCGTTAGATCTATAGGATCTACTAGTTTACCAAAATCTGCTCTAGACCAAGTTACTGTCGTTACTGGTGGTACTCCAGCTGAATATGGTGAGGCTGTTGGTGGTGTTATTAATATTACAACAAGATCTGGTAGCACTGAGCTAAGTGGCGGATTAGAACTTGTAACTAGCCAATTTTTAGACCCTTATGGTTATAATTTATTAGGTTTTAGTATTCAGGGACCTCTTTTTAGAAGCAAAAAAGATACTAATAGATCTATATTTAACTTTTTCTTAGCTGGTGAGCTTTCTTATGAAAAAGATCCTAGACCTTTTGCTAAAGGTTTATACAAAGTGAAAGATGATGTTTTAGCTAATTTAGAAAAAAATCCTCTCAGATTATATGGTGAATCTGGTGCTCAACCAAATGCTGCTTGGGTTACAATGAATGATTTAGAACATATTAAAGCTAAATTAAATTCAGAATCACGCCAAGTTAATTTATCTGCTAAAATAACTGTTAATACTGGTCCTAGTGTGCAATTAACCTTTGGTGGCTCTTTCAGATATATAAATGAAATGGGCTATGTACATAGTTACAGCCTTTTTAATTGGGAAAATAATCCTCAAATTATTGCTTATGAGGGTAGAGGATATGTGCGTTTCAGCCAAGATTTTAATCGTAGAGTTTCTAAAGATACCATAAAAGATACTACTAAAAAATTAATTAATAATGTATATTATAGTTTGCAAGCCGACTATAGTAAGGTGAATCAAATCATTCAAGATCCAGAATTCAAGGATCAATTATTTAGATATGGTTATGTAGGTAAGTTCACAACTACTAAAGAAAGATCATATGCTTACATGAATTATTATCCTTATCTAAATTTATCAAATGTATGGGTACAAAATAATTTTTATGATACACATGTAGATTTTGTTCCTGGCACTGATAATCCAATTTTGGCTGCGTATACCTCAAGATATTATGATTTATTTCCTGATCCCGCGTATCAAATAAATTTAACACAAATACAAAGTGGAAATGCTTTACTGAATGGACAAGCTCCAGAAAGTGTTTATGGTTTGTGGTCTGCTCCAGGAACGAGATATAACAGCTATAGTAAATCAGACGCTAATCAATATGGAGCAAGTGGCAAATTAAATTTAGATTTAGGTAATCACTCTATTCAGTTAGGGTTCCAATACGAACAAAGGGATAATTATTATATAGAATATTCTCCAGTAGGATTGTGGACATTAGCTAGACAAATTTCTAATAAACATATTGACCAGTTAGATACTGCTAATCCTATTTTAAGGTATGATGCTAATGGTAATTTCTTAGATACCATTGATTTTGATAGATTATATGATGCTAATAATCAAGCTTATTTCGATTATAATGTTCGTCAAGAGTTAGGATTACCAGTAGATGGTACAGATTGGTTAGATATAGATTCATATGATCCAGCTATGTTTCAGATAGATTGGTTTAGTGCAGATGAATTATTAAATAATGGTAATAGCTATGTTGGTTATTATGGTTATGATTACACTGGTAAAAAACAAACAACACGTGCTAGTTTTGATGATTTCTTTACTCAAAAAGATGATTATGGCAATTATACTCGACCGATACCATCTTTCCAACCTATATATATGGCAGGTTATATACAAGATAAATTTGCTGCTTTCGAAGATTTGATTTTTAATATTGGTTTACGTGTGGATAGATTTGATGCTAACCAAAAGGTATTAAAAGACCCATATTTGTTTTATGAAGCTCATAGTTTGAGAGAAGTGAAAGAATTACAACCTGAATGGGAGCATCCATCAAATATGGGTGATAACTATGTTGTTTATGTGGATGATATTAATAATCCTACAAAACCTATAGGTTATAGAAGTGGTGATACATGGTACAATGCTCAAGGTATTGAAATTACTGACCCTACCTTATTAAGAACTGCTAGTGGTATAGCACCTTATTTAGTAGATCCTAGTTTGACACATCCTACTAGTGCTGCTTTTAAAGATTATGATCCGCAAATTACTGTAATGCCTCGTATCGCTTTTTCATTCCCAATTTCTGAGCAAGCTTTATTTTTAGCTCACTATGATATTATTACTAAAAGACCTACAGAGGGTTTACGTTTAGACCCTACTAATTACTATTTCGCTCAAACTCGTGGTGGTAGTATTTTTAGCAATCCAGCATTGAAACCAGAAAAAACAATCGATTATGAAGTGGGCTTCCAACAAATGATTGGTGAACTTTCTGCTATTAAACTTAGTACTTATTATAAAGAAGTTAGAGATTTAGTACAACTTTATCAATTTTTCGGTGCTTATCCAATAGACTACATGTCTTATAATAATATAGATTTCGGTACTGTAAAAGGTTTTACTGTTACTTTTGATCAGAGACGTTCTAAAAATATTTGGTTTAAAGCTTCTTATACATTACAATTTGCTGAAGGTACAGGTTCATCAGCTACCTCAGGTTACAATTTGTTAGCTACAGGGCAACCAAACTTACGTACTATTTATCCTTTAGATTATGATCAAAGACATGCTTTTTCTTTAGTATTTGACTTTAGATATGGTAGTGGAAAAGATTATAATGGACCAAAAATTACTAAAAAAGTTGTTGAAAATGGTGAAACTAAGGTAAAAGAAACTAGAATTTTAGAAAATTTCGGTGTAAACTTTCAATTATTAGGTGGCAGTGGTACTCCATATAGTAGATCTAGTAATGTGGTTTCTGCTTTATTAGGTGGCGGACAATATATTTTATTAGGTTCTATTAATGGTTCTAGAATGCCTTGGAGTTTTACCGTAAATATGAGAATCGATAAAGAATTTTACATAAAAATGAGTAAAAAGCCAGAAAATTCTAATAAAAAGATGTATTTAGATGTATATTTGGAGATTCTAAATCTTTTAAATACTAAGAATGTTATTGCTGTATATCGTGCTACAGGTAATCCTGATGATGATGGTTATCTATCAGCTCCAGAATATCAGACAGGTATTCAATCTCAATTAGATGAGCAAGCATTTAGAGATTTATATAGAATAGCTGTAGATAGTCCTTATAATTACAGTTTACCTAGACGAATTCATTTAGGCGTTCAAATAGGATTTTAATTTTAAAAAATGAATAATATGATAAAAAAAGTATTTGTGACAATCATCCTAGCACTTTTGGTAGGGCTTATTATGGCTGAAAATGTTCCTACTGCTGGGAAAAATAAAAGTACTCTTAGTACAAGTGAATTAAAAGAGGCAGCTGCTGGATGTTTAGCAGGAGCTTTTTATACAGAACTAAATATAAATAATGTAAGAACACGTATTAATAGTGGTGGTGATATGTGGTGGGACCTTAATACGAGTGGTGGCCGTGGTACTGCTAAATATGAAATTCCTAACGGGTCTAAAAAAACTTCTATGTTCGCTGGTGCTCTATGGATCGGTGGTATAGATGTAAATGGTCAATTAAAATTAGCTGCTCAAAGATATAGACAAGTTGGTGTAGATTTTTTCCCTGGACCTTTATCTATAGATGGTACTGCTTATGTATCATCAGATGAATGTACTAGATGGGATAAAATTTGGACAATATACAGAAAAGATGTTGATAATTTCCTACTATGGTGGTTAGAAGATTCTAGTAATATTTTATCCTATGACATACCTCAATATTTCTTTAATTATCCTGCTCATGGTGATCCTACTCAAGGACAATCATTTTATATTGCTCCTTTCTATGATAATAATGGAGATGGTGTTTATAATCCAGGTGACGGAGATTATCCTTATTATGACATAGACAATAGTTTATGTAAACAAAATTTGCCAACTTTAGAAACTGAAATGGGTTATGTATATGGTGGCATTATGGCTGACCAAGTACTCAAAGGTGACCAAACTCTATTTTGGGTATTCAACGATAGAGGTAACATTCATACTGAAACTCAAGGGCAGCAGATAGGTTTGGAAATTAGAGCTCAGGCTTTTGCTTTCTCTACTAATGATGAAATTAATAATATGACATTTTATAGTTTCGAAATTATTAATAGATCTACCTATACTCTCTATGAAACATACATGTCTCTATGGACAGATCCTGATCTAGGCTATGCATGGGATGATTATTTGGGATGTGATGTGGCAAGAGGTCTTGGTTATTGCTATAATGGTTTAGCTGTAGATGGACAAGGGCAGATAGAAGCTTATGGTGATCAACCTCCTGCTATAGGAATTGACTTTTTCCAAGGTCCTTATATGGATCCTGATGGTGTAGATAATCCCAAATATTATATCTACACTGATGGTAATGGTAATGTAATTCAAGAACAAATTTGTGATGAGAGTATCAATGGTGTCAATTTCGGTGATGGTATTGTAGATAATGAACGTTACGGGATGAGACGTTTTGTTTACCATAATAATACTGGTAATGTACCTGACTATATGACTGACCCTGATATAGCTATAGAATATTATAATTTCTTAAAAGGTATTTGGAAAGATAATACTAAAATGTTATATGGTGGTAATGCTCATGCTTCTTCTGGTGCTTATGGCCCTGAATGTGATTTTATGTTTCCTGATGAAACTGATCCTTGTAACTGGGGAACTGGTGGTTTACCACCTAATGGTCCTAAAAATTGGACTGAACAGACAGCTGGCAATCCGCCAAATGACCGTCGTTTTATGCAGTCTGCAGGTCCTTTCACATTACGTCCAGGTGCATTAAATTATGTAACTGTTGGTATTCCTTGGGCTAGAGCTACTAGTGGTGGTCCTTTTGCTTCTGTAGAATTATTAAGAAAAACTGATGATAAATGCCAACGTTTATTTGAGAATTGTTTTAAAGTACTAGATGGTCCTGATGCTCCAGATTTAGTTATTCAAGAATTAAATAGAGAATTAATACTTTTCATTACTAATAAACCCACCTCTAATAATGCTAACGAAGATTATGCTGAAATAGATCCATCTATAGTTTCACCTATAGGTACACCTCCCGATCAAAAATATGATTCAGTATATAGATTCCAAGGTTATCAAATTTATCAGTTAAAAGACGCTACTGTAACAGCTAATGATTTACATGATGCCGCTAAAGCTAGACTTGTAGCTCAATGTGATATTAAAGATTCTGTTTCTAGATTAATAAATTTTTATTATAATGAAGATTTAGATGCTATGGTACCAGTAGAAGAAGTAAATGGTGCTAATGAAGGTATAAAACATTCTTTTAGATTATTAGAAGATCAATTTGCTAGTGGTGATAAACGATTAGTGAATAATAAGAAATATTATTATATGGTTGTGGCTTATGCTTATAATGAGTTTAAAAAATATTCTCATATACCAGGTTCTTTAGGTTCTATAGATGGTCAACCATTACCATATCTAATGGGACGTAAAAATATCCAAGTTTATACTGCTATACCTCATATGGTAGAGCCCGAAAATGGCGGTACTGTGCTAAATGCAGATTACGGTGATGGTGTAGAAATTACTAGAATAGAAGGTCAAGGTAATGGTGCTAATATTTTGGATATCACTACAGAAAGTGAAAATAAAATTCTTGCTAATAATTATGTTACAGAATTAAAGTATAAAGCTGGCAGTGGTCCTATAAATGTAAGCGTTGTTGATCCTCTAAATGTCGTCGATGCTAGATATACGTTGAAGTTTGATAATTCTGTTAGCCAGACTGATCTAATAAAAGGTAATGCTGGTTGGATTGTGGAAGTATATAATCCTGATGGTTCATTGATGGGTACATATAATTCGCAAAAGACCATTGCTATAAATAATGAACAACTATTTCTAGATTTAGGAATTTCTATTACTATAGAACAATGCTTATATCCTGGAAATACAAACGATGCTACTAATGGATTCCTAGAAGCTACGATGACTTTTAAAGATAGTACTCATAAATGGTTAAGTGGTGTACCTGATGAGGAAGGTTCTAGTCCATTAAATTGGATACGTTCTGGTACCTTAAATAATGTTGATAATCCTGATGAAAGTGATTATGATGCTGCCATTTGGTTGGATCCACAGCAATATTATGAGAAACTTCTTGGTGGTACTTGGGCACCATACAGATTAGTTTCTAAATATGCAGATCATCCTATTGGTGGTGGTATGGGTCAATTCCTTTCTTTCAATTCTCTATCTAATCTTGCAAGTGTAGATTTAGTAATCACTCCTGATAAAAATAAATGGACACGTTGCGTAGTTATAGAAACTTGTGATGATCCTACCTTAGCTCAAGGTGGTGCTGCTAAAATGACTCCACGAAAAGCAACATCTGTAGATAAAAATGGTAATCCTGATCCTTCATATGATTATGCTACTGGAATGGGCTGGTTTCCAGGTTATGCTATTAATATTGAAACTGGTGAAAGATTAAACATCATTTTTGGCGAAGATTCCTGGTTGGCAGGTGATAATGGTGATGATATGATTTTCAATCCATCTAGTAGAATTATGACTAATCTAGGTCAATTATTATTAGGAGGCAAACATTTCGTATATATAGTAGGACATAACGGTGATAATAGCCCTAGTTTGGATAGATTTCCACCAGCATATGATGGTGGTAAATGGATTTATGAAAAATTAAATGATAGCAATCCAGTAAAGAAAAGTAGAGTATGGGAAAATGTTATGTGGGTAGGTATACCTCTTTCTGTAGAAAATGAAACATGGCTAGATAATGATGTGAGGATTAGATTTAGAGTTAAACGTCCTTATGATAAATTTTACTCTACACCTGCTTCGGCAAATTATAATACAAATCCTCAAAATGCGAATTATCCAATGTATTCATTTAGCACTGCTAATTTAGTAACTGTTAAAGGTGATCTACAAACTGCTAAAGATGCTTTAGATTTAATTAATGTTGTTCCTAATCCTTACTATGCATGGAACTCTTACGAAACAAACCAAGTGGATAATAGAGTACGTATTACTAATTTACCTCCACAATGTACTATAAGCATTTATTCTACTAGTGGTCAATTGATAAGGCAGTATACTAAAGATGACCCAGAGGTTACTTTCCTAGATTGGGATTTAGATAATCATGCTGGAATACCAATAGCTGGTGGTTTATATCTTATTCATGTTAAAGCTCCTGGTGTTGGTGAAAAAGTTATTAAATGGTTCGGAGCTCTCAGACCTATTGACTTAAATGCATTTTAATATTTAAAATAATTAATTATGAAGAAATATAAATTAAGTTTTGTAATAAGTATCCTAATGATACTTCCAGTGATTATGTTTGCTGGAAACGAAGATAGAGTAGGTGAAGCTGGAGCTTCTGAATTATTGATAAATCCTTTTCCTAGAAGTGCTGGTTGGGGATTAGCTAATATGAGCCAAGTTACTGGTTTCGAAGCTATTTATTTAAATCCTGCTGGTGCAGCTTTTACAAATAAAATTGATGTTGGTTTTGCTAACACACAATGGCTTAAAGGCTCTGGTGTAACTATTAATTCCTTTGGTTTAAGTACTAAAATTGGTAAACAAAAAAATAGCGTGATAGCTCTTGGACTAATGACTATGAGCTTCGGAGACATAATGATTACTACTCCTGATAAACCTGAAGGTGGTATTGGATATTATACTCCTAATTTTTTGAATATTACTGCTAGTTTTGCTCATTCTTTTTCTAGCTCAATTCATGTAGGTGCTAGTGTAAAAATTATTAATGAAGCAATCGCTGATTTAGGCGCTACTAGTATTGCTATTGATGCTGGTATTCAGTATATACCTTCGTCAAATGAAAATCTGAGACTTGGTATAGCTCTTAGAAATATAGGCCCAGCTCTACGTTTTACAGGTGACGGTTTATCTTTTAGAGGTAATGTTTATGGTAATGACGTTACTATGACAGTGGAACATAGATCAGAAAATTTCGAATTACCTACTCAACTTTTAATTAGTGCTGGTTATATTTTCCATCTACAAGAAAATGTAGAAAATCATGTACTATCGTTAGGTGGTGCTTTCATATCTAATGCTTTCTCACGTGATCAATTTTCTTTAGGATTAGAATATAATTATAAAGATATTTTTATGGTGAGAAGCTCATACTGCTACGAAAAAGGTATAACAAGTACTGATGATAGAGCTACTGCTTATACGGGACCTGCTTTCGGTGCTACTCTGCAAGCTCCTTTAAATAAGGATAAGTCTTCTTTTTTGGCATTCGAATATGCTTATAGATTATCTGATCCTTTCTCTGGTACTCATCAATTTGGTGTTAAGGTATTATTTTAATTATACTATATTTTTAAATTATAGGGGTTAAATTATATTTAACCCCTTTTTTTATCTAAATTACTTTTTATTAAGTCTATATATTATAATTTTTTATTTGTTTTTTTTATTGATTAATACACTAAGGAAACTATTTTTACTAAAAAAGTTTTTTATGTATAATTGTTTTTTTAATTTTGCAAAAATTTTTTAAATGTCAATACCAGCTGAATATATTCCTAAGATAGCTCAAATGTTTACCAAATATGGCATTCGTAATATTACTATGGATTATATTGCTAGAGAAATTGGGATTTCTAAAAAAACATTATATACTTGGGCTGATAGTAAAGATGAATTATTATCTGAAATAATTGATTATATTCTAAAAATTGCCAATGATAATGAATGTGAAAATAATTTTAAAAAGCCTAAAGATTTTCCTACAGCTATAGATGCTATATTATACGTAATGGACAACTTAGCTCATATTACTCAAAATATTAATCCTATTTTTATGCTAGAGCTGAACAAGTATTACCCACATTTGGCAATAAAGCTTGATGACTTTCGTTATAAGCATATTAGAAAAAATATTATGCAAAACATCGTCAGAGGCAAACAAGAAGGACTTTATAGATCTGATATAAATGAAGAAATTATAAGTTATTTTTATTTGGGCTGGGTAACTCAGTTTTCCAAAGAAAATATGCAAACAGTTTTTGAAAATAAATATTCAAATCAAGAAATTTTAAGAGAATTATACCTTTTTCATCTTAATGCTTTACTAAGTGATAAAGGCAGAGAATATTTGAAAGAAAACATAACAAAGAACAAATATGAAAATGAGTAAAAAAAGTAAATTAGCTTTATTTATTTTTAGCCTATTAGTAGTTATAGAGCCTTTGACAGGTCAAAATGCACCCATGCAATTATCTCTAGAACAGGCTAGAAATATCGCTTTGCAGCAAAACAAGAGCATGCAAACTGCCTCAATGGACACACTCATTGCTAAACGTAGCAGATGGGAGACAATTTCTAATTATTTACCTAAAGCAACAGGTAGTGTTAATTGGTCTGATAATTTAGAACTGGCTACTGTTCTTTTGCCAGGAGTTATGCTAGGAAAGCCAGGAGAATATATACCTGTGCAATTCGGTATGGAATATCAGATGAGCTGGGCTGTACAAGCTCAACAGGTGATTTTTAGTGCACCACTGATCGTTGGTATTCAACTATCTAATATTAGCAAAGATATGATGGAAAAAAACTATCAAAAAACTGAACAAGATGTTATAGCTTCCGTAAATACTGTTTATGCAAGTGCGCTAATATTAAGTGAAAATATAAACATTATTGATAGTAATATTAATAATCTGGCAAAAGTAAAAGAACAGACTAAAGCTATGTATGAGGTGGGTGTAGCTCAATCCACTGATGTAGACCAAATAGAGTTGACTATTCTATCTTTAGAGAATGCTAAAAGAAATCTACAAAGAAATATTGATCTTTCATATAGTATGCTGAGATTTCAATTAGGGTTGGATACTAATGTAGTTTTTCAATTAACAACCCCACTATCAGAGATGATAAATGAAGCTGAAGTGCAAGCTTTATTAAATACTTCTTTTGATGTTTATCAGAATATAGATTATCAACTTATTGAAAAACAAAAAGAAATTGCTTTTCTGAATTTGAAAAAAGAAAAAGCTGACGCACTGCCTACGATAGCTGCGGTTTATACTTATTCGAAAGCAGGACAAGGTAATGATATGAATGAGCTAAAGTGGTTCCCCACGTCAATATTTGGCTTATCTCTTTCAATTCCTATTTTAGCTGGTGGGCAGAATGGAGCTCAGATCAGCAAAGCAAGACTACAATATCAAAAAGCACAAGTCAATTTAGATATGGTTACTGAACAATTAAAAATGCAAGAAAATCAGCAAAAATATACATTATCTAATGCTTATGATAATTATATTGCACAAAAGAAAAATATAGAATTATCGAAGCGTATATACGATAATATAGAGAATAGATATTTGCAGGGAGTTTCATCTAGCCTAGATCTCACCCAAGCTAATTCTAACTATTTATCAGCACAAAACAATTATCTAGCAGCTATTTTAGAGCTTTTACAAGCTAAATATCAATTAGAAAAAATTTACAATAATCAAAAATAATAAATCAATATGAAAGCTACGAAATTCATGTTATTAGCCACGATGGGACTAGGAGTTATGCTCATCACAAGTTGTGGTCAAAATAAAAAAAACAAAGAACAACAAACTGAGAAAGATCTTGTTGTAGAAGTACAACCATTACAAAAGCATACGCTTAGTAATGTCCTAGAATATACTGCTAATTTAGAAGCATGGGATAAAGTGGATTTAGCCCCAGCATCACCAGGAAGAATAATGAGCATCACTGTAGATGTAGGTGATCATGTGAAAACAGGACAACTCGTCGTGCAGATGGATCCCACTCAATATAATCAAGCTAGATTACAATATGCACAATTACAAGTAGATTATAAAAGAATGGACTCATTGGTGAAAGTAGGTGCTATCTCTAGACAACAGTATGATCAAATAAAAACACAATATGATGTTGCAAAAAATAATGTAGAATTTTTAGAAAAAAATGTCTTTTTAAAAGCTCCTTTTAATGGTGTAGTTACGGATAAATATTTCGAAGAAGGTGAATTATTCTCTGGCACTCCAACGTCTAGAACTGGTAAAGCAGCAATAATCACTTTGCAACAATTAAATATTTTAAAAGCTTATGTAGATGTACCTGAAAGATATTATAGCATTGTAAAGATAAACACTCCGGTAGATATAAAAGTAGATGCAATAGGTGATAAAACTTTTAAAGGTAAAGTATCTAAAGTATTTCCTACTATTGATCCAGCTAGTAGGACATATAGAGTAGAAATAAAAATTGATAACCCAAGCGAAATACTACGTCCAGGTATGTTTGCTAGAGTAACCTTAGACATGGGTACAGTCGAGGCTTTAGCTGTCCCATCAATCGCTGTTTTAAAATTACAAGGCACTAATAAATTTTATATCTTCAAAATTGAGAATAATATTGCCAAACAAGTATTTGTAGAACGAGGTAGAATCGTTGAAAGCTATACTGAGATTAGTTCTCCAAATATTAAAGAAGGTGATATGATAGTAGTAGTAGGTCAAGATAAATTATATGACGGTGCAAAAGTAAAACTTGTAAATAATTAATAAATTTTAAAAAAATTTAAAATATGAAAATTTACGAAACTGCGGTATCAAAGCCTATAACGACTACAATGGTTTTTTTAGCTATCATTGTATTTGGTATTTATTCTATAATGAACTTGGCAATAGATTTTTTCCCAGAAATTGACTTGCCAGCTATTACTGTTGTAACTGCATATCCAGGTGCTGATGCTGAAAATGTAGAAGAAAAAATTACCAAACCACTCGAAGATAGGCTCAGTGGTATAAATGATTTAGATAAAATAACTTCTCAATCAAAAGATAATTTATCTATCATTACTGTAGAACTACAATATGGTACTGATCTTAACGAAGCTGCCAACGATATTAGAAATTTTATTGATATGGCTATGAATGTTTTACCTGATGAGGTAGAACGTCCCTCTGTATTTAAATTTTCTACTTCTCAAATGCCTATTATTATTTATGGTGTAGAGGCTCAACAAAATTATCCAGGATTAGGTAAATTATTAGAAGATAATGTAGTAAATAATCTAAATCGTATTGATGGAGTAGCCTCTGTAATGGTAGGAGGTGCACCTGAGAGAGTCGTTTATGCCGAAATAGATCCCAAAAAATTAGAAGCTTATAATGTTACTTTAGATCAATTAGCTAGAATTATCCAAGCAGAAAATCTAAACCTCCCTGTCGGTACTATAAAAACTACAGATATGGAATATAAAGTAACTGCTGAGGGCGAATTTACTTCTAGTGATCAAATAAAAGATATTGTTATAGGTTTTCAAAATGGAAGAGTAGTTAAATTTAGTGATATAGCTACTATTCGAGATAGCTTAAAAGATAAAACAGTTTATGAGAGCGTCAATGGCAGACAGGGTGTTAGATTATTGGTAATGAAACAATCTAATGCTAATACTGTGCAGGTAGCTAATGATGTAAAGACAGAACTGGATAACATTATGCTAAAAATGCCTTCTGATGTTAAAATGTATCCTATTTATGATTCATCAGAAAATATACTTAATTCTGTCAATAATTTAGCAGAAACTATCATTTATGCATTTATTTTTGTCTCGCTAATAGTTTTACTTTTCTTTGGTAGATGGAGGTCTTCTATAGTGATACTTGTTACCATTCCTATAGCATTAATATCTGGATTTATTTATCTATTTTTAGCTAATGATACATTGAATGTTATTTCTTTATCAGCAATAACAATAGCTATTGGTATGGTAGTAGATGATGCTATTGTAGTTTTAGAAAATATTACTAAGCATATTGAGAGGGGTAGTACACCAAGAGATGCATCAATAGCGGGTACTAATGAGGTATGGACTGCTGTAATAGCGTCTACTTTAGTTATCATAGTTGTATTTTTACCTCTTACAATGCTCTCTGGTCTCACTGGAACAATTTTTAGAAGTTTAGGGTGGATAGTTTCTATTACGATTTTTGTTTCTATGTTAGCTGCTATTTCTATAACGCCTATGATGGCTGCACATATGCTAAAGGGAAGAAATATTTATGGCTCTGATGATGATAACGATAATAAAAGAAAAGATAAAGGCTATAAAATATGGGCATCTACTATGGGCAAAGCTCTAGATTGGTTAGATAATACATATCAAAAATTACTAAATTATGTTTTAAAATATAAAAAGGCAACTTTAATTATAGCTTTTGTAATTTTTGTAGGTACTATGGCATTATTCCCTATACTAGGTACAGAATTTTTGCCACAAGCAGATCAAGGCATAGTGAGTGGTAATATTTATTTGCAAACTGGATTGAAATTAGAAAATACAGAACAATTTATTTCAAAGCTAGAAAAAATAATCAATGAGCGTTATCCAGAGAAATATATTATGTCGTTCTCAGCTGGCTCTTCTGATGATGCGTCTATGTCACAAATGGCAAGTTCTCAAGGTAGTAATGAAGTAGTTATGACTTTGAGACTTAATGATAGAGAAGAACGTGATAGGACCGTTTTTGAAATAGCTGAAGATTTTCGTAGTGTTTTAGATACTATGCCCGAAGTTATTAAATACGATATTAATGCTGGTGGTGGTGCTAGTGCTATGATGAGTAATAATGTAGAAGTTCAAATTTTTGGACAAGATCTCGATAGCACTATGAAAGTAGCAAACATTCTAAAAGATGAGATTAGTCAAATACCTGGTGCACGAGATGTCATTATTACTAGGAAAAATGATCAACCTACGTTTAAAGTTTATTTTGATAGAGAAAAATTAGCTAGATTAGGTCTTACTTCGGCTACTGTTAGCAATACTTTAAGAAATTACATTACTGGTTATACTGCTTCTAAATATCGTGAAGAAGGTAATGAATATGATGTAATAGTGAGGTTAAATGATAGAGCTAGAAATGATGTAGAATTGTTTAAAAATCTTATGATTTCTACTCCTACTGGTGCTAAAGTTAGTTTATCTGAAATTGCTAATATTGTCGAAGAATCTACACCACCTGAGATTGATCATGAAAATAAACAAAGAGTTATTTCTGTGTCAGCTAAACCAGAAAATATTTCTTTAGGTGAGCTGGGAGCTTCTATTCAGAAGGTATCTAGTAATATTGATTTGCCTAGAGGGGTAGATGTGAAAGTGGGTGGTCGTTATGAAGATCAAATGGATTCTTTTAGAGATCTTATAATACTATTACTTGTTTCTATTTTGCTTGTATATATTACTATGGCTGCACAATTTGAATCGTTGACAATGCCTTTAATCATTATTTTAGCTATTCCTTTTGCTCTTTCTGGTGTGATTTTAGCTTTGCTAATAACTGGAAAGACCTTAAGTGTGAATGCTATGTTAGGTGGAGTTATGCTAATAGGTATAGCAGTTAAAAATAGTATCATTTTAGTAGACTTTACAAATTTACTACGTGATAGAGGACTACGTTTGCATGATGCTGTAGTACAAGCAGGTAGATCTCGTCTACGTCCAATTTTAATGACAGCTTCTACAACTCTCCTTGGTATGCTACCTATGGCTCTAAGTACTGGTGAAGGTAGTGAATTGTGGGCTCCTATTGGTATAGCTGTTATAGGTGGTCTTGTTTTCTCAACTCTTTTATCTCTAATAGTAGTACCTACAGCATATTATACTTTTATTCGCTCTGGTAGTAGAAGAAAAGAATTGATGCGTATGAGAAAACAATTTAGTTTCGTAGATAAAATTTTATTTAACAACAAAAATAATAAATCATGAAAGCTGTACTTTTAATTTATAATCAGTCTGTAGCTGAACAAATAAAATATCTTCTGGAACGTTTAGGAGTAAACTCTTATACTATGCTAGATACTGTTAAGGGAAAAGGTAAAGTAGGAGAGCCTAGATTGGGTACACATACCTGGCCAGAACTCAACTCAGCTATCTTAACTGTTATTCCAGATGATCAACTATATAATGTGATGACTGCTATCAATAAAATAGATAAAATAAATGAAGAAGTCGGTATTAAAGCCTTTGCTTGGGATATCTTGATGAGTTCTGACGACGTTTCTTAATTTTTTCTATAATTTATTTATTGTTTAAAAAGGGTTCAAAATTTTTTGAACCCTTTTTTTATTAAATTATTATGAGATAAATTAATAACATCATTATTTTACATAATTTCATTAAATTTGTAAAAAATTATTTTATCTTAGTAATTATGAAAAATATCAGCCATGCATTGTGTATATTAATTTTCTTTGTATCCAATGTTTTTATTTTAAATGCTCAGCAAATCTCTATTAGCAAAGAAATAATTGAAGAAAAAGGAATGAAATTTTATGTTCACACAGTAGAACAAGGACAAACAATATATTCTATTGCTAAAACATATAAAGTAAGTATAGATGATGTTTATGCATATAATGAATGGGCTAAAGAAAAAATAAAACCTGGTGATAAGTTAAAAATTCCAATTTCGAAATCAGAAATTGCTAAAAATATAGTTGTATATGATACTATTTATCATATTGTGAAACCTAAAGAAACATTATATAGCATTAGTAATCAGTATAATGTAGATATAGAAGATTTACGCAATTGGAATACAAAAATTTTATCATCTGGTATATTAAAAATTAATGATACTATAATTGTGGGTATTAATCCTAAAAAGGTGGAAACTACATCTCCTGTAGTGAAAATACAAGAGAATAAAATTGATAGCTCAAAAAATATTATAAATTATGAAGTTAAAGAAGGTGAAACTTTATATTTCATTGCAAAAAACTTTAATACCTCTGTAGATAGCATAGTTAAATGGAATCAGCTACCATCATATTTTGTAAAAACTGGACAGCAATTGGTTATAAAGCAGCCAAAAGAAAGTTTAACAGCAGATAAATGCAAAAAAGGACGCATACCATTAGATGTTACAATTGCTGCTTTTATACCGGCTTTAGACGAGGTTACACCTGACATGCTGACATCAAATTCTAATATTGCAGTAAATTACATTAATGGATTTGACTATATTCAATTTTATGAAGCATTATTATTACTAGAAAATATGCAAAATGATTATGTAACTTCTTTTAATATAATACCAATTCCACAAGGGAAAAATAAAAAAGAATTTGACAAAAATGTTGCAAAAATTAATTGGCAAGACGTAGATATAGTACTAGGACCATTAGATGAAGAATTTTTACCTTTTACATTACCATTAATATCTGAAAAATATCTTTGGATACATTATTTACAAAAATTAAATGTAGATACGATTTTACCAGAAGTGCAATTTTTATCAAATATCACTGAAGAATTAGACAAAGTGGCAGAATATATTTATAAAAACATAAAAACAGAAATACCTATATATATTTACCATACTTCAGATTCTACAGAGATATATAATGCCAAATATTTAAAAAATATTTTAATGAATAAATATAACTTCAAAAATATAATCTTTTCTAATACCATTTCATCACTACCTACCAAATTAACTAACCAGACAGTAGTAGTAGCATTGACAATTAATGAACCTACAGCTGGTAATATTGTTAGGCATTTAGGTACATCAATTAACAATTTGAGTTTTCTTAATTTTTTCTGTCCATCTTCTTGGCTATATTTTGATAATTTAGATTTTTATTTTTTTAACAAAATATCTCCATATATAATGTTTAATAATTGCTATATTGACAAAAATAATATTGAAATCAATCAATTTATTAATGAATTTATAAAAACATACAACACTTTTCCATCTTTATATGCATTCTATGCCTTTGAAACAATAAATTTTTTAAATGAGTTGATAAGTGAATACGGTGCTAACTACAAAAATTGTATCACAAATTTAGATTATACAGGGACTGTCTGTGATTGTAATTTTGAGAGTATAGGTAATGCAAAAGCTAATAAAGCAGCTAAGATAGGTAGGATGAAAGATTATAAGTTGGAAATAGTTTATTTATAAACACTGACCATTTTTATTTTAAAGGTTATGAGAGAGATTTGAAGGGAAGGGATATAAATAACATTTTTATGTTATAGTTAAAATATTTTATTATTTAAATAATATTTATTAATTTTGTTTAAATTTTATATTTATGAAAGAATTGTTAGAAAACATGGATAAATACTTGGCTCTGCCCAAAGATCACAAACGAGATTTCCTGGATCAGCTATATCAGTATCTTGTCAATAGCAATGACACTGCTGTTGATTATCAAAGAGTAAAAATCCAATCGACCGCAGCTATTTGTCCAGACTGTAGAAGCGAAAACGTCATCAAAGTTGGTAAAAGAAATGGCAGACAAGTCTATAAATGCAAATCTTGTGGTTATCAATTTCGTGAGACTGCTCGCACCTTTGTCTATCGTATGCGAAAATACCCATTAATGCTCGATTATATGAGATGCATGCTCGAGGGTAAAAGTCTGCGAGCATGTGCTAATGAGGTTGGCATTTGTCTGAAAACCAGCTTCGAATGGCGGCACAAAATATTAGCAGCTATTAGAGCCTTAGAAGGTGGAATAAGCTTCTCTGGTATTGTAGAAGCAGATGAGCTACTAATGAAATATTCAGAAAAAGGCAGAAAGTTTAAAAACAAAGAAGAATATCAAAAAGCTAAAAAGAAGAAACATCCCAAGGTAGCAGTATTAGTAGTTACAGATAGAGAAGGTAATTTACTTTTTAAACAAGTTGGAGAGAAAAAAGTAAAAAATGAACAATTGAGAGAAGAACTCAAGAGTAGATTGTCAGAAAACAATCTGATATGTGTAAAGCCAAAGAAAGAGTTCAGAAAAGGAATAAAGTGTTTACAAAGTAAAAAAGTGATAGTAAATAAAAGGCAGATTAAGCGAGGGATTTATAGTATTAAAATAGTTGAGAGTAAAATAAGTGATTTCAAGACGTGGTTGAGTAGGTTTCACGGCGTAGCTACGAAGTACTTGCAGAGCTACCTAATGTGGTTTGTGATAATGAATAAGTACCTAAAAGAGCTGATAGATCCTGACATTGGGAGACTACTGAACTTGTCATCGCACGATAGATGGGCGTGGGATAAGTATAGAGAGATAGTTAGTCAAAGATATGAATAACATACTTTTAAATATAACAAAAAAATAAAGAACTAATTACCAATAAAACCAATATTAATACCACAGCAAAACTGATTAAGTATTTTTTCAATACCATATAAGATACTCTACTGTTTTTTATACAGTTTATTTAGCAATTAAACTTTTAATAATTTATAAATTTAAAAGATAATTTAACATTGTTCTAAATATAAATTTTTATATATTTGCAAAATATAAAATTGATATATGAATAATTATAGTTTATATAAAATAATTATATTTATAGTAATTACTTTTATTTATAGTAATTGCATTATGGGACAAAGTACTGGGATTAGTAATACTTTTTTTATTCCAGATTCTTCTTCTTTATTAGATATCAAATCAAATGATAAAGGATTACTTTTACCACGTATTACTACTAGCGAAAGGAATGCTATTGTTAATCCAGCTCAATCTCTATTGATATTTAATACTACTACGAGTTGTTTCGAGACATTCGTAAATGGTCAATGGAAATCCATTTGGTGTGATCCATGTCCTCTTTTTAATATTACTATTTCAACTAATGCAGATACAATATGTGAAGGAGATAGCGCAATATTATCTGCTATTGGTGCCAATAGTTATTTATGGAGTAGTGGTGATACCAATAATTTTATTTTTGTTTCGCCAACAGCTAATAGTATTTATTATGTCACTGGTAGCAATAATGAGTGTATAGATGTGGATACTATACAAATTTATGTTAATACATTACCATCACAACCATCAAATATTAATGGACCCACGGTTTTATGTAATTCATACTCTATTATTACAACAGAAGAATTTAATTCTGACATACTTGTTCATGGTACGTCTGCACCTACTACCGTTTGGTTTGCACCAAATTATTATACACCAATAAGTTATAATTCTAGTAATGGGTGCCCTCCTGGAAGTATAGGTTATTCTGGTAGTTGGAATAACTATTGGGGTAACTTCGTTCGTCTTCCTGAAAGTAATTGTAATAGTTTGGACACTGTAAGTCTTTCTTTTGATGTTTCTCATTCTTATTTTGATACACATCCGAATGACTGGTGTAGATTCTATATATGGGCAGATAATGCTTACAAACATAATGTTATTTCTGTAAAAATTGATAATGTTGACCATACATATGATGCTGGAGTTAATGGCAAAGGGTTTAAATTTTCAGAAACACGCACATGTGCTCATGTAGAAGTTTTATTTGATATTTCAAGTATAATAAATAAATCAAATATCTTATTTTACATTGAACCTTCTTGTGGATATCATGATTCCAAAACTTTTTATGTTTGGTTTGATAATATAAGCATTAGCTCATATACAGAAAATAATAATGCAGTATATAGTGTCACAGACGAAGGTTATATATATAATTGGTCTGTACCATCTGGTTGGGTAATTAATAGCGGACAAAATACAAATGTTATAAATGTAACAGCTAATAATAATAGCGGTTTCGTAACTGTAACTCCTTTTAATGATTGTGGCAATGGTCCATCATCAAATATTTTGGTTCAAATTTGTCCTTAAACTATTATTTCTTTAATATTATTTCACTATTTTTTATTTTCAGTTTATACTTGTAATTTTGTAAAAAATTACTTTTATGACTAAATTAAGTGTTAATATTAATAAAATAGCTACTATTCGTAATGCTCGTGGTGGTAATATACCTGACGTTACTCTAGCTGCTATCAATGTACAACGCTTCGGCGCTCACGGTGTAACTGTACATCCTAGACCAGATGAACGACACATCAAATATAGTGATGTATATTCTATCAAGCAAAATATTTCCATTGAGTTTAATATTGAGGGATATCCTAATGATAGATTTCTCAATTTAGTTAAAGAAGTGAAACCTACTCAAGTTACATTAGTGCCAGATCCTCCTGACGCCCTCACTAGTAATGCTGGATGGGATACATTTAAATATTTTGATTTCCTCTCACAAGTCATCTATGATTTGAAAAAATTAGGTATTAGAACTTCTATTTTTGTAGACACTGATATTAATAATATTAAAAATGCTGCTAAGACAGGTACTGATAGAATAGAGCTTTATACTGAACCATATGCTAAGTATTATGATGTGAATAGAAATAATGCTATTAAGCCTTTCATTTATGCTGCTAATGCTGCAGCTGAAGTAGCCCTGGGAGTAAATGCTGGCCATGATTTAAATATGGAAAATCTTAAATTTTTTTCACAAAATATACCGAATTTACTTGAAGTTAGTATAGGACATGCTCTAATTAGTGATGCTCTATATTTCGGATTAGAAAATACAATTCAAATGTATTTAAATGAACTTGGTTATTGATTATCATTAATATCAATAGATTATTTAAATTAGAAAAATGCCAACTTTTTTCTCTATTATCAATAGTCCTTTGCTTAGTTATAAATATATAAAAGCAAAAAATAATAGTAATAAATATTTATTGATTCTACATGGATTATTAGGGTGTGCTGATAATTGGTTACCTCAAGGCAAAATTTTTTCAGAGTATTTTAATGTGTTAATACCAGATTTAAGGAATCATGGAAATTCTTTTCATAATGATTCCATGAGTTATGAAGATATGGCTAATGATATTCTACAGTTGCATAATTATTTACATCTCGGGCAAATATCTATTATCGGTCATAGCATGGGAGGCAAATTAGCAATGCTAATTGCTCTAAATAATCCAGATATTATAGACAAGTTAATTGTAATTGATATTGCGCCAGATAAATACATTACTGATGCTAATTATAAATTATTAAATATTTTAGCATCTATTCCAATGAATGAATTTAAAAGTCGTGATGAAATCAGAAATTTCATTAAACATAAAGTACCAAATTTCAGAGAAGTAGATTTAGTAATGAAAAATATTAAATTAAATAATCAAAGAAAATATGAATGGAAAATCAATTTAGATGCTTTAATAAAAAACATAAATATATTAGCAGATTTTCCTACTTTACATAAAAAATTTATTAAACCAGTCCTTTTCTTACGAGGCGAAAAAAGTAATCATATTTTACCACAACATTATGATAAAATATATAATTATTTTCCAAATACTTATATCCAAACTGTATCTAATGCTGGACATTGGGTACAGGTAGATAATACAGATGAATTTATAAAATATTCATTAGAGTATTTGAAAGTATAGTTTTATAATTTAGGTCCGAAATTTACTAATCTACTAGTTTCACTATCAGCAGCAAATCTTTGAAAATTGTCAATAAAAGATTGTGCTAACTTCTGAGCTTGATTATCATATGCAGATTTATCTTCCCAAGTATTTCGCGGATTCAAAATCTCATCATTAATACCCTCGAGATGTTTAGGTAATTTAAGATTAAAGAAAGGCATAGTTTGATATTGTGTTTTCAATATAGAACCATCTAAAATAGCATGAATAATTTTTCTAGAAACATCAATGTCTATGCGTTTACCCACACCATAAGGTCCGCCAATCCATCCAGTATTCACTAAATAAGCATGTGCATTATGTTTTTGCATTTTCTCTGCTAATAATCTAGCATAAACAATAGGTGGCAAAGTAAGAAAAGCAGCACCAAAGGCAGCAGAGAAAGTAGGCATTGGCTCAATGATACCACGCTCAGTACCGGCTAGTTTAGCTGTATAACCACTGATAAAATAATACATTGCTTCATCTGGACTTAATACTGCTACTGGAGGTAACACACCAAAAGCATCTGCTGTCAAAAAAATTATATTTTGTGGATGTGGTCCCACAGAAGGTATTACTGCATTGGGTATGTGAGAGAGAGGATAAGAAGCTCTTGTATTTTCAGTTTTAGAAGCATCTGAGTAATCTATCTCTCCTGTTTCAGGATCATACACTACATTTTCTAAAATTGTATTTCTACGAATTGCATTATAAATCTGTGGTTCTTTTTTAGGATCAAGATTAATACATTTAGCATAGCAACCACCCTCGAAATTAAAAACTCCATCATCATCCCAGCCATGTTCATCATCACCAATAAGAAATCGCTCTGGATCAGCAGATAAGGTAGTTTTGCCTGTCCCAGATAATCCAAAAAATATTGCTGTGTCTCCGTTTTTACCCATATTAGCAGAGCAATGCATAGAAGCAATATTTTTTAATGGTAAAAAGTAATTCATCACTGAGAAAAAACCTTTCTTTATCTCGCCGCCATACCATGTACCACCAACTAAAGCCATGTTTTCTGTGTAATTAAAAGTTACAAAAACATCACTATTTAATTTATGCTCTTGCCATTTTTTATTAGTAACTCTAGGTGCATGTAGCATTATAAACTTAGGTGAGAAATTTTCTAATTCTTTTTCTGTAGGTACAATAAACATATTTTTTACAAAATGGGCAGCCCATGCTATATCTGTGATTACCCTTATAGGCAATCTGTTTTTTTCTGATGCTCCCACAAAGGCATCCATTACAAATAGTTCTTTACCATTCAAATACTCTGTTACTAATTGTTTTAGGTCTGTCCATACCTCAGTAGACATTGGTTTATTATCACTGTTTTTGTTCATCTCATTTTTCCACCACACTGTATCTTTAGTAGTATTATCATAGACAACATATTTATCTTTAGGTGAACGTCCTGTAAATATCCCAGTATCTACAGCCACTGCTCCAGATTTAGTTACAAAAACTTTTGCATAATCTTTCAGCTCTGGGCTGGTTTCATATTCGAATAATTCTTCATAAGATAAATTATGATGTAATTTACTAGGTATTATCCCTAGGCCATTAAGGTCTTTGATTAATTTATCGGTATTCATATTGATAAAATATTATATAAATTTGTTAATAATTTACTAGCTCCTATACGAAATAGATTAGGATTTAGCCAATCTATTCCTAATATATTTTTTACAATTAGATAATAATTATAAGCTTCTTGTGGTTCTCTAATGCCTCCAGCAGGCTTAAAACCAATTTTTTTACCAGTGAGAGCATAATATTCTCTTATAGCATAACACATTACAAAAGCAGCTTCTAAAGTAGCCGCAGGAGAAATTTTACCTGTTGATGTTTTAATAAAATCAGCACCATTTTCCATTGCTATCATGCTGATATTATATATGAGTTCTGGATCTTTCAATTCCCCAGTCTCTAATATTACTTTCAAATGTGCATTACCACACGCATTTTTATGTAAAACTATTTCATGTTTCACATAATCTAAATTACCAGATAATGCAGCACCTCTAGAAATGACCATATCTATTTCTTGTGCTCCATGAGCTACAGCATGCTCTACTTCTGCGATCCTTATATGTAGGGGGGATTGTCCGCTGGGGAAGGCACCAGCTACGCAAGCCAATCTGATATTAGTATTTTTGAGTTCATTAGAAGCAAAACCAGCAAAATTAGGATATACGCATACTGCAGCTACCCCTTTACCGTTAGTTTTATTATAGCTATCTTTAGCTTGATCGATTAACTGTTTGACGACATTATTATTATCTGTACCTTCTAAAGTTGTTAAGTCTATAAAACTAATCAATTCACGAGCAATATCTTTGGTTACAACATTGTTTTTTATTATTTCATCTATATTCGCACTCAGATGTTCCCAATTCATAAATGTTTAATTTTTAATTTTTTGCAAAATAAGTTAATAATAATTAGTTAACAAAATATTAATTAATTATTAACTAAAAATTTTGTATAATAATCTTTTAATTCTATTAAAAAATTAATAGCTTCCTCATTATTAGGAGCTTTACCATGCCATAAATGATTATTTTCTATTGATTTAACGCCTCTACCCATAACTGTATTAGCTATCACACAAGTAGGCTTTTGTGACCAACTAACAGATTTAAAACAACGTAAAATATCTTTGATATCGTTTCCATCACATTCTAAAACATTCCAATTGAAGTCAATAATCTTATTTTTTAAAGGTTCTAGAGACATCACTTCCTCAGTATTACCATCTATTTGCAATCTATTCCTATCTACTATTGCTAATAGATTAGCTAATTTATAATGCCCAGCAGACATAAAAGCTTCCCATACATTACCTTCTTGCAGTTCTCCATCACCCATTAAACAAAAAACACGGTAATTACTCTGAAAAAATTTTGCAGCTAAAGCCATACCTACAGCTACAGATAACCCTTGCCCTAGGGAACCACTTGAAGATTCAATGCCTGGTAATCCACTTAATCTACTAGGATGACCCTGTAGCCTACTACCAAATTGACGTAATGAAAATAATTCTTTTTTACTAAAATAGCCAGCATTAGATAAAGTGGCATACCATACTGGTGCAATATGCCCATTAGATACTATCACTCTATCACGCAGCTCCCAATCAGGTTGCAATGGGTCATGCTTTAATTCATTAAAATATAATACAGTAAAAATGTCAGCCATACCTAATGATCCACCTAAATGTCCACTGCCTGCTTTAGCAAGCATATTAATAACATCTTTCCTTATTTCATAACTTATTTTTATCAATTTTTCTATTTCTATATTATTCATTTCGTTTTATAATTTGTACAAAATTAAAATTTTTATCAAATAAATTATCAAATAATTTTATAAATTTATAACGTATATTTGGGGTAAAGTTTAAGAGAGTTTCTTCACAAAATAAATTAATTAGTCTTTTTTAGATATATTTTTTTCAAAGTTTCTAAAGATATGTGTTTCGTTTATGCGAATGGGGGGGTAAGTGGAAATGTGATTTTATGAATAATAATATTGGGTGAAACAGGGTTATATCCAAGTGTGAGCGAGGGCTAATGAAACATAAAATATGTTAGACTTATTGATTATATATTATTTAAAAATATTTTATTATTTTTGTCAAAAATTTTTTATCATGGAAAAATTATTAAAAAATTCAAAAGAATACCTCGCTCTACCTAAAGACCACAAACGTGATTTCCTCGATCAGCTTTATCAATTTCTAATTGATGACCATGCTACAGTAGTAGATTATCAAAAGCTAAAAATCAAATCTACAGCAGCCATCTGTCCAAACTGTAAAAGTGAAAACGTTATCAAAGCTGGTACTAGAAAAGGTAGACAGATATATAGATGCAAAAATTGTAGATATCAATTCAGTGAAACAGCACGCACCTTTGTATATCGTATGCGCAAATATCCATTGATGTTAGACTATATACGCTGTATGCTCGAGGGTAAAAGCTTAAGAGCTTGTGCTGATGAAGTAGGTATTTGCTTAAAAACAAGTTTTCGATGGAGGCATAGAATATTAGCAGCATTGAGATCTTTTGAAGGAGGTATTAGCTTCTCAGGCATAGTAGAGGCAGATGAATTGCTAATGCAATATTCAGAAAAAGGAAGAAAATTTAAGAGCAGAGAAGAATACGAAAAAGCCAAAAAGAAGCGACATCCAAAAGTGGCAGTATTAGTAGTAACAGACAGAGAGGGAAATTTACTTTTCAAACATGTAGGAGATAAAAAAGTTAAGAATGAGCAATTGAAAAAGGAGCTAAATAAAAGGATCACAGAGAGTAATGTACTATGTGTAAAGCCTAAGAAGGAATTTAAGAAGGCAGTTAAAGACATTAATAGTAAAAAAGTAATTGTAAACAAAAAGCAATTAAAGAGAGGTTTATACAGTGTAGAGATAGTAGAGAGTAAGATAGATAATTTTAAAAAATGGTTGATTAGATTCCACGGAGTAGCTACAAAGTACTTACAGAGCTATTTGATGTGGTTCGTAGTAATGAATAAATACCTAAAAGATATCATAGACCCTGATATTGGACGACTACTAAACTTGTCATCGCACGACAGATGGGCGTGGGATAAGTATTGGAAATTTATGAAATTGAAATATAAATAATAGCAATTAAGTCTAACAGAATATTAATTTTACAAACCCCATATCCTTTTTCCCTCAAACACATTTTTACAAATGTTGATTAAAAGAAATTTATTGGCTTAATCTATTATTTGTTAATTTAATTGCTAAACTCCCTTTTGATGTAATTCATGGTGCTACTTACTCAAGTTCTATTATCTTTATAAAACGTAATAGTGACTATAATTTATTTTAATATATTGATTATTAATATATTATTTTAAATAAATAAAAATATTTATATTTTGAAAAATTTATTTACTTTTGCTAAAACATAAAAATTAAAATTATGGACGAATACAATTTTTTTTACGGCTTATTTACTGGTACAAGTTTATTTGTACAATTAATAGTAGCAGCTTTGTTAATTATTTCATTATGGATAGTATACCAAAAAGCAAATAAGCCAGGATGGGCAGTTATAATTCCCATTTATAATGTATTAGTATATTTAGAAATTGTCAAGAAGCCCTGGTGGTGGCTTTTTCTAATGATGATACCAGTAGTAAATATTGTCATTGCTATACTAATAACACATCAATTATCTTTATCTTTTGGTAAAGGTGCTGGCTTTACAATTGGTTTATTATTTTTACCATTTATTTTTTATCCTATTTTAGCTTTTGGAGATGCTAAATATAAGGAATTAAACAATGATAATAAGCTCGAAAATATTTAATAAGAAATAATTAAAGATTTCAATAAAAAAGGTTCACATTTGTGAACCTTTTTTTATTTATTATCAAATTAAAACATTTTACATAAGTTTAAACTCAATAGGTAAAGTGAAATATACACGCACAGGTTGTCCTCTTTGCTTACCTGGCTTCCATCTTGGCATAGATTTTACTACTCTTACAGCTTCTTCATCACAGCCCCCACCAATACCTCTTACGACTTTCACATCGCTAATACTACCATCTTTTTCTACAACAAATTGTACATAAACAGTACCTGTAATACCACTTGTACGAGCTACTTCTGGATATTTTATGTTATTCAAAATATATTCTCTAAGGGCCTTATCTCCCCCAGGAAATTCTGGATATTCTTCAACAAAAGTAAAAATTTCTTCTGCTACAGGTTCTGGTTCATCTTCAGTCAACACAGGTACATAAGATTGTACAGCCTGATCTGCTCTCGCCTCTATATCGACATTAATCTCATCTTCTACTACTACATCATCATCTACTATTTCTAATATAGTTGTTACTTCTGGTGCTTTGGGAGGTGCAGGAGGTTGCTCTTGTTGTGTGATTTGAACTATTTCTTCATCTATTTGAACTGGACCACTACTAGCCAAGGTGGATTCACTTTTTTCATAAGTTTTCCATTCGAAAGCTAAAAATACTACAGCTAAGGCAAAAACTAATCCTATCTGTAAGAATAAAGTCCTTTGACGATTTAAATCTTTTTTTGGATTTTTTTTAGGTTCCATAATAAATCCTTTTTATTTTTTTATATATACGTAATTTTTATTAAATTGTTACTAATGTCTAATAATTACATTATCGCAGCTTTATAATCATCTGCAGATAATAAATTATCTATCTCAGCAGGATTAGTCATTTTTACCTTTACTATCCAACCCTCTCCATAAGGGTCTTTATTTATTAATTCTGGATTAGTTGCTAAAGCTTCATTAAATTCTATAACTTCTCCACTTATAGGAAGATACACATCACTCACAGTTTTTACAGCTTCAATTGTACCAAACACATCTCCTTTAGAAAGATTTTCTTCTACAGTAGGGACGTCTACATATACAATATCACCAAGCTCTGATTGTGCAAAATCACTAATTCCAATATATGCATATTCGCCATCTACCCTAACCCATTCGTGCGTTTTTGCATACTTTAAATTTTCTTTAATATCCATAATTATTTATTTAAAAAATTATGCACAAAATTATATTAAAGTTTTAAAACTAACAAATTTTTCATTTCAAAACTATTTATTACTTTTATTCAAAAAATATTATTAGTATGTTTAAATCGAAAACATTTATATCTGTTTTGACAATATTTTTGATAATAAATTATCAAAATTGTTTTGCACAGCAGACTAAAAGCTGGTTGACAAATGGGAATATCGCTAGCTCAGCAGATTTCATTGGTACTACTAATACACAAGCTTTAATTTTAAAATCGAATAATAATGAATGGATGAGAATCACACCTGATGGGAATATAGGCATTAGCACGACATCTCCAAAGTATACACTAGATGTGCATGGTAGCATTAGGGCAACTAAAGAAATAATTGTTGAAAAACTAGATTCACTGGATAAATGGCCAGATTTTGTCTTTAATCCTGAATATAATTTGCAATTATTTAATATACGATTAGAATTAATAAAATCACAAAAGCATTTACCTTACATACCTTCTAAAGATGAAATTAACTCAAATGGTCTACAAATTTCAGAAACTATTAGTGGATTAGTAAGAAACATCGAAGAGCTCTATCTATATATAGAGCAGATGGAGAAAAGGATACAGCTACTCGAAGAAGAAAATAAACAATTAAAACAAATGGTAAAAAACCAATAATTTATTAATGAAAAAAATATATTTATTTACTTTTTTATTAATAATTGTATCTAATATATTTGCTCAAGATTATCAATCGTTAAGAGCGAAAGAAGAGTATGATTTATTTAGTACTATAATGGTTAATAACTATTCTCCACAAAATAAATATTACACAAAAGATTTCAATACTTATCATACAAAAAATGATACAAACACCATAACTACTTTTGGAGAAGGTATTTCAAGAATTTTAGAAAGTTATATTACAATGTATGAGACTACAAAAGATAAAGCTTATTTATATAAATTCTTATTCCAAGCATTATGTCTCATCGAGGAGCGCCCAGACAATAGTATAGATAACTCAAAAGCCCCAAGGTGGTCTTTTGATCCAATGATTTATTTAGATGGTAGAATATTAGCTGCATTATCGAGATTTGTATATTTTATTGAATTCGAAGAACCCTCTCTTATAAATGAACCTATTTATCAATTTGATGAAATAAAAGCTGAAAAATACATTCCACAATCCAATTATTGTAATAAATTTAACATAGTTTTTAATACTTTTGGACAATTTGCCAACTGGTTAACAGATAGAGTAATAGAAACACTCAACTGGTATATAAATAACGGTTACTGGAATGATAATTGTGCATTTACAAAATTTCCAAATATAAATGAAGCTGCAGAGATAAATATGCAAGCTGGCTTTAGCAGAGCTCTACTTTATTTAGGATTATGCACTAATGATAGCTCTTATATGGCAAAGGCTAATATTATTGATCATTTACTACAGTCTAATATACAATTTTTTGATTATTGTAAATTTAAAAAATATAATGCCCCGCTTTTTATCTTAACTAATGACAACGCATACTGGTGGTATGATTTGGGTTGGTACATACCATATCATTATTGCATAATACGTAGTAAAAGTATAGATGGTTATACTAAATATATAGAGGATATTAGTCATGCAGTGCCAGTAATAGAATTTTTGATGGATTATTATAACTATTTACCAAACACATCATTAGATTTAGATGATATGGTAAGACTGCGAAATATGTTTACTAAACATATCTATGATGGTAAAGAAGGATTTTTTAGATCCGTAATGGGTACTGATAATCCAGTGTATCCACAATATAAATTAGATTATGCAGCATTAAACTACATTCCCTTGTATATTTATGATGGCGTTGATATCACAGCTACAGAACCTAATGTATATGAAATTATTCTGAATTTTTATAAAAAATACATATCAAAAAATTCTCAAATACCTAGAATGCCATATTTCAATGGTGGTTTATCAATAAAAGGACAAGCTGAAATAGTGAAAGCTCTCTGGGAAAAAGAAACATTTAACCTCACATTGTATAATAGACACGTAGTATATAATCAGGATTTTTTTGCTAAAAATACACTAATTGTAGCACCACAACAATATGACTATTTGCATAGTGAAAATGACAAATCATTTGCTGATCCAATAATTACTGATAATAAATTCATTATAGATTCGGGCATCAAAGTAAACATGCATGCTAAAGAAAAAATAATCTTAACATCTGGCACTTATATCAAGGAAGGCAGCCACTTTAGAGCATATGTAGAATAAATAAAAGGTTCTATGACGTTTTAAGTGGGTAAAGGCAAAGTTTAAGATGGTAATTTAATAAAACATAGCAATTCAGTTTTTTATAAATTTATTTTTTTCAAAGTTTCTAAAGATATATGTTTCATTGTTAAGAATATGATTTTATGAATAGTGATATTGGGTAAAACAGGGGTTTATTCAAGTGTGAGCGAGGGCTGATGGAACATAAAATGTGTTAGACTTAAAAAATTTTAACATTTAAATTATTTGTATTATTTTTGTCAAAAATTTTGTATTATGGAGAAATTATTAAAAAATTCAAAAGAATACCTCGCTCTACCTAAAGATCACAAACGTGATTTCCTCGATCAGCTTTATCAATTTCTAATAGATGACCATGCTACAGTAGTAGATTATCAAAAGCTAAAAATCAAATCTACAGCAGCCATCTGTCCAAACTGTAAAAGTGAAAACGTTATCAAAGCTGGTACTAGAAAAGGTAGACAGATATATAGATGCAAAAATTGTAGATATCAATTCAGTGAAACAGCACGCACCTTTGTATATCGTATGCGCAAATATCCATTGATGTTAGACTATATACGCTGTATGCTCGAGGGTAAAAGCTTAAGAGCTTGTGCTGATGAAGTAGGTATTTGCTTAAAAACAAGTTTTCGATGGAGACATAGAATATTAGCAGCATTGAGATCTTTTGAAGGAGGTATTAGTTTCTCTGGCATAGTAGAGGCAGATGAGTTGCTAATGCAATATTCAGAAAAAGGAAGGAAATACAAGAGCAGAGAAGAATATCAAAAAGCTAAAAAGAAGCGACATCCAAAAGTGGCAGTATTAGTAGTAACAGACAGAGAGGGAAATTTACTTTTCAAACATGTAGGAGATAAAAAAGTTAAGAATGAGCAATTGAAAAAAGAGCTAAATAAAAGGATAACAGAGAGTAATGTACTATGTGTAAAGCCTAAAAAGGAATTCAAGAAGGCAGTTAAAGACATTAATAGTAAAAAAGTAATAGTAAACAAAAAGCAATTAAAGAGAGGTTTATACAGTGTAGAGATAGTGGAGAGCAAGATAGACAATTTTAAGAAATGGTTGATTAGATTTCACGGAGTAGCTACGAAGTACTTACAGAGCTATTTGATGTGGTTCGTAGTGATGAATAAGTACCTAAAAGATATTATAGAGCCAGACATTGGTAGGTTGCTAAACTTGTCATCGCACGACAGATGGGCGTGGGACAAGTATTGGAAATTAATGAAATTAAAATATAAATAATAGCAATTAAGT